>SL_3KL_010_SEDDRAFT_10001211_pt1 | contig 23157 bp, 14 predicted proteins | sample SodLakKL_010_SED_2_FD_10381 | JGI IMG/M metagenome (IMG submission 10381) | reverse complement strand
CCCCTCCTGTGCGCATGATCCTGCGGCAAGTGGAGAGGCGTCCCTGGCGAGCCATTCTGTCCTGTTGGGGAATCGCCCTGTCCATTGCCATATTGGTGGTCAGCAATTTCATGGTGGACACGGTCCGCTATGTGATCGATTTTCAATTCCACACGGCCCAGCGTCAGGACATGACCCTCACCCTTGTTGAACCCAGGGCTGCGGGGCCTGCCCTCAGCGCCATTTCAAATCTTCCCGGAGTTTTGCGTGTGGAACCCTTCCGCAGTGTGCCCGTACGGTTGAATCATGAACATCGCTCCCGCCGGACGGGGATCATGGGTCTCTCCTCGGAAAGGGAGCTTTTCCGCCTCATGGATATGGATGAGCAACTGGTGAGTCTTCCCCGGGAAGGCCTGGTCCTCTCGGAAAAACTGGCGGAGCTCCTTGAGGTGGAACTGGGGGAGAGGATCACCCTGGAAGTCATGGAGGGTCGAAGGCCTGTTCTCGAGACACACGTTGCGGGGCTTCTCCGGGATTTCTCAGGCACTTCCGCCTACATGGACATGAGGGCACTGAACCGCCTCATGCGTGAAAGGGACACCCTTTCGGGAGCCTTCATCACCGTGGACCCCAATGAACTCAACCGCCTTTATGAGACCATCAAGAACACACCCGGCATTGCCGGCGCTTCTTTGAAAAGGGCCTCCCTTGAGAACTTCCAGGATATTGTTGCAGAAAACCTGCTCACCATCCAGTTGTTCTACCTTGTTTTTGCGGGAGTCATTGCACTGGGTGTGGTCTACAACAGTGTGCACGTGACCCTGTCGGAGCGCAGCCGGGAATTGGCCACTCTTCGCGTCATGGGGTTCACCCGGGGCGAAGTCTCCTTGATTCTTTTGGGAGAGATGGCCATACTCACTGCAGTGGCCATCCCCCTGGGGCTCGCCCTGGGCTTTTTTCTGGCCAGCATCACGGTGCAGGCACTGGAAACGGAAAACTTCCGATTTCCCCTGATCATTGAATTTTCAACCTATGTTTATGCTGCGGTGGCCGTGATGGGAGCCACATTTTTGTCAGGATTGACTGCCCGTCGAAAAATCAATCAACTGGATCTCGTTTCCGTCTTGAAATCCCAGGATTAAGGGCTCATGCAACGATCGACCAAGATCCTTCTCGTGTTCCTCCTTCTGGCAGTGGCGGGAGTGGTTGTTTACGCCGCTCTCCCCAGGCCGGTTCCGGTAGACGTGGTTTCCGTGGTGCGTGGCCACATGAAGGTCACCGTGGATGAAGAGGGAAAAACACGGGTTCGGGACCGGTATACCATTTCCGCGCCTCTCTCAGGGCGTTTGCTTCGCGTCCAGCTGGATCCCGGAGACAGGGTCGAAGCTGGAAAGACACGTTTGGTGTCCATGGAACCCGCAGTCCCGGATTTTTTGGATGTGCGAACCCAGATGCAGCTGCAGGCAAGGGTTCAGGGCGCCACGGCGATGCGGGACAGGGCCGTGCGCCTTTTGGATAAGGCTCGAGTGGATCATCACTATGCCCTCACGGCATTGGAGAGGCTGAACAAGGCCCATGAAAAAAGAGCCGTTTCCCTGCAGGACCTGGAAGATGCCAGGGCGCGTGAGAGCATGGCTTTCCAGGAACTGGAAGCGGCACGACTGGGAGCCCGCGTGGCTCAATTCGAGCTGGAACAGGCACGGGCCTCCCTTCATTTTGTGGAAACCTATTCTTCCCATGGGGAGCCGCCTGCAAGGTTCGAGGTTTACTCGCCCGTATCGGGATCGGTTCTTCGCGTGGTGCAGGAAAGCGAAGGGGTGGTGACAGCGGGGGCGCCCTTGATGGAATTGGGGGATCTTTCGAACATGGAGGTGGAAGTGGAGGTGCTTTCAGCCGATGCGGTGAGAATTCGACCCGGCGCCAAGGTCCTTCTGGAGCGCTGGGGAGGAGAGGGCGTCATTGAAGGGCGCGTGACGCGCATCGATCCTTCGGGCTTCACCAAGGTTTCCGCATTGGGCGTGGAAGAGCAGCGCGTGTTGGTGGTGGTGGACTTCACGGAGCCCCACGAGAAGTGGCAGTTCCTCGGCGATGCTTTTCGAGTGGATGCGCGCATAGTGGTTTCAGAAGGGGAGGATGTCTTAATCGTTCCGGCGGGAGCTCTTTTCAGGCATGAAGGTGAGTGGAGCGTTTTCCGGGTGGAACGAGGCAGAGCGGTGCTGCAGACTCTGAAAATCGGCCTGCGCAACGATTTGGAGGCAGAAGTGCTGGAAGGCCTCAGGGAAGGAGATGGGGTGATTTCTTATCCCGGAGATCGTGTTGAGCACAGTGTTTCCGTCAAGCCACGCTGAGGCCTTCCCAAAAAAACCGTAACCTTTGCAGGTCGTTAAGCACTCTGGCCCCCGTTCTCATCATCAATGCGCCACCTTTTTCCTGGGCTGGTTCACGTGCGCCCTGAGGGCGCACACACTGCAATGGTCCCCGAAAGTGGGCTCACTGCACTCTCTGCAGATGCCAAAATCCTGGCCGTTTCCTGGCACCTTTTTGCCTCGCAAGTGTTTGAAAAGAAAATGTCTTTTGGTTCCCGGCATCTTTTCTTCCAGAAATCGAAGCGCTTCCTTGAACGAATGGCTAGTGGCACCCCGGGACATGGGGCACTTGCTGTCCAGGAAAGAGATGTGCCTCACCCCACAGTAAGTGGTGATTTCATAAGCATCAAGGCGGTAGAGCGGTTTCACTCGCGCCGGCATTCTGGGGTGGGGAGAGGGGAGATAGGGATACAGATTCTCCATGTACTGCTCACGGTGGCGCACCATGTTCCCCAGGAGTCTGCCCGCCTCGTCATCCAGGTTGTGGCCCACGGACAACACCTGGAATCCCTCCATCAGGGTAAGTCGATTCAAAAACCGTCGTTTGAGCAATCCGCACACGCCGCATATTTTCCGGCGCGTGCGTGACTGAATCTCGGGAATGGTGTGTCCGAAAACCTCTTCCAAAGAATATTGGGCCCAGGGCAACCGGCGTTCTGCGGCGAAACGTTCGATGGCTTGCACCGAAGCATTCGAGAACCCTTCGATGCCCAGGTTGATGTGAAGGCCCTTGGTTTTATGCCCCAATTGGTTCAGAATGTCCCAAAGGGCCAGGGAGTCCTTGCCTCCTGAAACAGCCACCATCAGAGGCTCATCCCGGGAAATGGGGAACTTTTTCCAGGCCCGTTCCACGGCACTGTGAACAAAGTGAGTGAAGCAGGGCGGGCAGAAGTTGGCATGGTGATTGGTCATGCGAATGGTGGCCTGACTTCGGCATCGGGTGCACTTGGTTTCCTCAGGCAATTGGGAGAGGGTTTTTCCCATGGTGTACTTCATTTCCTGGTGAAGCATTTCTGTTGAACTCCTTCAAAGGTGTTTCAGAACCGGGGCACATGATCATCCTCATTGAATCAAATAACGGGGTTCTGCACAAGAGAGCGGTGCGTTTTTCTGTGAGTTCCGCGTTCTTGCCTTGCCACCCTGGAAAAGCTGTCGTTATACTGAATTTTTAAATTTTGTGGATTTTTCAGGATCATCCGGGTTCTTTTCCACTTGGGGAACTTTTTTCAGGAGTTCATGATGGATGGAATGCACTACGAGGGAGTGATCATACGGCCCCCCAGCGAGGCCAACAGCATTCTTTTGCAGGTGACGGTGGGCTGCTCGCACAACAAGTGCACTTTTTGCGGCACGTACAAAGGACAGCGCTTTCGCATCAAGGATGACAGGGTGATCGAGGCGGACCTGGATTACGCTTCCAGGAATCTTGATTTTCTCCACCGCCTCTTCATCACCGATGGTGATGCGCTCATTCTGCCTCAGGAAAGATTGGTCCGGCTCCTGGAAAGAATCAGAGAAAAGTTGCCATGGGTTCGCCGTGTGGGGCTCTATGGGAATGCCAAGAGCATTCTGCGCAAGACTCCGGAGGATCTCGCCCCTTTGCGCGAGCTTGGCCTTGGGATCGTCTATTTGGGCCTGGAAAGCGGTGACGCGCAAGTTCTTAAGGACATTCGAAAGGGGGTGTCACCCGAGCGCATGATCGAGGCCGGACGAAGAATCAGAGAAGGGGGAATCAAGCTTTCCGTGACCGTGCTGCTGGGTATTGGAGGGCGTCACCGCTCACTGGAGCACGCCCGTGCCACGGGGCAAATCCTTTCGGCCATGGATCCCAATTACGTTGGAGTGTTGTCCCTCATGATTCTTCCCCAGACGGAACTGGCGGAGAAGGCCCGATCGGGAGACTTTGAGATGATCAATCCCGAGGAGACGCTGCTGGAGTTGAGAGAAATGCTCGCTCACACTCATCTGAGTCGCGGTCTGTTTTTTTCCAACCACGCTTCCAATTACCTGCCACTGAAAGTGAGAATGCCCGGAGACAAGGAGAAAGCCCTGCGCACAATCGACGAAGCCCTGGAGGGCCGGGTCAGGCTCAAGCCCGAATGGATGCGCGCCCTTTGATAAACCTTTGAGCCACGTGCGCCTCGGCCGCCCCCTGGACACAGAATCGCCGGGATGCTCTCTGGAGTTGTCACGGCAAAGGGAGGACAGCTTTCCCGTGGTGAAAAACCCTTTTCAGGTGAGTCCCCATTTGAGCTTGCTTCGAAGGATTTCAAAGTAGTTGACGGACGGGGTTTTTATGAGGCGCAGGGGAGTGGGCGCTGCGGAAATGACGATTCTGTCCCCTTTTTCAAGGTTGCAGCCCACTTGCCCATCACAGGTCAAAGTCACGTGAGGAAGGGGAATCTTGAGCTTCATGGTGACGGTGGCCTCGGGGTGGAGAATAATGGGCCTGTTGTTGAGGGTGAAGGAGCAGATGGGGGTGATGATGATGGCGCTGGCCGTTGGGTAGACAATGGGTCCCCCTGCGGATAAGTTGTACGCGGTGGAACCGGTAGGTGTGGCCACGATGAGGCCATCCCCTCTGTAGCAGGTCAGGTAGCGTCCATCAATGGTCGTGACCACTTCGATGATTCGGGCCAGGGCAGCTTTGTTGACCACGGCATCATTGAGAACCACCTGGTTAAAAACCATTTGGTCATGCCGCAGAACAGAAACCTGAAGCCGCATTCGTTCTTCAATTTCGTAATTTCCTTCTATGATCTGGTTCAATTCCCTGTAGCAACTCTCCCGGGAGATTTCCGTGAGGAACCCCAATCCCCCCAGATTGACTCCCACCAAGGGAGTGGTGCTGTCCTCCAGGAGCCGGGCCACGCTGAGCAAGGTGCCATCGCCTCCAAGTACCAGCACCGTGTCCACTTCCCTGGGGATTTGGGAGAAAGCTCCCGGAGCCGGGGCCAGATCGGCGTCGTCGGGGTTTTCCATGCAGAAAACACGCAACTTGCGGGCTTCAAGCCAGTGGGTGATTTCTTTCGCAAGCCTGAGGGCTTCAGGGCGAAGTCGCTTGTAGATGACGGCAATGTGCTGCATCATTTTTTTCTAACCTGTCCGAGGCGCACCATGGGTAAAAATGGAGTGATGAGGCAAACAAAAACATTTGTCAATCCAAAATAAATGGGCTATTTTCAGCTTTCTTATCCAATCGGCGATTATGTGCTTCTTTATATTCAAATTATGCTGAATCCTTGGGCAACGGTGTCATTATGGAGTGCATGGGGCTCGTATGAAAGATCACGACGAAATTCCACCCCAGAGAATTCTGCTGGTGGACGACGAAGAACAGATGCGTGAAATTTTATATGAAGCACTCTTCCTCATGGGACATGAAGTGGAAACAGCCAGCGATGGCCAGAAAGCGGTGGAGAAGGTCCAGTGCCAGGAATTTGACATTGTGATCACCGACATACACATGCCCCGAATGGACGGCATTCAGCTCATTTCCTATCTCAACGAGAATCGTCCCGCCATCGACATTGTCGCCATCACCGGCCACTCCATGGACTACACCTACACGGACGTGGTGCAAAGCGGCGCCTCCGATTTTATCATCAAGCCTTTCACTCTCAATGAGATGGAGGCCAAGGTGAGAAGGATCGTCCGGGAGCGAGTGCTTCGTCAAAAACTTGAGCATCTTGCGATTCACGATTCACTCACGGGATTGTACAACCGCCGCTATTTTGAAGAAGCGGTTCGAAAAGAAGGGGTGCGTGCATCCCGTTATCACCATCCGCTCCTTTTATTTTTCATCGACATTGACCAGTTCAAATCCTTCAACGACGAGAAAGGCCATCGTGCAGGGGATCTGGTGCTGAGCCAATTCGCCACGGTGCTTCAGCAGTGCATCAGAAAAGACGTGGACACCGCATGCCGGTATGGTGGAGATGAGTTTGTCCTTCTGGTGCCCCACCTGGAAATCCATCAGGCCATGATTGTGGCTGACCGGATTCGAAAATGCTATAACAATCTGGAATTTTATCCCACCCGTCTCTCCATCGGCATTGCACCCTTTCACATATCCGGGAACGGCGTAGAAAAGGACGTGGAAGAGATGATTTGCCGAGCTGACAAAGCACTCTACCATGCCAAGCACAACCTTGGAGGTGACCGTGCTTTCATCTACGAGGCCCATCTCTGGCAAGTATCTCTGTAGTCCTCTTCTTTCCGGCCACACTGCAAAAGATTTTTTTTGATCACGCCCCCCAGTCCCATGATTTTTCTTGACACACTTCTTGGGGTCTTTTATATAGTGCTGACTTTGTCAGTTGGTAACGAATTTGCAGTTAAGCAATGGAGAACTCATAGAAAATCATTCAAAAGAGAGTTCCGTTGCTGGCTGCGAGCGATGCAGGCCCCGGCACTGTTGCAATGAGACTTTGCTCAGAGTCAGGGCAGTTTTCATTTAACAACTGAAGAATGGGCCACTGGTCATGGTAAGGGAAACCGGTCCGCCCCCTTGATTCAGGAAGTAAGTCCATCAGAAATCGAGTGGCCGGATGCGCACTGGCACTGCGCTGATTCCGGTGTTCGCTTGGTGGCATCTCCAGATGTTGGGCGGCAAGGCAGAGTTGGACGTTTTGGGGAGAACGGGACGGTTCTCACTTAAAGGATTGGAGGTGACTGCCATGGGTAAGGGGAAACCCGAATTCGGCTTTGGGGTTCACTTGATGATCGATGGGTATGGCTGTGATCGGCCTCGACTGGAAGACATGGGCCTCATCTATAGTTTCCTGGATGAGTATCCCACCGAAATGGACATGACCAAGATCATGCCTCCCTACGTGTTCCGATACAATGGAGTGGTCCCGGAGGATTGGGGTGTTTCTGGATTTGTTCTCATCGCTGAAAGTCACATCAGCGTGCACACTTTTCCGGAAAAGCAATACTTGAGCTTGGATATGTTTTCCTGCAAGCCTTTTGACACGGATCAGGCCGTCGAATATGTCAAGAATTATTTCGACATGCAGAAGTGTGAAGTGAAAGTTTTGGATCGCGGTCAGGAATTTCCCAACACCATCAAAGAATCGGCCCAGGTTGTTCGCATGGACCGCATGCTGATGCAACGTTCCCGTTGATTTGCCGGCACGGTGCCGTGCTTGAAGTGAGGGCCCGCATGAAAGTGTGGGCCCTTATTTTTGTTCTGCTCATGCAGCGTCATTTCACCCGCTGCCATTCCTTCTTTTTTTATGGACAAGAAAGAGATGGACTGATAAATTTCAAACACATAGGCTAGCGGAGAAGGTGTGGCCACGGAGACTGAGTTTTGTGCCACGGGCTGGGCCGGCAAGAAGCACCCGCCCTGTGCATGTGCATCGAAGACCCCGAAAAAAGAGATGTCGCCTTGGAAGAGGAGTCAGCCAAAGGTTTTCAGAATTGGCTCAAGATGTGCTTCCGTCGGCTTTCCAGAATGGAGCAAGCCGAGGACATTGAAAAAGAAATTCAGCAGCTCATCGATGAAGGGGAGCAGCGGGGCCTCATCACTGAAGATGAAGGGGACATGATTCAGGGCATCTTTTCTTTTCGCGACACCACGGCCCGTGAAATCATGATTCCCCGTACAGAAACAGTTTATGCGCGCATCGACACCAAGATCCCAGATGTGATTGAAATCATAATACAATCTGGCCACTCGCGCATTCCCATCTATGATGGCAGCATTGACAATATTGTGGGGATACTCCATGCCAAGGACCTCCTGAACTGCTGGGGCCGGGATGACACAGAGGTTTCCCGGCTCATGCGGCCTCCCTCCTTCATTCCCGAAACCAAAAAAGTCAGTGCGGTCCTCAAGGAGTTGAGGTTCAACAAATCCCACTTGGCCATTGTCATCGACGAATACGGGGGAACGGCGGGCATACTTACCCTCGAGGACATCATCGAGGAAATCATCGGGGATGTCATGGATGAATATGATGCGGAACAGAACCTCATCGTGGATAATGGAGATGGTTCCATTTCGGTCAACGCACGTCTGGATGTGGAAGAGTTGGAGGAATACCTGAAAGTGGACTTCCCCGAGGGAAAATTTGAATCGGTGGGAGGATTTGTGATCAGCTATTTCGGCCGTGTGCCCGGCGTTGGTGAAAAGATGGTTTTCAAGGATTTGGAATTTGTGATCGAAGGGGCGGACTCTCGAAAAATCGAAACCATAGGCATCAAAAATCTTGGTCAAGAATATTCGCAGGCCATGAATTCGGAAGAATCCACCCCTTGAAGCAATGAAGAGGCTCTATCGCCTCCCCCTCATGCATTTGCATGGGGAGAATCAATCATTCAGATCAGGAAGTTTCCATAGTTTTCCCGCCTGCAAAGGTTTTTCCCTCGTGGTTTCCTTCCCGGAATATGCGATGATTAAGTTTAATCTTTAAAGACTTGCTTTTTGAGCCCATGAGAAGGTTTTTACGGACAGAAAATCGTCCACACCTTTTTCTCCCAGCTGTTGTTGACCGAAAGCCGAGTGAGTCATGCATCGCAAAGACATTGTTTTGAGTATTCTCAGTGGCATTTTGTTGAGCCTTGGATTTCCCAAGTTCAGCATGTTTTATTTGAGCTGGTTTGCACTGGTGCCCCTCCTTGTTGCCCTTCGGGGAAAAACGCCCGGAAACGCATTCCGTCTTGGGTTTCTTTGCGGGTTGGTGCACTACGCCACCACCCTTCACTGGATTCAGTACGTTGTGCAGCACTACGGGGGCCTTTCTTCTCCCCTGGCAATTGGGTGCGTCCTCATTCTCGCCGCCTACATGGCTCTCTATCCGGGTGTTTTCGGTTACGTGGCCAGCAGGCTGGAATCCAGGGCTTCTCTGTGGGTTTTCGGTTTGCCGGGAACCTGGGTGGCCCTCGAATTCATCCGGGCTCATGTGCTCACAGGTTTCCCCTGGGCCAATCTCGGCTACACCCAGACCCCGTGGAATCTTGTCATTCAGTTTGCTGATATCACTGGAGTATACGGAGTGAGTTGGCTCCTGGTGCTGGCGTCCACTGTCATGGCTGCCTTTGTGATGGGACGGGGCCGGGCCCTTTACCCCGTGGTCTTCACTGTCTGCCTGGCGCTGGCTTTGGGTTACGGAAGCTGGCGGAGGGCTGCTGTGGACGAGTGGCAGAGCAAAATTTCTCCCTGGCCTGTGGCCGTCATTCAGGGGAACATAGATCAGTCCGTCAAATGGGATCCTGATTTTCAGCAAATGACCCTTGAGCGCTACGACACCCTTTCCCGAGAAGCCATGGAACATCAGCCTCAGCCCCGGTTGCTGGTCTGGCCGGAAACTGCTGTCCCCTTTTTTTATGGGTTGGATGAAAATCTCACGGCACAAGTGAACCAGACCTTTTCAGCCGTTGGAAAACCCGTTCTCTTTGGCGTTCCTTCCCTGATTTTTGTGGATGGAGAGGCAAAGCTTCAGAATTCCGCTTTGCTGGTCCGCCATGACGGAACCCTGCTGGGAAGCTATGCCAAGCAGCATCTGGTGCCCTTTGGAGAATACGTTCCCTATCAGAATGTGCTTTTCTTCGTCAATCGCCTGGTGCATGCGGCGGGAGATTTTGTGCCCGGTCGAGGGCCATCGCTCATGGAACATGATGGTCATGCCCTCGGCGTCCTCATCTGTTACGAAGGAATCTTTCCTCGACTGGCAAGGGCTGCCACCAGGGGCGGGGCTGACATCCTGGTGAACATCACCAATGATGCCTGGTATGGAGACACGGGAGCACCCTACCAGCACATGGAAATGTCTCTCTGGAGGGCTGTGGAGTTTCGCGTTCCTCTCGTGCGTGCTGCCAACACGGGTGTGAGCGTCATCGTGGATGCCAAAGGCCAGATTTTGGGAAGAATACCTCTCAACGAAACGGGACAACTGGTCGCGGAAATCCATCCACTGCAAAAGATGACCCTTTATGAGCGATGGGGAGATTTTTTTGCATGGCTCTGTGGTCTCACCAGCCTGGTTGGTGTAGTATATGCCAAACGAAGATCAGCAAACACCTTACTATAAAAAGAGGAGGAAAAAAAATGTCTGTGGATCCAACCCAACTGAAGTCGAACCTGAAGGAACTCCATCAACGCTTTGAATTCATGGGAGGGTATCTTTGACCTGGATGTCAAGCGAAAGCGTCTCTCCGAATTAGAGCACATTCTCTCTCAGCCGGGTTTCTGGGACAAACCCGAAGAGAGCAGAGGCATACTCAAAGAACGTTCTGATATCGACCACCTCCTTCAGACCCTAGCAAACTTTTCGGAAGCCCTCGAAGACTGCAAGCTGCTCCTGGAGATGGCCCTGGAGGAGAGCGACGAGGAAACGCTCCTCGATGTGGACCAAAGAGTCCGGCAACTGCAGGGAGAGTTGCGCAATCTCGAAATGGGCCATTTGCTCAGTGATGAAAACGACGATAAAACGGCCATTGTGAGCATCAATGCAGGCGCAGGAGGAACAGAGGCCCAGGACTGGGCCGAAATTCTGCTTCGCATGTATCTGCGCTGGGCGGAAAAGAGGCAGTTCAAGGTTCGTATGCTGGACATGCTGGAAGGGGAAGAGGCCGGCATTAAGAGCTGCACCTTCACGGTGGAAGGCCCCAAAGCCCATGGAATGATGAAATCCGAGTCAGGAATTCACCGGCTGGTCCGCATTTCCCCCTTCGATGCCAGTGGACGAAGGCACACTTCTTTCGCAGCTGTTTTTGTGTATCCCGAAGTGGACGACACAATTGAGATCGATATCAAGTCCTCCGATCTGCGCATCGACACTTTTCGAGCCAGTGGCGCGGGTGGACAGCACGTGAACAAGACCAGTTCAGCCGTTCGAATCACTCACCTGCCCACGGGAATTGTCGTGCAGTGTCAGAATGAAAAATCACAGCACCGCAATCGTGATATGGCCATGAAGATCCTCAAGGCACGCCTTTACGAGCGGGAAAGAAAGGCACAGGAAGAAAAGCTTCAGGAGGTTCATGACAATCTCGATGACATCGCCTGGGGCAACCAGATCCGCTCTTACGTCATGCAGCCGTACCGCCTGATAAAGGACCATCGAACGGGAACGGAGAAGGGCAACGTGGATGCCGTCCTTGACGGGGATCTGGATGAATTCATGGAATCTTATCTCATGAACTTGATGCACGAAAAATCAAGCGTCGCTCACGCCTGATCGATCCGCAATCCATTCCAGCTCATGCATGCTTCCCGTTTTTCATGCATGAGTGGGAACGGTTTCAATCTTCACAGGGAAATTCTTGGTTTTCCTCAGCCATGAGGCAACCCCGCAAGGGGCTCATGGCTTTTCTTTTTTGAGCGGTCCCCAACCGCTGACGCTACAATTTTGTTACCCTTCTCAGCAGCCTTTCCTTCAATCTACAATCTTGTACCATGGCACTCCCATTTCCAATCCCCACGGCACATCATGGCCGGTCAGCTTTTTAATATTTAACTTCAACACCTTACGTTTTCTTCAATGGGCCGCTCACACGGCCTGGCACACCTCTTGACTATGAAGGCAGTGTAACACGAGATGGTTTTGGGCTTCAGCTGCAGTTGCAAACACTTTCGCACCGCCCATCAGAAGAGGTGCTCACACAAGAGGAGGTTTTTCATGGTCAAGATCGAAGCCATCATCAAACCCTTTAAGCTCGAAGCTGTCCAGGAAGCTCTGGTTGCAGAGGGAATCCACGGTATGACCCTATCTGAAGTCAAAGGTTTTGGCAGGCAGAAAGGGCACAAGGAGATTTATCGTGGAGCCGAGTACGAAGTGAATTTCGTCCCTAAACTTTTGCTCATGCTGGTTGTGGACGACAGCAATGTGGAAAAGGTTGTGAGCGCCATTCAGAAAGCTGCCAATACAGGGAAAATCGGTGACGGCAAGATTTTTGTCTCCCGCATAGAAGAGGCCATGCGCATTCGAACTCAGGAGACTGGAACGGATGCTCTTTAGGATAAGAAGAACTGAAATCATCAACGAAGCGCATGGATGCGTGCCATTGCTCATGAGGAGGAGCAACATGTTCAGAGAAATCATGGATCATTCATTGGCAGAAAGCTCGGATCGTTCCACTTATTTTTCAAAAACCATGATCATAGCGGGGATGCTCTGCCTGCTCGCCCTGATCACTGCAGGCCATGCCTGGGCTGAGGAAGGCGTCGCTGTCATAGACACCGGTGACACTGCCTGGGTGCTCATCGCCACGGCACTGGTGATGCTCATGACGCCAGGCCTGGCTCTCTTCTACGGGGGCATGGTGCGCAAGAAGAACGTGCTGAGCACCTTCATGTATTCTTTCATCGCCTTTGGAGTGGTGGGTTTGCAGTGGATCATCATTGGGTACTCTTTTTCTTTTGGAGAAGGAAACACTTTCATCGGGGATTTCAGCTATTTCTTCCTCAGGGGCATCACACCCGATTCTGTCAGTGACACCATTCCAACCTATGTGTTCGTAATGTTTCAGGGAACTTTCGCCATACTCACGGCCGCCCTCATCAGCGGAGCCATCGTGGAGCGCATGAAATTCAGCGCCTATGTGCTTTTCATACTGTTGTGGACGACTCTTGTTTACAATCCTGTTGCTCATTGGGTATGGGGTGGAGGCTGGATCGAAGAGACGGGCGCTCTGGACTTCGCAGGGGGCACCGTGGTGCACCTTTCTTCGGGAGCGGCCGCTCTGGCCATGGCCCTGCTGCTTCGTAAGCGGCTGGGATATCCCGGAGAGACTTTCGTCCCCCACAACCTCACCATGACCCTTTTAGGCGTGGCTCTTCTCTGGTTTGGCTGGTTCGGGTTCAATGCTGGAAGCGCCCTCGCTGCGGACTCCATAGCCGGTCTTGCTCTGACCACCACTCTGGTCGCTTCCAGTGCTGCAGCCCTCTCATGGAGCCTCATGGAATGGATGGTGCACGGGAAACCCAGCGCATTGGGGCTTGGTTCGGGCGCCATATCGGGTCTCGTGGTCATCACCCCCGCTGCAGGATTCGTGACCCCTGAATGGGCCATGGTTCTCGGGTTGTCCGCCGGGGTGGTCTGCTACTACGGCATACGCATCAAAATGAAGCTGAAGTTCGACGATTCCCTCGACGTGGTGGGCATTCACGGGGTTGGCGGTGCCTGGGGTGCTCTGGGAACGGGCGTCTTTGCAACGGTTGGTGGAGCAGGTCTGGTGGCGGGAGTGCCCGGCCTGGTCGTGATCCAGTTGATAGGAATCGTCGTGGTGGCTGTTTACGCTTTTGTTGTCACCTACCTCATTGGTTTCCTCCTCGACAAGACCATTGGCCTGAGAGTGGATGAGGATCAGGAAGAGGTGGGTCTGGACCGGGAACTGCACGGCGAAGTGGGATATACACTCTAGCACCCCAAATCAAGGGCTGAGCTCCTTCAGACCCTGCAAGCCACATGTCCCTCCGTCTTCTGAGAGAAGGGGCATGTGGCTTTTCGCGTCATTTCCCCTTGAACATGGGAAGTCGCCGGTTTTTCAAAAAACCCTCAACTGAGAACCGATGCATGAGAAGAATTTTCAGGGGCCTGGACTTTGAAAAGCCACGGCAAATGCCTTCTCTCAGGCAAGCTGCACCCGAAGAATGTCTTCGCGGGGGTTCAATCGCTCCACCTGCACCTTGATCAGGCTGCCTCGCTGCAGCTCCATGCCCTCCTGAACGGGCAGATTGGTTTCCATGAGGTAATCCACCAGAAGAAGATGTGCAAATCGCCCGTTCTGATCCAGCACCAGGGCGTTGAAAGATTGAATATCCTCCTGCTCCATGTATTTGAGCATCCAGTACCGTGTCCACTTTCTTTGCATGGTGAACACCTTGGACTGGACGGTTCCCAGTTGCATGATGATCTGCCTGAGCTCCTCTTCCGTGTAGGGCCATGCTTCCTCTTTCAGGGCAGATTTCAGTTGTCTTTGGACGACGAGATCGGCGTAGCGCCGTATGGGAGAGGACACCGTGGTGTAGGGCTCCATTCCCAGGCTGCAATGCGCATGGGGCTGGGTGTCCAGTTCAGCTCGCGCAAAGAGCCTGCGCTGCCGGTAGATGTGGAAGATTTCGTGGTCACTTTGCACAAAATCTCTTTCGGGCCTGCATTCCCCCTGCCCACGATAGAGGGAGGGTATTCCAAGCTTGGCGAGGTGCGCCGCAGCTAAACCGTTTGCAACAATCATCCACTCGGAAACCATCAGCTGGCTTGGCGTCTCCTTTTCATGACGTGAAAGCTGGATCATGCCCGAAGGCAGAACGCGGACCTGGATTTCGGGGAGGGGAAGGTTGATGGCACCGCGTGCCGTTCGCTGTTCCCTCTGAACCAGCGCAAAGCGGTGCAGCAATCCCAGGGTCGCATCTTCGAAGACTTTTCCGTTCACCTGCTCATAAGTCAGCCTTTCCTTGATATGAATGACGCTTTGGCAAATCTCGTGGCCAAGGATGTTCCCCCCTTCGTCCACCTGCATCAAAAAACTTATGGCCAGACGGTCCACACCGGAATGAAGGCTGCAAATGCCCTCGGAAAGGGACGATGGAAGCATGGGTATTTTTGCATCGGGCAAATAAATGGAAGTGGTTCTGGCTTGAGCTTCTTCATCGAGGTCGTCCCCTTTGACGACATATTCTGCGGCATCGGCGATGTGAACCCCGATTTCGTAGTGGCCGCTGCTCAGGCGGCGTGCGCTCAAGGCATCGTCAATGTCCCGAGTTTGAGCACTGTCGATGGTGATGGCATGAAGATCTCGAAGATCGCGGCGACGATGAGAATGTTCCGGCAGGCTCAGGGGCAGGGAATTCAACTCCTTCGCCTTTCTTTCCAGCTCTTCAGGGAAATGTTTCGAAATGTCCAGTGCATGCAGCAGCAGGTTTTCATCTTCGTCCCAGACTCCCAGGCGGACCAGGATTCTGAAAGCCGATTGCTGTAAAGGAGGGATGTTGGCTTTTTTGAAGACTTCCTTGAGATGGGAATAGGATGGAGCTTCCTGGCCATGCATACAAAATTGTTGCAGATCTGTTATGAGTTCTCCGTGGGCTTCCTGGACTCCCAAGACTTTCGTCCTGCGGGTCCAAAGAGACTGCAGCCAGTTTGCACTTTCTTCAAGACGGGCAACCCTTTCCTCTTCCTTTTGTATCTCGTCTTTTCTCTGCTGCACTTTTTCGGAAGCTCGGGGAAAAAAAGTTCCGTCCCTGTGCTGGAAAAAAAGCCGATCCTGGAGCAAAGACCTTTGTGTAGCCGCCACATGGTCCCCGGTGATGTTGTCGCTGAAGATGAATTCGGCACAGTCCTGAGCACTGAAAGCCTCTTCCTGTCCTTCCAGCAGAGACCAGAGCTCCTCCACGTCCGTCCGGCCCATGAGATCCTTTCTCAACCGGTCAATGGACTGGAGGCGCTGAACCATTTCATCCCTGGTCAGTTTGCTCACGTCCAAAAGGGATTCACCAACGTGGAGCACGCGACTGCCAGCCAAATTGATTTCCCGATTGGTCATGGATAAAACCGTCAGTCTTTGACCCTTGACCGCCAGACACACACCCACGGTAATTTCTTTGGCGTCAAAAAATTCGATCACGGAACCCGGCATAAGATCCTGCCGATCGTGGCGGCTCATGGCCTTCCTCCCAAACGGGCGTAGCTCTTCATTTCCTCCACATAGGCCAGAACGCCCCTGGTGATGGCCGAAGCCAGCTCTGCCTGGAACCTGTGATCCTTCAATCTTTTTTCCTCACTTTCATTGGTGATGAATCCCGCTTCAATGAGTATGCTCGGCATTTCCGCCCCAAGGAGCACATAAAATGGAGCCTGCTTCACTCCACGGTCCTGGACGTTCCCGTGAGTCAGACTCAGGTGTGCAATCATATTATTTTGCACGGCGTGGGCGAGCCTGGTCGACTCGTTGAGCTTGGTGTTAAGCATGAGGCCCTGCAGGATGCTTTCGAGATCACTGATCTTTCGGGTGGACGTGGCATTTTCCATGGCAGCAACCCTGGCCGCTTCCTGGTCTGTGGCGAAATTCAAAAAATAGGTCTCTATGCCCGACACTTCCCTGTTTCGATGTGCGTTGGTGTGAATGGAAATGAACAGGTCAGCCCTTTTGGCGTTGGCCATGGCTGTGCGTTCCTCCAAAGTGAGGAAACGGTCATCCTCTCGAGTGAGCAGGACTTCCATGTCCGTTTCTCTTTCCAGTGTCACTTTGAGCTGCTGAGCAATGGAAAGGACAATGTCTTTTTCAAAGAGTCCGTTTGAACTGATGGCTCCCTTGTCTTTGCCCCCATGCCCCGGGTCGATGACAATGCGTTCTACCCCCAGGGCCAGCTGCGCCGGAAGGTCGGCCAATGGGGGCCTGGAAGGAGAGGGGGGTGGGGTGACCGGCTTCCTGGCGGGATCCCTGCTTCCTCTCACATCCACAATGATTCGAAAGGGGTCTGACATGGAAAAAACGCGGTAGCGGTCAATGGCTTGTGCATCCAGCGTGACCCGTGTGGCCGATTTGCCTCGTTTTTCCAAGCGCACTTCCTGCAAAAAAGAGTCTTTGACGGCAATGGCATGCTGCATGGCGGGATCTAGGGAACAGTTGGCCAAATCCAGGTGTATTTTGGGACGCTGCCTTTTCTTGGGGTCGCCCGGCACAGCCGTTTCCCGAAAGGTAACGGGGAAATCCGTATAAATGGCCACCCGCGTGTACTCCTCTCCACTCCAGTGCCTGATGTCCGTGATGCGGGAAAGGGAGGGTTTTGCTTCCATTCGCGCCGGAACGGATTCACCCCGAGGGGAAAAATCCGGTCCCTTTTCCCGAGTGTCCCGAGGACCCGGATCATGGTCTCGAAGGCGAGGAAATCTCCGCTCCAGTTCCTCCAGTCTCTGCTGGGCTCTTTGAACCATGTCGCCAGAAGGATAGAGGTACACCACCTTGCTCAATTCTGCGTGCGCCTGCTTGGGATCGAGATTGAGGTAGAGAATGCCGATCAGGTACTGCGCGTCATCGGCGAGGGTGCTCCTGGGGTAGCGTAGCGTGACGTAACGATAATTTTCCAGGGCAAGGTTCAAATGCGTTCTGGAATGATCCAGGTCGTACAATCGGTGATGGCATTGGCCCAGGAGGAAAAACGCGCGATCGAGAGTGCTGCCGGCAGTGTCCCTTTGGATGTGGTCCCTGATTCTGTGCGCCAGCTTTTCCAGGGAAGCCTTCTGTTCATGGAGCTGCGTGATGCCCAGAATATGGCGAAACTCCTGGGACAAACGCTGATAATGGTGTTCCGGTGATGCCGCAGGAGCCGGGGACACATTCCCGAGAGAGGTGCAGAGAAGGATGAGAAAAACTGTCAAAAAAAAGCGTTGAACAAGCATAGGGTTGACTTTCGCCTGAAAGACCGGGCGCTCAGGACCGCTCATTGATTCGTTGCATTTGTCAGAAGCAAAGACTCGGCCCGTCTCAAGGCCCACCCTCTTTTTCCCGAATTTGTTCCTGAAGAGCGTAAAGGGTCTTGAGAGCCACCACGGGTGGCATATGATCCAAGTCCAGGTTCATGAGCTGTTCCTTAATCCAAAGGAGGGATGGAGAAAAAAGGCTCAACTGGAGGGCCGCCTCTTTTCCCTTTTGCGGCACTTTGGGTTTTTGCTTCTTCATGGCTGGAGATATCCTGGCCAGTTCGCCCTTTTCCAGTTGTGTGAGAATTTCCTGAGCCCTCGAGATGATCTCCTGGGGAATCCCCGCAAGCTGGGCCACTTGTATGCCATAACTTCGACTGGATCCGCCAGGCACCAGTTTGTGGAAGAAAATGATTTCATTCTTCCATTCTTTGATAGCCACATTGTAATTCTTAACCCGCGGACGGCTCAGGGCCAAGTCGGTCAGTTCATGGTAGTGTGTTGCAAAAAGTGTTTTTATACCAATTTCCTTGAAGTCGTGCAAATGTTCTGCCACGGCCCACGCGATGCTCAATCCGTCGAAGGTGCTCGTTCCCCGGCCGATCTCGTCGAGTATGACCAAACTGGAGTTGGTGGCCTGATGCAGAATGTTGGCCGCCTCCTGCATCTCAACCATGAAGGTGGAGCGTCCTCTGGCCAGGTCGTCGGAAGCTCCCACTCGGGTGAAGATTCGGTCGACCAGACCAATCTCCGCCTCCGTGGCCGGAACAAATCCACCCACCTGGGCCATGAGAACAATGAGTGCGACCTGGCGCAGAACCGTTGATTTTCCAGCCATGTTGGGCCCGGTGATGATGAGGACCTGCTGATTTTCGTGATTCAGATCCATGTCGTTGGGAACAAATTCTCCGTGTTTGAGAAAGTGTTCGATCACCGGATGGCGGCCGTCCTTGATGTGAATGGAATCTCCCTCGTTCAGACGTGGCTGGCAATAGTCATTCCGGGACGCCGTCAGTGCAAGACCGGTGAGACAGTCCAGCACGGCCACCCGATCCGCCATGTCTTGAAGGCGCTCGCAATGGAGCGCAACCCATTGCTGCAACTTCCCAAAAAGAGACTGCTCCAACTCCAGTCTCTTTTCGTCAGCTTCCAGAACCTGGGATTCAAATTCCTTGAGTTCGTCGGTGATGAACCGTTCTGCATTGACAAGGGTCTGCCTGCGCTGATAATGCCCGGGAACCGAATGGAGATGTGTTCTGGAAATTTCGATGTAGTATCCAAAGACCTTGTTGAAGCGCACCTTGAGAGACCCAATGCCCGTCTCCCTGCGCTGAGCGCTTTCGTAATCAGCCATCCAGCCTTTGGCATTGCGGCTCAAGTCAATGGCGTGGTCCAGTTCCGGGTCGACACCCGTTTTTATGACGCCTCCCGCATTCATGGCGGCAGGGGGCGGGTCAACGAGCACCCTTTCTATTTCCTGAGCCACATCCGCCAGGCCGTCCCATTGCCCGGCTAGGCTGCGTAAAATTCTGCTGCTGGACCGCTGCAGCGCCTTGTGAACATGGGGAAGAACTTCAAGTGACGTCTTGAGAGTGACAAGATCTCTTGCGTTGGAGTTGCCCATGGTGTTGCGGGAATTCAATCTTTCCATATCCTGAATGCCCGCAAGATGTTCCATGATTTCCATTCGAAGGTCCGTGCGCGCCACCAGTTCGGCCACACCTTCCTGGCGCACGAGTATGGCCTCAAGGTCCAAAAGGGGGTAGCGAAGCCACTCTTGAAACTTGCGCCCACCCATGGCTGTGCGGCTCTCATCGAGCTGGGCGAGAAGCGAACCTTTTCTTCCGGAAAAACTGGCCGAATGGAAGATTTCCAGGTTCTTCACGGTGGCTTCATCAAGAACCATATGATCTGAGCGGCGATAAGGAACGATTTTTCGAATGTGGCTGCAGGTGTCAAAGAGATTGGCCTCAGCGTAGTGGAGGATGGCTCCCGCCGCCTCTATTCCATGTTCCCAGTTTTCAATGCCAAAGCCTTCCAGGGAGTGGACCTTGAAATGCCGGCAAAGTCTCTCCCTGGATCTTTCCAAATCGAAACTTTCCCTTTCCAGGTGTGTGACCGAAATGGAGTCCCTCATTTGCAGCTGTGATAGCCATGGGGCGGTTTCATTGGCCGGCAGCAGGATTTCCCGGGGTGAGACGCGCAGCAGTTCCTCCAGCAACTGTTCCCGGGAATCCATTTGGATCATTTTGAAATCCGCTGTGGACACATCCAGGTAGGCCAACCCGTAGCCTGAACTTGCAGCTTCGCCAGACACGGCTGCCAGATAATTGGGGTGTTTGGCGGAGAGATTCCNGTTGTCCAAAATGAGGCCGGGGGTGATGACTCGTGTGACCTGACGCTTCACGAGCCCCTTGGAGGTCTTGGGGTCTTCGACCTGGTCACACACGGCCACCTTTTTTCCCGCAGCCACCAGCCTGGCCATGTAATTTTCAGCGGCGTGGTAGGGCACGCCGCACATGGGGATGGGCTCTTCCGCATTCTTGTCCCTGGATGTGAGGGTGATTTCGAGGATTCGCGCCGCCTCCACAGCATCTTCCAGGAACAACTCGTAGAAATCCCCCATGCGGTACATGAGAAGTGCGTCCGCATGCTGCGCCTTGATCTTCAAATACTGCTGCATCATGGGGGTTGTCCTGGACATGGTGAAAAGGGATCCTCTCCTGTAAAAAGATCAGCGATGCATGTGGGCAGCTCCATAGGTTTGGCGCAACAAACAAAATAGTTTTTATCCAGTGTCACCTTGAAGATCAAGGAATAGTTTCCCCAAAAGGCGCGGCCCCCTGAGCAACAAATTTCTCCGCAGACACTGGTCTTTTATTCCACAGGGATTAGATTGGCGGGGTGGTCCCCCTGGCACAGGGTGGGATCATGGAAGAGTTCACACATTCTTTTTTTCAATCATGCGGATTCCAGGAGATGTTCCCTTGACCCACAAGGATTTCATACGGCTTCGGGGCGTGACACAACACAATCTTAAAGATTTGAACCTGGACATTCCTCTCTTTAAGCTCATTGCGGTGAGCGGCGTCAGTGGATCGGGAAAATCCAGCCTTGCCATGCACACCCTTTATGCGGAAGGGCAGAGGCGTTATGTGGAGACTTTTTCGCCCTATGCACGACAGTTTCTGGAGCGAATGGATCCTCCTCAGGCGGAACTCATAGATGGCATTCCTCCCAGCATCGCCATCGAATCGAGCACCGCCGTGCGCAGTTCCAGGTCCACGGTGGGAACAATCACGGAGATCAACGACCACTTGAAGCTGCTGTTTGCCCGTCTGGCCATTCCCCATTGCCCCCAATGCGGCCGGGCAGTTGAAGAACACACGCCTCAGAGCGTCTTTCAAGCCATGGCCCAAACGCTGCGAGAAGGGAGCAGAGTTCTTGTCACCTTTCCCTTTACCCCGCCAGACCACGACCAGTGGTCTGCTCAGATGGTGGCCCGGGGATTCCTTCGCATATTCAGAGATGGTAAGGTTCGGGAGCTGGAAGATGAGGATGCCGAAACATTGCGTTCCTTGAAAAAAGGTGAGGTCCTGGTCGTGGTGGACCGCCTCTCCTGGGGCCGTGCTTCCGCCAGGCGAGTGACCGATTCCATCCAGACAGCCTTCCTTGAAGGCAAAGGCAAAATGGCCATCGTGGTCCTTCCCGGCCAAATCATGCCTTTCACAGAGAATCTGAGCTGCCCTCACTGTCCTGATTCTCCATCTTTTCCTCCTGCGACCCCCAATCTCTTTTCNTTCAACAGTCCATTGGGGGCTTGCACCGAGTGCCGTGGGTTTGGAAGGATCATCGGGGTGGACATGGATCTGGTGATTCCTGATCCTCGCCTTTCTCTCCGTGAAGGAGCCATCAAGCCCTGGTCTTCCGATCGAAGCGAATATGATGATCTCCTCAACTTCTGCGCTTCCCAATCCATTCCCGTAGACATTCCTTTTCAGGATCTCTCGCAGAAACAAAGAGACAAAATCATTCTGGGCAATGAGCATTTTTATGGTGTGCAAGGCTTTTTCCAATGGCTGGAGAGCAAAACCTACAAAATGCATGTGCGCGTTTTTCTGTCGCGCTACCGCGCTTATACTCCCTGTCCCGCCTGCGGTGGTTCCCGCTATCAGCCTTCCACACTCCTGTACCGCTTCGAAGGTGCAAATCTGGCGGAGATCTGCTCCTGGTCCGTTGAGAAAGCCCTCAATTTTTTTTCTCGTGCAGGGTCAAAAGTGGAGCAAAACAACAATGCTGCGGTCCTTCTGATTTCGGAAATCAGCAGGCGGCTGGATTTCCTGTGTTCCGTGGGCCTCGAATACCTCACCCTGGATCGCCAGTCCCGGACCCTCTCGGGTGGCGAAGTGCAACGGGTTCACCTGACAAAAGCACTGGGCTCAGCCCTGGTGAATGTGCTTTACGTCCTCGACGAACCCAGTGTGGGACTTCACTCCAGGGACCAGGAGCGCCTCATGGGCCAGCTTCAAAACCTCGTGGAACTGGGAAACACGGTCGTCGTGGTTGAACACGATCCCGAAATGATCCGCTTTGCCCAGGAGGTCATCGACATGGGCCCCGGAGGCGGCGACCAGGGCGGCCAGGTTGTTTTCCAGGGAACCCCCGGCGAGCTTGAACATTTTCCGGAAAGCCTGACAGGGGGATATCTTTCGGGGCGCCTCTCCGTCTCGTCCTTCCATGAAAGGCGTCCGCCCCGCCGGGACCGGACTCTGCGGCTGAAGAACGCACGGGAAAACAACCTGAAAAATCTGACCATCGATTTCCCGCTGGGTCTCCTCACGGGCATTTGCGGAGTCTCCGGTTCGGGAAAGAGCACCCTGGTGGAAAAAACCCTCTACGGCCATTACCTCAGAATGAGAGGCCGGCCAACGGAGTCTCCCGGTGTTGCGGAAGGCCTCGAGGGGCTGGACCAGGTCGATGAAATGCTCCTGGTGGACCAGCAGCCCATAGGGCGCACACCACGCGCCAACCTGCTCACCTACAGCAAGGCCATGGACTCCATTCGAAAAATCTTTGCCTCCCAGCCCGAGTCCGCCGCACGGGGTCTCTCCCCCGCTCATTTTTCCTTCAACGTTCCCGGGGGACGATGCGAACTCTGCAAAGGGGAAGGGTACGAACGGATTGAGATGCAGTTTCTGGCCGATGTTCATGTGCGATGTTCCCAGTGCCGAGGACGGAGATTCAAAGAAGAAATACTGGATATTCGCGCAAGGGGACTTTCCATCAGTGATGTCCTGGAATGCACCGCCCGCCATTTGAAGGAGCGATTTGCAGACCACGAGGCCCTGGTGAAAGCTTTGGATCCCATAATTTCCATGGGCCTCGAACATCTGCAGCTGGGTCAGCCTTTGAGCACCCTTTCGGGAGGCGAAGCTCAGCGC
>SL_3KL_010_SEDDRAFT_10001210_pt1 | contig 23168 bp, 23 predicted proteins | sample SodLakKL_010_SED_2_FD_10381 | JGI IMG/M metagenome (IMG submission 10381) | reverse complement strand
TGCTTGCGGCGCCTCGCATCCTGGCGGGGGTGATTGTTGTCCCGATCCTGGTGGCCATTGCCAACGTGGTTGGGGTGCTCGCCGGAATGGTGGCGGCCCGACTCACACTGGGGCTCGGATTCGAGTCGTTCCTCTACGGGGCTCGACTCTTCTGGCACAACTGGGATCTCTTCTACTCCCTCACCAAGGCGGTCGTCTTCGGATTTTCCATACCCGTCATCTCCATTCACATGGGGCTCCGGACCAGTGGAGGCGCAGCGGGTGTGGGGCGGACGACCACGGCGTCCGTGATGTTCATGACGCTGACCATCTTGATCCTGGATGCCCTCTTCCCACCGCTGCTCCTGCAGTAGCAGCCGGCCGGGTGACCCCCTCCGACTTCCTTTCCCATGATCCAATACCACGATGTCTGGAAGGCTTTCGATGCGCCTGTTCTGCAAGGCGTTTCATTCGGGGTCGATGAGGGGGAGATGTTCGGGATCTTCGGGCCTTCGGGGACGGGGAAGAGCGTGCTGCTGAAGACCACCATCGGTCTCATCGACCTGGATCGGGGCGATGTCACGGTGGAAGGGGATTCGGTCTACCGTGGAGGGAAGGCGTCGCTGCGGCGGGTGCGCTACCGGGTGGGGTACGTATTCCAGAATGCGGCGCTCTTCGATTCCCTGGACATCTACGAGAATGTGGAGATGGGCCTGCCGGAAGAGGAGCTCCGGGGGATGAAGCGACTCGATGTGACGCGGCGGGTCTGGGATGCGCTGGAGCTGGTCAACCTGGAGCCGGCCCAGGTGCTCCGGAAGCTCCCGTCCGAGTTGTCCGGTGGGATGCGGAAACGGGCCGGAATCGCTCGGGCCATCGTCGGGCGTCCGCGGATCCTTCTCTGGGACGAGCCCACCACAGGGCTGGATCCCGTGAACACGGCGGCGGTGGAACGCCTCATCGTTCGTCTTTCCCAGGAGCTGAATGTGACGTCCATCATCGTGACCCATGACATTCAGGGCGGACTCGAGATGTGTGATCGTGTGGCTATGTTGGAGGGAGGACACCTACGGTTCATCGGAGAGCCGGACGCATTCCGGCAGAGTTCGGATCCGGTGGTCCGTGCCTTTGTGGATCGGGCGGCGGCCATGGCCGCCCTGGACGAGGTCGAGGTCTAGATGAGCAAGAGTTCGGGATCGCAGGGGAGGAGCACCTCCAACGGGCCGTCCCCCGAGGAGCTGGCCTTGGCCACGCCCTCCGTAGCCGGTGGCCGGGAGGTCCGCATCGGGATCTTCGTGCTCATTGGAGCGTTTGCCGTCCTTCTCCTCCTGTTTCTTCTGACCGATCCCGCCACCTTCCGGGGGCGATACATGATCACCACCCAGATGGTGGATGCCGGGGGCGTCCGCGCCGGGGATCCGGTTCAGATGCGGGGGGTGAACATCGGTCGCGTCAGGGGCTTCGAGATGCGCGATGCCGGCGTGGCCATCCATCTGGAGATCAATGGGCAGTGGGACATCCCCACCGACTCCCGCGCCCGTCTGGCAGGGGTCGGACTGCTGGGGGGTCGGACGGTGGAGATCGTCCCCGGTGACGCCGAGATGTCACTCCCACCAGGCAGCATTCTACCGGGAGAGGCCGGTGAGGGTATCCTGGATCTGGCGGACGCCCTGGGCGACGATGCCCTGGCCATCGCCGGGACCCTCCGGAGCCTTCTGGACGAGCAGGCGGTGGAGGGGATCCGGGCTTCAGCGTCGGATGTGGATCGCCTTCTCCAGACGCTGACGGCGGCTGCGGAAGAGCAGCGCGAGGAGCTCCGGGGCCTGTCCCGATCCCTCTCCGCTTCGGCGGGACAGGTCGAGGAGATACTGGCCCGAGACGAGATCGATCGGGCGCTGGCCCGCACCGATTCGACCCTCGCAACCCTGCAATCCGTGGGGGCCCGGTTGGATCGAGCCACCGGATCCCTGGAGACGATCCTTCAGCGCGTCGAGGACGGCGAGGGGACGCTGGGTCAGTTGGCGTCCAACGATGACCTCTACCGGAATCTCAACGAGGCGGCAGAGGCGATTCTGCGTCTGGCCGAAGACGTCCAGGAGAATCCCTCCCGGTATATTCGCCTTCGGTTGTTCTGACCGCCGGGACTCCGCCCGGGGCGAGACGTTCCGGCCCGGGGTCCGGTGGAAACGAGAAGGCCCGGCCCCAGTCGTCAGGGGCCGGGCCTTCTCGTTTCAGGATGAGTCGGAATGGAAACTCCCGCTACCAGCCGGGCGAGAGCTGGAAGCCCCAGTGGGCGCCCTTCTGCGGACGCTGCCAGGGCCGGGCGTAGTACGCTTCCATGACGAACATTCCCATGAGGTTGATCCGGGCTCCGACACCGGTGCTGGCTACGGGGATCCGCTCCAGGGAGTCGGTGCTCCACTTCAGGGTCGGCTCGTTGGCGCCGTCCCAGGCCAGGCCGGCGTCGGCAAAGAAGACCAGCTCGGTGGGGAGAAACGCGAAGTCGAAGACCCCGAGTTGCTCGGTTCCGATCAGCGGTACCCGGACCTCGGCATTCATCACCCCGACCCGATGCCCCTGGAGGCGGGTGAAGGTGGGGCAGGACCCGAACTCCTCCGAGGCCTGACACTCCAGGCTCGGCTCGAACGAGTAGGCTGAATACCCGCGCATGTAGGTTTCCCACCCCAGGAAGAAGGGCCGCACGGCCTGGAATCCCAGCTGCTGAGGATCCCGGATCTCACTCTCCACATCGGAGCCGTAGCGTCCCCGGTGCATCCCTCGGAAGGCGAGGGTCAAGTTGCGATGCGGGTTGAAGTACCGACGGTAATCCAGGTTCACCGATTGGAAGTTCACCGTGCCGTAGGTGTTCCCCACCTCGAGCCGATACCGACCCCCACGGATGGGGGAGGTGAACCCGAAGAAGGAGTTGTCGCCCACCAGCGCCACCGACGTCTGGAAAAGATTCTGGGCGTCGGGCAGCCCCTCGGTGATGGTCTCCCGGCGTGGGCGCTCCACCAGTTGGCCAAACTGGTTCAGAATGTACTTCTCACGCTCCAGGTCATAGCTGATCCGGGTGACTCCTCCACTCAGGTCCAGCCTGCGGGTCTGGGAGAAGGGATACGAAATGAGACCCTGGGCCGAGGTATCGAAGATGCGCAGCCGCTCCAGGGTGTAGCTCAGGTCCCCCGTCGGCTCCCGGCCGTAATAGGCATAGGGCAGCAGATAAGGGATCCGACCCCCGGAGACGCCCCAGTTCCAGCGGCGTTCGCGGTTCTGATAGACCATCTGGCCCCCCAGATCCTTGAGGGTGCCCTGGGCCTGGACCGCTACCCCCAGATTCCGATTCCCCAGCATGTCGGAGAAGAAGGCGGCAGCCGATCCGCCCACAAAGGTCCCGAAGGCGTCGGTACCGACGCCAACGGAGGGTTGACCGACCCAATCCAGGGTGAGGCCGGAATCGTAGTCCTGGGAATCGGAGCTGGGCCAGCGCCCGTCCGGAGCCAGGCCGATGGAATAGTCGTCGAGCCCGGCCTGGATCCGGGAAGGGAAGCGAAATTCAGTTGGAGGAACCAGTCTGCCGGTCGGATCCAGGGTTTCGGCTACGGCCCGGACCCCCTGCGCCTCCTGGGAGTCCATGGAGTAGATGTGGTACTGAAACTCATCGAAGACCGAGAAGACCACGGTCCCGGTCTGCTGGGCCACACTCATGGCCGGCGCGTTCTCCGAAATGCCGCTGACGCCGGTGGCAATCCGTGTGACGCGCTGGATCTCCTCGCTGGCCAGCTCCAACCGGTAGATGTCGCTGAACCCGTCGGCGTCGGCGATGAAGTAGAGGCCCCGCCCGTCCGGAGTGAACTGGGGATTGATGTGTTTCACATTCCCGAACAGTTCCAGGGTCCGAATCTCACCCGACGCCACGTCGAAGAGCGCAATCTGCATTTCGGAGAAGGTGAGCCGCTGGAAATCGGTTTCCGGACCCCGGTCGGACACGAAGGCGATGGTGGAACCGTCCGGTGAGAAGACGGGCTGATAGGCGGCGTGCCGATCTCGCGTCAGCCGCTGCACCTCTCCGGACTCCACCTCCACCGTGAAGAGGTCGGTGAGCCCGCCGGCCTGACCGGAGAATACGAGGCGGGAGCCGTCCGGGGACCATGACGGCCCGCTCACCTCGCCGATCTCCTCATCCAGGTCCACCCGGGAGATCACGTCTCCACGCTCGGAGCCGGCGATGACGATCTGGTTCCGGCCGCCGGTGAACACCACGAAGGCGATCCGGGAGCCGTCGGGGGACCAGCCGCCGGCGGAGTCGATGAACCGAAGGGCGTCCCAATGGGGGTCCGTGGCAGCGCTGGAGAGACGGCGGATCACCTCTCCCGTCCGAGCATCGGCCAGGAAGAGATCGAAGGAGAAGAGGTCCTTCTCCGACATGAAGACGAGGCGGGAGCCGTCCGGGCTCACCGAGGGAGCAACATTCTGACGGCCCGCTCCCGTCTCCGGCGACAGGAGGAGCGTTCCCACCTCCGCCGGGGCCGTGCGTCCCTCCATGAGAGGTCCATAGTGGGCCTCCACCGCCTCCCTCCAGCGCACGGAGAGCGTGTCGGCCGGAACACCCAACACCTGCTCAAGGGCAGGCTCGAGCCCGATTCGGAGGGCCGAACGGTAGATTCGGGCGATGGATTCATCCCCGTAGGTGCCCCCGACGTAGGTCACGAAGGCCTGACCGAACCGATAGGGGAAGTAGCGCCGCTCCCGCGTGAGCTGTCGGAGCGTGGGGAAGTCGTCTCGCAGGATGGCGTCACGAAGCCACATCCCGGTATGGGAGTCGTCCTGACCCTTGGAGAGGTATTCGGCCATCCCTTCGATCCACCAGAGGGGCATGCGCATCAGACCCTGCATCCCGCCTCCTCGCCTCGACTGGGCGATGTCGTACTGGAAGGCGTGCACAAGTTCGTGTCCGAGCACGTGATCGGTGGACGCGTGCGAACCGGCCAGGGGCATGATGATCCGGTTCTTGAGGGACTCGGCGACACCTCCGACCCCCTCGCCGATCATGCCTCCGATGACGTTGGTCTGCTGGAAGTCCGGGGCGTCGGCGTAGAAGATCAACGGCTTGCGCTGGGAGAATTCGTGTTGGAAGAGGCGAGCGTGGCGCTCATACCATCGCTCGGCCATCCGCACCACATCCTCGATGGCCTCTTCCTTTTCCGGGTAGAAGTGGATGTTGAAGTGGGGCGTCTCGATCACCCGGAATTCGAATTCGTCGTACTGGACCTTGTTTCGACCGAAATACTGGGCCTCTACGGCCATTGGAACCGTGAAAGCCGCGAGCATGAACATCGCGAGTCCAGCGTTCAGGGCCGGCGAGACGGCTCTCCTTCCGCTGCGGATGAAAGGCATATGGAGGCCTCGAAGAGTGGGAGAATCTTTGGGCTCGCCGTGTTGAGAAGCCCATGACGGGGGTCGAGGAGGCATTTGACGCTGTTTTCGGTACACGGACCGACCGGTTCGGGTCCTTTGCGGGGCTCCGCCGCGGGTTTCCCGAAGGGAAGACGGCGTTGCGTACCCCATCCCCTTTCGCGAAAATGGGAGGAAATTCCCCACCCAGCTCCGGATCTAAGCCCTATGTCCGACTCCCTCCCCGATCTACGTCTGGCATCGACGGTTTCGGCGATCATGCGGGATCTTCCCTGGATTCCCGCCACCCAGGTCGAGACGCCGGTGGCGGTGGTTGACCTGGGCCGTGCCGCAGCCAACGCTCAGCATACGGTGCAGACGCTTGCAGCGCACGGGCTCGCATGGAGACCCCATGTGAAAACCCACAAGAGCCGGGCCGTGACCAGGATCCAACTGGCTGCGGGCGCCCAGGGGCTGACCGTGGCCACCCTCCGGGAGGCGGAGGTCATGGCCGATCTCGCCGACGATCTTCTCCTGGCTCATCCGCCTGTACCGGGTCGGGTCCGGCAGGAGCGGCTTGCCGCCCTCCTCGCCGTGGGCAACCTCACGGTCGCGGTGGATTCCACTCTGGCCGTGAAGACCCTGCGGGCCGCAGCGCAGGCGGCCGGGGTGGAGGCCCGGGCCGCGGTGGAGATCGATGTGGGGATGGGACGGGTCGGTGTGACCGAACCCGAACAGGCTGTCCGTCTGGCTCGAGAGCTGGCCGAGGCGGACGGAACGTCGTTTCGCGGGATCCTCTTCTACCCCGGGCATATCCGGGGTGGGGGCGATCCAGCCGTGGCGGTCTCGCGCGTCTCGGATCGGGTAGCGCGCTTCATCGAGGCGCTCTCCGACGCCGGGCTCCCGCCGGAACTGGTCAGCGGCGGGTCCACGCCGACCCTGCCATTCAGCCATATGGTGGCCCACTGTACCGAGGTGCGAGCAGGTACCTGTATCTTCCACGATCGCGACTCGGTATCCCTCGGCGTGGGCAGGGAAGAGGATCTGGCTTACCACATCCTGTCCACGGTGGTCAGCGATGCGGTCCCGGGGCAGGTGGTGGTGGATGCCGGATCCAAGGCGTTGGCCAAGGAGGCCTTCCGGGGTGGGGGAGCAGGTTTCGGTCGCCTGCTGGACCGTCCGGAGGTGCTGGTGGATCGTCTCTCCGAAGAACACGGGATCGTGGATCTGGCAGGGACGGCCTGGCGGCCCCGGGTGGGTGATCGGGTGCGAATCGTCCCCAATCACGTTTGCGTCTCCGTGAACCTGCAGGATCGGTTGCTCGTCCCCGACGGCCCGGACGGCTTCCGGGTCGTCCCTCTCGAGGCGAGGGGACGTCTCCCCTTCGTTGCGAACAGCACGGCTTCGGCGTATTCGACCTGACTCCCACCTCACCCTGCTCGTGCCTCCTGGCAGGCACACCAAATCACCTCACTGGAATCCAAACGGAAAGGAACACATGAGCGAACTCCATATCGTCAGCACAGACGAAGCGCCCGCTGCCATCGGACCATATTCGCAGGCGGTGGTGTCCGATGGCTGGATCTACGTGTCGGGTCAGATCCCCCTGGATCCGGAAACCGGTGAGCAGGAGACCGGAACGGTGGCAGCGCAAACCCATCGGGTCTTCAAGAACCTGAAGGCCGTCCTGGAGGCGGCCGGCGGATCCCTGGACAGCGTCGTCCGGACCACGGTCTTTCTGGCGGATATGGATCGTTTTGCCGAGATGAACGAGGTGTACGCATCCTACTTCGGTTCGCACCGTCCTGCTCGTGCCGCTGTGCAGGCAGCCAGACTCCCCCGGGATGTTCAGGTGGAGATCGACGCCATCGCCCGGGTCACTACCTGATTTCCAGCCCAGGACCATACCGCCCATGATCCATACCGCCGCACTCCGGGTTGTCGCTGTCCTGGCGGTTTTGTCCCTTGTGGGGTGCGGATCGATCCTGGGTCGGGGGGATTGGGATCCGTTCCGTTCCGCCGACGAGCGGCAACTGCTGGTGGTGGTGAACAACCAGCACGACCGCGACGTGAACATCACCATCACGGCGCCTGGTCAGCGATCCCGGCTCGGGTTCGTCCCCAGCCGTTCCTTCGAGACCTACCGGGTCACCTGGTCCCGTTACCAGGAGGCCCGGTTTGTCATTGAACCCACCGGTGGCCGCCGACACACCACGGGAGGGGTGAGCGTGGGGCCGGGAGACCGGATCGAGCTGGTGGTGGTGAACCCGGTTCAGCGCTCGTTCCTACGGCGTTGAGCTGCTCCGCTGTTTCAGCCCTGAGTCGCGCTCACCCCTGCAGCCCTGAGCCGCGCTCAACGGCGGCCGCCAGCTCGCTCGTCCGGCCGCCTTGGGAGGAAGGGTACGGAATCTCCCGGGGCCAGGAGCCAGTCCTCGAACCACTGGATCCGGGTCACGGTCTGCGTGCCCCGGTGATTCGCCCGGACCTCGCTCTCCATGGGGAGCAGGGGCGGAGCTTTCCCGTCAGGAGCCTGGGGCGGAAACACCGCCCGGCCCCCTGCCTCTTCGTCGGGGTCCGGCGTCCGGATGCGCCAGCGGGCCTCCTGGATCAGGGTGTCCGGGCCGATCCGGAGCAGCCCGTCGAGGTGAGGAGCATCGTCATCCCGCGCGCAGAAGCGAATCCACCACCCGCTCCCCGTATCGTCCTGAAGCTGGAAATAATGGCGTTCGCCGAAGAGGTCGGTCCCGAAGTGTGGCGCCATGTCCGCCTCCAGAGGAGGATAGGACCAGGAGGCATACGAGCCTGACCGGTCCGTTCTGCGGACCGGGAAGGCGTACCCGCTGCGCTGGATGCGGCGGTCCCATCCCATACGGAGAATGGGGGCCGACCCCCGCTGCCCCGCCTCCATGTGACCGGGCTCGGGGGTCGGGGTCACCCCATTCACAAGGGGGAGGGTGTCCACACGGGCCAGCATGTAGGAGGCCACCCCCAGCGTGTCCATCCCTCCGGGATGATGGCTTCGAGCGACTTCCCAGAGGCGCCGGGCAGCCCCCTCGGGGTCATCACCGCGGCACTCCGCAGGGATCGCTTCCACCCGAAAGCCCTCGAGGGCGATGGGGGCGGGGGAAAGCGTGAAGTCGAGGTAGCCCCCGGTGGGCTGAAGGGGCTGTTCCACCACCGCATATCCCATTCGCTCCACGCGGATCCGGAGCCGACCCTCCTGCAGGAGGCCGGAGAGGTGGGGTGAGAGGGAGACGCGGAAGCCGCCCTGCTCATCGGTGGGCACGGATCGGTGGATCCGGTCACCTTCCACCACCCGCACGGCTGCGCCTGGGATGGGCCGTCCGCCAACCTCGCGCACCCGGCCCTCCAGGGTGTTGGCCCGGGAGGGGAGCTGGATCGACACGCTGGGGGCGACCAACTGCTGAGCCGGGGCGTGTGCCGGGGTCTGACCGTGGATCCATCCAAAGCCTCCATCCGCGGACGCACCGACTCCTCCCACCGCCAGGAGGGTGGAGACGATTGCGAGTGCCGCACGAAGGGAGAGCATGGCTCGGATCCGGACCGGTTGGTGTGACTCAGGAGAGGTGGCGAGAGGATTCCGTCTTCGGCTCGTCGGCACGATGCGGATGTGCCATCGTGGACCTCCCGCCCCTCCCGTTTCTACTCCCCCTTCTCGGCAAGTTCCCGAAGGGGAGGGATGGAAGGCACGGTGCCCGGTGCAGGCTCGGGGAGGAAACGACCCGCCCTCCTCAGGAAGTGGACCGGTTCCCGGAAGCCAGGGGACGGCTGAGACATAATGTCACGAAGCGTTCGTTTTTGGGACCATGGATTGCCATGGACCGCCCGGCAGTTCAGCACCCGTGCGGACTTTTCGCGCGTCATCACTGGCACGAGTGCTGCTGCTTGAACCATAGTGGAGTGCAGAAGAAGGGGCGGAACTGTCCCCATCGACCCGCCCACCCCCCAAAACCCCGCGGAGAAACCATTCCATGAAGAAGATCCTGATTCCCCTGGACGGCTCCGAGTTGGCCGAGAAGGCGCTCTCTCCGGCACTACGCCTGGCGCAGCGGACAGGGGCCGGCGTCCTCCTTTCGTCCATTGTCTCGGATCTGCCACCGGTCCCGCTTGCCGCCGGTGATGGAGAGCTGGTTGCCGGATGGTTCGACGAAGAGGAGGAGCGGGCGCGCAAGTATCTGGAAGCGGTCAAGGCCAGGATCGAAACGACCCACCCCGGTGTGGCGGTGGACCTCGTGGTTCAGTTGGGTCCGGTGGGGCGAACCCTTCTGGCCCAGGGCGCGTCGGCCAATGCGGATCTCATCACCCTCACGACCCATGGAAGGGGAGCCTGGCAACGGGCCTGGCTCGGGAGCGTGGCCGATGAGGTGATCCGCAAGGCGGAACGGCCGGTCCTCCTCCTGAGGGACGGTCCGAAGAGTCACGATCTCTTCGGCGATCCGTCTTCTCCCCGCCATGTCCTCGTTCCCCTGGATGGTTCGGCGGCGGGTGAGCAGGTCCTCAAGCCGCTTGCCGCCATGCTGCCGGAGTCCGGAGCACGGGTCACGCTGGCCTCGATCCTCCTCCGGCCCTTTCCCTTGGCCAGCACGTACCTTCCCCACTCCGTGGAGGAGGGAACGCTGCTGCAGGAACGGGAGAAGCGCACGGAGAGCTACCTCCACGATGTGGCGGCGCGCTGGAATCCTCCTGGAGTGAAGGTCTCGACCACGGTGGTAGCGTCCGACGATGTGGCGTCAGCGCTACTGGCCCGCACGGGAGAAGAAGATGTGGACCTGCTGGCGCTGAGCACGCGCGGTCGGGGCGGGGTCAGCCGACTCCTGCTGGGAAGTGTCGCGGACAAGTTGATTCGCGGATCGGACCTGCCCGTGCTGGCCGTGCGTCGTCCGGTGGGGGGGACGGAGGAGGGCTGACGCCCGCAGCCCCCTACGGCGAAACCGAGGGGCGGCACGGGGTTGGATTCAGATTCCGGGGCAGGGGAGGCTGAAGTGGAATACGCTTCCCCTGCCCACCGCACTCTCGGCCCAGATGCGGCCGCCGTGTGCCTGGACGATCCCTCTTGCAATGGCGAGCCCGAGTCCGATGCCCCGACCCTGCGTCGACTCGGCTCGCCAGAATCGGTCGAAGATCCGAACCAGATCTTCCGGGGGGATGCCGGAGCCCTGGTCCGACACGGAGATCCGGATCTCTCCGGCCTCCCGGAGGGCGCTCACCATCACGCGCCCCTCCCGGGGGGTGTGCTTGACGGCATTTCCAACCAGGTTCGAGAGAACCTGGAGAAGGCGGTCCCCGTCCACCAGCGCCTCCAGGTCCTGGGAGGCTGGAATTCCGTTGACCAACGCCACCGACTTGACACGGGCCAACGGCTCGATGAGCGCCAACGACTCGGAAACCAGGCCACGGAGCGATCTGGGCGCCTTCCTCAGGACAAGGTGGCCCTCTTCCATTCGCCGCACCTCAAGCAGGTCGCGGATGAGCCGTTCCATCTGTTCGGCGGATCGCCGAATCGCGTTCAGGTAGTAGTTCTCCCTCGTTTCGGAGGGAGTGGTCGGCCCATCCGTCGTGGAGTCGGTCCGGGCCCGCTGTAGCGCGTCCAGGCCGATGAACACCGCCTGCAGCGGATTTCCCAGGTCATGGGAAACGATGCCCAGGACCTCATCCCTCGCCTCGATGGCACGTTGGGCATCCCGGAACAGGCGAGCATTCTCGAGCGCCATGCCCACCCGGAGACCCAATTCCCGTCCCAGCCCCACGAGCTCCCGTGAGAACGCCTCCCGTCGGGCGCTCCGTATGAGGACGGCCAGGCCCATAGGGTTCGACGGAGTGCGAATGGGGAGGAGGAAGAGCGACAGCGTTCCCGGGTCGGGTACCGGCGCCCCCTCCACTTCCCCGTGCCGCCCCATGTCTCTTCGAAGGGGGGACGCTGCCGGGAGCAACTCCGGGAGCCTGCCGATCTCTACGTCCTGGATGAGTCGTGGTCGCCCGCTCCTCATGATCTCACGCACGATCTCGGATGTGGCTCCCGGCCGGGTGCTTCCGTTGAGGAGTTGGATAAGCTCGGGATCGGCCGTCGAGGAGTGGAACCACTGGATGCCCCGTGAGCCCTCACTTCCCGCCAGGGTGTAGAGACCACAGTGGTCGGCCAGGGACTCCACGGCCTTCGTCCCGAAGGCTTCCAGGGTCTGGTCCAACTCCAGGGACCGGAAGAGCACTTCGCTCACCTCCACCAGGAACCGCTGCCGATCCTCCCGTTGACGTCGATGGGAGATATCCCGCAAAAGTACGGTGAGAGTGGCCCTTCCGTTCACGTCGGTACGGACCAGGGAGGCTTCCGCCGGGAACTCCTCCCCATTCCGGCGGACGCCTGCGACCTCTCTTCGCCTCGCCATGGCCCGAGCGTCCATGGGACCGGCACCGAACTGGTCCACATGCTCACGGTGGATGGAGCGATGGCGCGGGGGGAGAAGCGCATCCAGCGGTTGCCCGACAATCTCCTCCGACGCCCAGCCGAAGATGTCCTCGGCCCCCCGGTTGAAGAGGATGATGCGCTGATCCCCGTCTACCGAGATGATGGCGTCCGAGGCCATCTCCACGATCGCCGCGAATCGGGCGTCCCAGGCATCCACGGTGTCCTGCGCCATGGGCGCAAGGGCTCCCAGGGTCGAAGGATCTGAGGTGCCGGTCTGGGGATTTCGCAAGGTGGGGGATCCGATCGGACCGATGGGGGAACAACTCGCCTTCGGACAAGCTAGGCCGGTGTCTTCCGGGAGGAAAGGGCCGAATGGGCCAGATCGCAACACGGATCGGACATTTTGACCCGTAGCCGCCGGCGTTGTGGCGAATCACATGGGCCTTCGGTCGGCACGATCCTTGTTGCTCCACGGTAGAACGAATTCTCCGGGGCCTCCGACAGGTTCCCAGGGGTCTTCCGCGTTTCCATCCCACTCGATCCAGTACGGAGAGCGATCCATGCGCACCGTTCGCGACATTATGCAGACCGACGTGATTGCCGTTCGCCAGGGCACCAGCGTCCGGGAGTTGATCCAGATCCTCGACGAGGAGGGCATCAGCGGACTTCCGGTGCTCGATAGCGGAAGCAAGGTGCTGGGCGTGGTTTCGCGGACCGATGTGGTCCGCCTGGCGGCGCGGGAGCCAGAAATCCCCCTGGGAGAGGCTTTCTGGGAAGGGGTGGGCCGCGAGCCCGGCGAGGATTCGGACGATCCCGATAGCTATTTCGTCGCCCCGGAGAGCTCCGTGATGCTGGTCCCCGGCACCGGTTCATTCGAAGGCCTACCCTTCGAGGACACCACGGTTGAGGAGATCATGACGCCGGTGGCGTTCAGTGTGGACCCGGGAATGGCGATCTGGGAACTGGCGGAGTTCCTCGTGCACGGTCGGATCCATCGAGCTCTGGTTGTGGAGGATGGCCGGCTCGTGGGAATCGTCACCGCCTTCGACCTGCTTCGGGTGATGGCGGGCGATACGTCCGATTGATGCGCCACGGCAGCGAGCCATGAGCGACGGAACACCGGTCCGCCCTTCTGCCGATCTTCCCGACGGGTCCACCCGTTGGTCGGTGGAGGCCGTGGGGGAGGTGGTGGGAAGCATAGCTCGGGAGATCGGCGCTCCCCTTACCGCCATCGAAGTGGCGGTGGATCGTCTTCGCCGGCGAGCCGCTTCGCCGGAGGAGGGGGCGGAGCCGGAGGAGCTTCAGGTCATCCTGGAGCAGAGCCACCGCCTGGCCGGCCTCGCCAGGACGCTCCTCTCCTTGGCCCGCCCCCTCCAGACCCTTCCCCGCCAGGTTCGGCTGGACCACCTCGTGGACGGTATTGCCGCTTCGGTGGGTCCGGAGATGCATCGCATGGGAATCGCGTTGGATCTGGATCATCGGGATGGAGCGCTCACCATCCTGGGCGATCCACACCAGATCCGGGAAGCCCTGACGGCGCTCATGGCCAACGCCCGCCTGGCGCTGGAGGGATGGCCGGGAGAGCGCACGATCCAATTGACCACAGGCGCCCTTGACGATGGTCGCCGGTTCGTTCGAGTGCAGGACAGCGGCCCGGGCGTTCCCCGGGACAAGCAGGAGCGGATCTTCCTGCCCTTCTTCTCGGAATGGGGCCGCGAGGGAATCGGTCTGGCCCTCTCCCGAATCGCCCTGCTCGGTCAGCGGGGCGAAGTCTACCTGGAAGGGGAGGGGGACAGGGGTCCCGAGGGCAGGCCAGAGCCCGGCGCCACCTTCGTCCTGGTCCTTCCGGCCTCCCCCTCGGAGGAAATGCCATGAGCCGACCTTCGGAACGGGACCAGGCAACGGGTGCGCCGCCCCGCATTCTCATCGTGGAAGATGAGGAGATCATCCGGGAACTGCTGGTTCCGTCACTCCGGGAAGAGGGATTCAACGTCAACGCCGTGGGAACCGGAGAGGATGCGCTGAAGCGGCTCGAAACCACCCTCTACGACGTGGTTCTCCTCGATCTGAACCTCCCGGGAATGCACGGCATGAACGTCTTGTCGGCGGCACCGGCAACGCAGACGGATGCCCAGTTCGTCGTCATGACCGCGTATGGGACGGTTGACACCGCCGTCGAGGCCATGAAGCTCGGGGCGTTCGACTACGTGAACAAACCGTTCCGTACCGAGGAACTCCTCCTGGTTCTCCGCCGGGCCCTGGAAGAGGCGGAGCTGCGACGGGAGGTGGCTCACCTGCGGGCCCTGAGCGGCGAAGGCTTCCGGGGGCGCATCATCGGCAAGACCCCCGAGATGCGTCGGGTCTACGATCTCATCGAACGCGTGGCGCCGACTCGCGCCAACGTCCTTGTCACCGGTGAGACGGGGACGGGAAAGGAACTGGTTGCCCGCGCCATCCACGATGTGTCCAATCGTTCCCGGCGCCCCTTCGTTCCAGTCAACTGCTCGGCCCTTTCCCCGACACTCCTGGAATCGGAGCTCTTCGGGCACCGGAAGGGCGCCTTCACGGGGGCCATCGCCTCGAAGCGCGGATTGTTCGAATCGGCGCAAGGGGGCACGCTCTTCCTGGATGAGGTCTCCACCATCAACCAGTCCACTCAGGTCAAGCTCCTGCGCGTGCTTCAGGAGCGAGTGGTGACCCCGGTGGGCGGGACGGAGCCCATCGCCGTGGACTTCCGCCTGGTGGCTGCCACCAACGAGGAGCTGGAGCGTCTGGTGCAGAGTGGGGGGTTCCGCGAGGACCTCTACTACCGCATGAACGTCTTCCCCATCCGGGTTCCCCCCTTGAGGGAGCGCCGGGAGGACATCCCTCTCCTGGCCAATGCCTTCCGCCTTCGATTTGCCGAGGAGAATGGGATCGAGGCGCCTCCTCTTCTCCCGGAGACCCTCAGTCGCATGATGGCGTACGACTGGCCAGGAAATGTGCGGGAGCTGGAAAACGTCATCGAGCGGTCCCTCATCCTCCACGCCGGAGCCCGCTCTCTGCCCTTCGAGCCCACCACGGGCCAGTCCGTCTCCGGAGATGCATCCGGACGTCGGCTTGTCAGCCGGGCCAGGGCTGAGTCGTGGGATCTCGATCGACTGGAGCGGGAGTACATCCTGGACGTCCTGGACGACCAGGGATGGCACCAGGCCCGAGCCGCCGAGATCCTGGGGATCAACCGCCGCACCCTCTACAGAAAGCTGAAACGTTACCGGGAAGAGGGGTTGATGCCCGAGACTCCCATCGACGCGTGACGTTCCTTCCCCCTCCCTGAACCCCCGAGACCCATGACTCCCAGGCAGCTTCGCGTCCGAGACCTCAACGCCGGCGCATGCCGGGCCCTCCTCTCACGCAATACCATCGGGCGACTGGCCTTTTCCTTCCGGGATCGGGTCGACATCCGCCCTCTCTCCTATGTCTTCGACAATGAGTGGATCTTCGGGCGGACATCGCCCAGCGAGAAGCTCCTCACCGTCCGACATCACCGATGGGTCGCCTTCCAGGTGGATGAAATCGAAGATGAACTGAATTGGTCCAGCGTGGTGGTCCATGGGCCCTTCCAGATTCTGGACGAAGGGGAGTCGGCCCAGCACCGGGAGCTTCTGGGGCAAGCCCGGAAAGCCCTGCGTGAGGAACACCCCGACGCCTTTTCTCCCACGGATCCGACGCCTGAGCGCAGCTTCATCTTTGGTGTCGCCGTGCAGGAATACAACGGACGAGCCGCACGCTTCGTGACGCTGGAGGACTAGGAGGAGGGGCAGGATTGCCCGCCGGTTCACCGGGAGCCATCTTCCGACGCCGCTTCCGCCGGACGCCGGTGGATTCGATCCGACCAGGGCTCCTGTAGCTTGGGGGCAGCTCAGGACCGCCATGACCCACGCCTACCACGTCATCGCCAATCCGAATGCGGCGGGTGGACGCGTCAAGCGGCTACTGCCGCAGCTTCGTGAGGCCCTCGACCGTCACTCGGTGCCCTACCGGATGGATCTGACGGAGCGGCCTGGTCATGCCGGGGAGCTCATGGCGCAGGGGCGGGCCGATGGGGCCCGTGGACTTCTGGTGGTGGGGGGAGACGGGACGCTCCATGAGGTGGTCTCGGGACTTCTCCGGGATGGGGATGGGGAGAGGGCCGGCGGGTTGGCGGTGCTGCCGGTAGGAACCGGCAATGACTTCCACCGCATGGTGGCATCCGACGGGTCCATGGAGAGTGCCATCCGCGATCTTCTCCATGGTCGGGTTCGCCGGTTTGACGTGGGTCGCGTGCGCTGGCCCGGGGGGGAAGACGTTTTCGTGAACCTCTTCGGCGTGGGCCTGGATGTGGCCGTCCTCGAGAGGAGGCACACCTTCCGCCGTCTCCCGGGGCTTCTCCAGTACCTCGCTGCTCTCGCCGTCTCGGTGGTGCGATTTCAGCCACTGTCGCTGGATCTCACCGCCGAGACCGCCGAAGGGGCATTGATCGAGCGGAGGGTCGAGAGCCTGCTCGCCGCCGTGACGGTGGGCCCCTCGGTGGCCGGAGGGATCCGGCTGTCGCCGCAGGCTCGCCCGGATGATGGAGCCCTGGACCTGTTCATTACCGATGGCCTCGGAGTGGGCGGAGTGGTCCGGCACCTTCCGAAGGTTCTACGGGGTACACATCGGCGGATTCGGGGCGTTCACATGCATCAAGTCCATCGAGTGCGGGTCGCTGCCGCCGACGACGTGCCCCTTCGTTTCGAACTGGATGGAGAACTCATGCCCGAAGCAGTTCCCTGGTTGGAAGTCGAGGTCATCCCCGGTGTTCTCCCGATCCTGGAGGCGGTCTGATGGCGCCGGCTGCCCTTTTCGTCATCTTGACCGTTGGTGCATCGGCCCTTGGATGGCCCATCCTGGACGCGGATCCGGCCGTCACCTCCTCGGTGGAGCACACGGCACTCCGTGGGGAGTCGCTTCAGCCGGTCGAACTCCCGGTAGCCGTCGCCGATACGGTTCAGCCTCCTCCTCTCCGGGAACCGCGGCCGCAACTGGGCGAGGAGCCCGGTATCACCCCGGGTGGCGCCTTCGTGCGATCGCTCATCCTGCCGGGTTGGGGACACGCCGCTACCGGAGCCCATTTCCGAGGTGCCTTCTATGTGGCTGCGCAGTCCGGCGCGGTCTGGATGCTTTCCAAGTCGTTGTCCGGACACCGCGAAGCGAGGCGGATGAGGGATCAGGAGATTCGGGCCGTGCGCGGGCAGCTCCGGGCCTCAGGGATCGTGCAGCCTGACTCTCTGCGGGTCCTGACCAACCAGGACCCACGGGTGGGGGATTGGGAGGACATGGTGGAGCGGCGCTCGGAAGAGGTGGAGGACTGGATCGCCGCCACCCTCGTCATCATCCTCCTCCAAGCGGTGGACGCCTTCGTGGCAGGGCACCTGATGGATCATCCAGAGCCCCTGTCCATGGACATCTCTCCCGGGATGACGGGAGGCTGGGAACTCAGCGTGAGCATGGATCCGCGGCGAGTCAGGCTCCCCTGGAGGTGAAGGGGATCGGTGGTGCATCCCCTTTCCACTGGAGCAGTTCGGGGGGGGCGTCGGGGCCCTTGATGGAAACAAACGAGTTGTGGATCAGCCAGTCACCGGAATTGACATAGAAGCGGCCCGGTGCCACCTCCTCCCGTTTGGGAAGATGGGTATGCCCGAGAAAGACGTCATCCAGTGAGGGATCATCCAGGAGTTGATTCCTGGCCCATCGACTGAGTTCACCGCTTCGACCGGCAGGGTCTCCCGGTTGACCGCCGTCCAGGGGATCCCCCACACCTTTCCGGGTATGACCGTCCGCTTCCTGGCGGAGTTCGGTCCGGGATACCTTCCGGGCAACGGCAGCACCCACATCAGGGTGGATCCAGCGAAACAGCCACCGAGTCGGTCGTGACCGGAGGGTCCATCGAAGCGCCCTGTATCCCAGGTCTCCTCGTCCCAGGCCGTCTCCATGGGCAAAGAGGCAGCGGCGCCCCGAGACGTCCAGGACCACCGGGTCGCGGTGGAAGTGCACCCCGATCTCATCCGTCAGCATGGAACCGCCCCACCAGTCATGGTTCCCTCCAACCAGATGTACGGTCACCCCATGGTCCACCAGTTCTCCAAGAAGCCCGAGCGTCCGGGCGTACCCGCGGGGGACGACGCTCCGGTACTCGAACCAGAAGTCGAAGAGGTCTCCATTGATGACGACCAGTTCCGCCCGCTCCGCTACCCAACGGAGCCACTGGTGAAAGGCTCGAACGGTGCTGGAAGGGACTGCGCCCAGATGGACATCGCTGGTAACGAAGCTGGTGGTCTGGCTCATGGGTAGAAAGTATGGGCGCTTAGCGTTCGTGTATACGGCCGTGTTATCTTCTGCGGGCTCCGTTTCGGACCCGGACCCCGACCCGGGCTTGAGGTGTTGAACCCCATGATCCATCGACCAGCTCAGCCGACCTCAACTGGAATTGCCCGGACCCTTGGAATCTTCCTGTCTGCCCGTGTGCGCTCTGCCCGTTCGCGCTGCTCATCCTCGCTTGCTCCATCTCCCAATCCAGGATCGTCGAACGTGACCGGCATGGGTCGAAACGCTGCTGATGCAGGACCGGCTTCGGAGCCGACCCGGGTTTCGGTCGGCGCCCTTCCGCTTTTCGGCCTGCTCCTGGCGTTGACGCTTCTCACCCTTGGTGGCTGCGCACCGTCCGGCCCGGTGGAGGAAGCGCGTCCACTCGACGCCGGGCAGCTGGCCATGCAGGCGGAGCGCTCATCGGCACTGGACTCTCCCTACCGGATCGTGTTCGAATGGTCGGTGGTCGAACCGGGTATGCGCGTCCAGGGCCGAGGGGTGGCGCGCGTGGAGCCCCCCTATCGCGCCCGACTGGACCTCTTCTCGCGAGGAGGAGAGCGAATTACGGCAGCGGCACTGGTCGATGGGGAACTCCGAATCCCGGAGGGGCTTCCGGAACTGCTTCCGCAACCCACTATGTTCTGGGGGTCCCTGGGTGTCTTCCGGCCGGACCGGGGGATGGGCCTGGCCGGGGGGCGGTGGCAGAGGGACGGCTTGGCCGAGCTGCGGTATCGGCCGGGAGCGGATTCCGAACTCCTTGTCCTGCTCAACCGGAACCGTGTCCAGGAGATGGTGCGTCGGTCCAACGGGCGGGCTCTGGAGGACCTGAGGTTGGAAATTGTCGAGGGTGAGCGCTTTCCCCGTCAGGCCACCTACCGGGATCATGTGAGAACCCGGGAACTTCGTATGAGGCTGGAGACTGTTGAGCATGTGGAATCGTACCCGTCGGACATCTGGGAGCCTCGGCGTTAGCCTCGGACTGGTGCTGGTGAGCGTGCTCCTGCTGGGAGGGTGCAACTACACCTTCCAGGCGGGTGCCGGTCTCCCTTCCCATGTCCGGAGCCTGGCCATCGTGCCGTTTGACAACGAGACGAGCCGCTTCGAACTGACCCAGGAGATCCACGACGTCCTTCTCCAGGGGTTGCCGCAGCAATTCGGGGTTCGGACCGGGAGCGAAGAGTTCGCCGAGGCCATTGTGCGAGGGCGCATCCGCAATTATTCGGTGGATGCACCGTCCTATCGGCAGGCCCCGGATGGCAGGGGGGCCGAGGTGTTGGAGCGGCAGGTATCCATGACCGTAGAAATTGAAATCATTGACCGGGTGAACAACATGATCCTCTGGGACAATTCCAGCCTCTCCGTTCGGGGAGAATACCTGGAATCCAGTGAATTGGAGGAAGACGGCCGCCGGTTGGCCATCCAGAGACTTCTGCAGAACGTCATCGATGGCGTTCAGTCGAACTGGTGAGCGCCGTGCGCCCCCTTCGGCTCGGTACCCGCGGCTCGCTGCTCGCCACCACCCAGAGTGGATGGGTGGCGCGGCGGATCGAAGAGGCCACGGGTCGGAAGGTCGAACTCGTCATCGTCCGCACCATGGGAGATCAGATCCAGGACCAGCCCCTGGCAAGCATCGGTGGTCAGGGGCTCTTTACCCGGGAACTGGATCGGGCTCTGCTGGACGGAGAAGTGGACCTTGCGGTCCATTCCCTGAAGGATCTACCTACGGTGCTGGCCGAGGGGGTCGTTCTGGGGGCCGTGCCGGAGCGGGAGGATGTTCGGGATGTACTGATCGGTCCCGAGGGGAATCCCACGACGTTGGCGGACCTGCCTCCAGGCGGGCGTCTGGGCACCGGGTCCCTGCGACGGCGGGCCCTCGCCCTTGCCTTCCGACCCGACCTGGAAGTTGCCGGGATCCGGGGGAATCTGGACACGAGGATGTCCATGGTGGAGCGAGGTGAGTATCACGCCATCATCCTTGCCGCCGCGGGAGTCCGGCGACTGGGCTGGACCCATCGGATCCACGAGCACCTTGAGCCGGCTTCATGGCTTCCGGCCCCCGGACAGGGTGCGCTGGCGGTGGTGGTTCGGGAGGGGGATGCGGAGGCCCTGAAGCATGTCCGCCCGCTGGATCACCTGCCGTCCCGGGCGGCGGTGACCGCCGAGCGTTCCCTGATGCACCGATTGGAAGCGGGGTGCCAGCTTCCGGTGGGCGCGCATGGATTACCCTACGGCGGAGGGATGCGCCTGAGGGGTGTGGTGGCTGCACCGGATGGGGGACGAGCTGTTCGGGCAGATGCTACCGGAGCACAGGATGATCCCGAGACCTTGGGAGTCCAGGTCGCGGACCGTCTCCTCGAGATGGGCGCCGACTCGATTCTGGCGGATGTGAACGAGACGGTTCGAGCCGGTGTGCCTGATGGTGGGGCCTCGTGACCGCTGTGGGATTGGATCGGTCCAAGGAGCCAGGCGATGAGCCTCGACGCGCCGATGGCCGGCACCCCGCGGATCTTCGGCCCGTGGTGGTGGAGGCGGATTCCTCTCCCTATGCCGAAGGATCCTGTCTCATCTCCTTCGGCTCCACTCGGGTTCTGTGCACCGCCTCCGTGGAGGAAGGAGTGCCGGCATGGCGTGAAGCATCGGGGTATGGGTGGATCACGGCCGAGTACGGGATGCTGCCGCGGTCCACACACACCCGGCGCAGCCGGGAGCGGGGCGGAACGGGTGGACGCACGCAGGAGATCCAGCGCCTGATCGGGCGGGCCCTGCGGGCCAGCACGGACCTCGAACGCCTGGGATCCCGAACGGTCCTGATCGACGCCGATGTACTGCAGGCCGACGGGGGAACACGGACGGCGGCCGTTACCGGCGGATGGATCGCCCTGGCTCTGGCAGCGCGTGGCCTGACCCGGCGAGGAGTTCTGGCAGACTCGCCGATCCGCGAACCACTGGCTGCGGTGAGTGTGGGGATGATCGACCACCGGCCGCTCCTCGATCTGGATTACTCCGAGGACTCGCGAGCCGAGATGGACATGAACGTGGTGGCCACAGGCGACGGTCGGATCGTCGAGGTGCAGGGGACGGCCGAGGGACTCCCCGTGCAGAGAGCGGCATTCCGGGAGATGTTGGATCTGGCACTGGGGGGTATCGAGTCGCTGGTTCAGGTCCAACGGGAATTCATGGAGGCACGTTGACGGAGATCAATTCTGTCACCGGACCGCTTCTCGTTGCCACCAGAAGTCCACACAAGCTACGAGAGATCCGGGCGATCCTTGCCGCCGTGCCCGGCATGGAGGTTGTGGACCTGCTTGAGATGGGCATCCCCGAATCCCCTGAAGAGGACGGCCTGGAGGACGCGGAAAGCTTCTCGGAGAATGCTTTGGCCAAGGCGCGTTACTTTCAGGAGCGATCGGGACTCCTGACCATCGCCGATGATTCGGGCTTGGAGGTCGATGCCCTGGGAGGCAGACCCGGAGTCCGGTCTCGCAGATTCGCGCCAATCACCGGGCCCGTTGACCGCGAAACCCAGGATCGCCTCAATGTCGATCATCTGTTGGAGTCACTCAGGGGCATCCCCCACCAACGACGCACGGCTCGGTTCGTGACGGAAGTGGCGCTAGTGAGTCCCAGGGGTGAGTCCTGGACATTTCGGGGAACTGTGGATGGCTTCATCCTCGAGGTCCGTCAGGGGAATGGCGGGTTCGGGTATGACCCGGTCTTCCTGCATCCGCCTCTTGGTGCCACGTTCGCCCAGGTGTCCGGGGAGGAGAAGGCCCGGGTTGGCCACCGCGGGGTTGCGTTTCGACGGCTTTCCGACTTCTTGCGCGCCGCTGCCGGAAGTGGCGTCTCCCTCAGCGACGAGAGGGATCGATGAATCCGGATCGGACCCGGCCCGAGCACATCGGACCTACCGAGGATGGCCGGAGGCTGCGGGTCGTATGGGGGGATGGGCATCGATCCGAGTTCCATCCCCGGTTCCTGCGGGTGGCGTGCCCATGCGCGGGCTGCGTGGATGAAATGACGGGAAAGCGGATTCTCAGGCCCGAGGACGTGGCGCCTTCCATCCACCCGATTGAGATCACCTACGTGGGTCGATACGCGATTCGGTTCCACTGGAGTGACCAGCACTCTACAGGCATCTACCCCTTCGAATACCTCCGGCGTTTGTGTCCCTGGGATGAGCAGGATTAGGGACTACTCGTCCCGGGTCAATTGGAGTTAGTTTACCCGTTCATCGGGGCGTGGCGCAGCTCGGTAGCGCGCCTGCTTTGGGAGCAGGAGGTCCCGGGTTCGAATCCCGGCGCCCCGACTAGACTTACAGGATTCTCGGTTTCGGAGCGTGCGCGGTGCGTGCGCAGGTGGGGAGAATAAGGAAGGGGGCCGGAAGTGTCACGCTCCTCCGCAGGGGTATCCCGGAAATCCCGGAAACCCCCGCGTTACGGGTCGGGGTCGTCCAGGGCGATCCTACGGCACCGTGTGATTCTGCAACACTTCGGGAAGGGGCGACCCGCACCGGCACGGTACCGGGCGGCCAGGCTCCGTTGAATGTGCCCGCACCGGCGCGAGTGCCCGGATAGATGCTACTCGTCTCCCAAGATGCGAGCCACCTCGGTTTCGATTGCGTCAATCGCATGGGACGCGGGGGCGTGCCCTACCTCGTGCAGAGCTTCGAGCCAGTCCAGGGCGTCACGTAGGCCCGTCAGCGTCCCCTCGGTGCTCACGGCGTGTTCGGCGCTTCGCAGGTCCGCCAGGGCTTGCGACAGTACATGCTCGGTGCCGTCAGCGGAGAACGGAACGGGGCTCATAGATCCCCCTCGATTCGCTCCAAGCTCGCCCGGATGCTGGCCAGGAGCTGGCGGCCCTTGTTCGCCTCCATCGCGTCCCGCACTTTGGCCAGCTTCACCCGGCCCCGCACCTTCCCGAGCAAGTCCCGTTGCCATTCGGGGATGAAGTCAGTGTCTGGCGAGTCTTGCACCGCCTCCCCCGTGCCGCACTTGTTGCCCCCGCTCGC
>SL_3KL_010_SEDDRAFT_10001209_pt1 | contig 23174 bp, 20 predicted proteins | sample SodLakKL_010_SED_2_FD_10381 | JGI IMG/M metagenome (IMG submission 10381) | reverse complement strand
CTGACATTACCCATGTAATACACTGATTTTAATAAAATATATTGCAGCACAACGTTTTAAAGCGTTAAGGCTATTGGTTGTTCATTTTGGCTTGATCCAAAACGAACCAAAAGATCAAGGCTGTGAATAAATTGGCGCACTCATTGTAGCTGCGCTGAACAATTTGAATGGTCCATCACGGTTTGTCACTGTAATCAAAAGACTTGGCCGGTAACGAATTGTTCTTTCGCGCATCTACAGATTCACTGTTTCGCCAATTTATTCAAGGTCGGGTTGTTTGCACAGTAAACATCATAACCAGCACATAATTTTTTATGGGTAATGTCAGCTGTTATAGCCGGAGGTACCTCCATTTAAGTGCAATTATTCTGAACAGCTGGAAAATAAGATTATGTTTATTTTATAAACATGTTTATATTAGCATCAGAAACTAAAAAAAACAGACCAATGATTACAGATTCAATTACCGGCTCTATTCACATCGCAGCATCCATTGCTGCGCTAATTTCGGGCACAGGCGTGCTTATAATGGCTAAAGGTTCGCGCGCTCACATCAGGATGGGTTATTTCTACACTTTTTGTATGATTGTGGTGCTGATCACCGCTTTCATGATTTACAGGCTGTTTGGCGGCTGGGGCATGTTTCACTGGGCGGCTGTGATTAGTACAGCTACAATCGCTGCCGGTATGCTACCCATATTGCTGAAAAAACCGGCCGGCAGCTATATCTCACTTCATTTCAGTTTTATGTACTGGAGCGTGATTGGCCTATACGCCGCCTTTTTTGCAGAACTCTTTGTGCGCCTGCCGATGGTGGTGGTGATCGACGGTGTGCCCAACTATTTTTTCTACATGATGGTCGGGGTTTCGGCTATGCTGACAACCGGAATTGGCGGCTACTTTTTTTACAGGTTCTTTCCCGCATGGGAGTCAAAATTTTCTACCAAACCGATCAATAAATGAATTGATTGTTTTTTCAGGCATTTGATTACATAAGACATCTTTAACACAGAACAGTAAAATTTCACTTTTTAATCATTCAATTATGAAAGAAAAAACGTTTAACGAGAAAGAGGCTGTAGCTGTCATTCAGCAGATGGTGAACGCTGGGCGATACAACATAAAACAGGATGCGGTTCATCTGCTCGTCTGGGGCTGGCTGATTCTGGCCGCATGCCTGGTGCACTACCTGTCGTATCTTGCGCAATTTCCGGAAGGTTTATATGTCTGGACGGTTGTGATTGTGCTCGGCATGGCTGCATCGATGTACACCGGCTGGAAGCAGGGTCAACAAGCGAAATCTCAATCGTATATCGACAGAATCAACCGGTATCTCTGGCTCGGTTCACTGGTACCGTTTGCCATCGCCATTGGCATCGGCCTGACCTATGACTGGATCTTTGCCTACCCAGTGTTTGCGGCAATTTTTGGCTGGGGTAATTTCATCAGCGGCGGCTTGCTAAAATACAAACCGCTGGTATGGGGTGGCGTAGCGGCCTGGATCTTTGCCGGTTTGATGCTATTTTTCACCGGACCAGAAATTCTGCTCCTCATGGCTGCCGCCATATTCTTAAGCTACCTGGTACCCGGCCACATGATGATGAAACAGCCATAAGATGAAAGAGCTCGATCCGCTTCTGCACAACCAGCTTCGCCTATCAATCATGGCACTGCTGGCTCAAAACGAATCGGTAACCTTCTCTTACATTGTTGATAAAACAGACGCCAGCCGGGGCAACGTCAGCGTGCAGCTCACTAACCTGGAAGAGGCTGGCTACATTGAGGTTCAAAAGAAATTCGTGGGCAAAAAACCGCAGACATCGGCCAGCATCACATCAACAGGGATGCAGGCGATGCAGGAGTACACGGAGGCGTTAAAATCTTATCTTGATTTGTGATATTTAGGCTTCAACTGTTACTACCTCTTTTGAATAATACCAGTCACTCCGGCACCGATCTCCAAACGCCAATTTCACCGAGAAGCTCTCCTATCGAATCCAGGCTTTGGCCGTGTGCAAACATGTAGATTTCGCCATCATCGCCCACGATCACGTGGGGCGATACCACCCGCAGATCGTTCCATGAGCCGGATTCGCCGGGACCTAAAACGGGGTTGTGCTCACTGCGCTCCCATTTGATTCCGTCCTCCGAGTGTGCAAGACCGATGTAGATCGGGGTTTCATCCAGGTCCAGCGGTTCTTCGTAGCCGGAGTACCACATCATATATTCACCATCCATAATTTTCACACTCTGTTCAAGAATGCCCTGATCCCAGGAATCCAGGTCACGCTCAAATACGGGATTTTCAGGGTGCGGCTTCCAGGTTTCGCCCTCATCGTCCGAAATCAAAACACCAACTCCCACCGTAGTTCCTGCACCGGAGTAGTAGAGCCTCCACTGCCCTTCCGGCGTTTTCACAAACGTTGGGCCCGTAATAAAAGCGTGATCCCATCCATCAGGATCCGGCGTATAAATGGGCGATTCGGAGCGTTCCCACTCAATGCCTTCACTGTCAAGCGAGTTCATCTGGCCAAAACCCGGGTCATCAAAAAAGCTGGTCTCATAGCCGAGGTACCACATCGTCCAGTTCTCCTCTTCCGGGTTCCACCGTGCTGATACCGTTTCGCGGTGTTTATTCCAGACATCCTCTTTGAGTTCGAGTACGGGGCGGTCTGACGGATTGAGGGTAAAGCCGAAATTTTCATCAACCATCGCGCGGCCAACTACGGGTCCTCCCAGGTCACCGCCGGTTGAAAACCAGGCAACCCATTCGCCGCCTGCTCCCCTTGCCACCCATGGATCTGTCTGGCCGAGACAGTACCACTCTGGGCAATCGGGCTGGGAAATCTTCGGGTTGCCATCCACTTCTTCCCAAACCACTCCGAAACGTTCTCCGGGTGGTATATCAGAATTGGTTTCCGAGTCTGTTGAAGTTTCTGAACATGTACACAGAAACAGGCTGAAAGCAGCCAGTAAAATCTTGATTTTCATGAAAGTCGGTTTTTATTCGAACACTCATAAAATTAATGGATTAGAGTCGTGAAAAAAAGTGAAAACGAGCTGTAACTCTGACATCATTTCGACATATGAATTTATTGGTGAATGTCACCTTCTTTTCAAAACTTTTGAGTAATACACATTTTCAATTTATCTAAGAAATAGTCCCGGGATATCAGCAATAGTATATGCCCGATAGCCTTCGGGGCTATGTTCGGAAGCATCGTCCATATTTCAGAGCTCCTAAGGAGCGGAAGCCACTACCAAATTTTGAAAAATAAGCCGTACAACTGAGATATTTTCATTTGAATCTTTACCAGACATCTATGTGCCTATTTTGGTTGACATACAGCAGACTATATCTTAAAATTGCCGAAGTTATGAATAACATAAATCTAAACATGGCACCGGCGGAGAAGCATCTCAGCCCGGAGAATTTCACGGACAAAGTAGATTTAATGCTCCGTATCATTGGGATGATAAAGCTGGCAGGGCGACATCAAACCAAAAATGAGCCGTAATTACTAAAAACCATTGAGGTTATTTTGGCAACAAAACCAACAAAAGATGCACTGCTGCAACAGCTTATTCAAGCATCATCCGATACAGTAGACCTGAGAAGAAAGAAGGACCTTTCGGAAATAGAGCAAACAGCCGATGCCTTATTCCGGAACTTGAGCAGCAAAGAGATAGAATCGCTTGAGGAAGAGTATTCCTCCGATTCCGCCATACCGCTGGGATTTAAAATTTCTATAAAGCTCGCCAGGTCAAAGAATCACATCGCACAGTTTGACGAGCCCGCTCATGTATCGGCCGTTATTGCCATGTATAACGAGCATAACCGGATCAAACCATTAAGCGAGCATCCCAATGGCGAAGACTTCCTCAGGGTAAAAGTCCATCAGTTGAACTGGCTGTTTAAGGATTCCCCTAACTACAGTTGGGATCTGACACTTGTTGACGACGGATGCCCCAATAACTCGGGGAAAACAGCAGAGAAGATCGTTTCCGAAGCTGCCTATCCTAACGTAGATGTGCTTTTTTTGGAACACGCCGTAAAGGAAGGGATGCCTGTGGCATCCGGACTGTACGAGACGGGTGACAGCCAAAAGGGAGGCTCTATCCTCTACGGTATGTACCATGCTACACGGGAAGAAAAAGAGAATCATGTGGTATTATACACTGATGCAGACCTATCCACGCACCTTGGCCAGGCAGGCCTGCTGACAAAACCAATTCTTGAAGACGGTTGCCTCGCTGCGATAGGATCCAGACGCAAAGAGCATTCGGTTGTCATTAAAATGGGTCAGAGAAACGACAGGGGAAAGCTGTTTATCTACTCATGGAAGCGGATGTTGCCTGAACTGGGCTATATAACGGACACCCAGTGCGGATTTAAAGCGTTTGACGGAAAGATTGTCCAGAACATCGTAATGCCATCCTTTGAGAAGAAATTCGCATTTGATATCGAGCTTCTGCTTAAGACAGAAAAAATAAGAAAGTTCTCAATACATAAATCTCCTATCGCCTGGATCGACAGCGAGGCAGAATCTACAACAACGGATATACAGCCTTACCTTCCGATGCTGAAAAGCATAAGCCATATGTACAAAAAATATGGAAACAGGAATGATCTATCTGACGAGTTCTCGAACTTCTATGATAGAATAACAAACAACGAATGGAGGTCTATGTTAAAAAAAATACCTCAAGAGATAATAAGCAGGAATCCTGAGGAGTTTTCTGCGTATGATAAAATTCGCACATCAGACCTTTTGTGAGACGGGGCAGTAGCGCAAAAGCTCGAATCCCGCTTGGCGGTAATGCATGCTTTGTGTTGTCTCTGGACTTTTAGTTATTAAACGTCCTTTCTCTGAAGATTTCTCGACTCCGCCCCGAACTTGTTTTTTCTTTACATGAGAATTGTCATTTCGACCGGAGTGCAGGTGGTGCCTTTCCGCCGGTACGGAGTGGAGCTCATCTTTTCCCCGCGATAGCGAAATCTCCTTGTGACTGGCGAATGTACAAGTATCTCTTATGCTCCCGCTTCAGGCCTTTTGAGAGATCGAAAGCAAAATATAGAATATATTTTGCAAGATATATTTGACATATTGTAAACTATATCTTAAAATTGCCTAAGCTATGAAGAATATCAAACTAAAAATGGCCCGAGTGGAGAAGGATCTGACCCAGGAGGAACTTGCGGACAAAGTGGGCGTAACGCGCCAGACCATCGGCATGATTGAGGCCGGCAACTATAACCCAACCCTCAATCTCTGCATTGCCATCTGTAAGGCTCTCGACCGAACCCTGGACGATCTCTTTTGGGTTGAAGATCAATCTGAATCAAAAAACTGAATCGATGGAGTATAGTATGCAATCATCCAAAGTGAATCCGGTGATTGATGAGCGGATCGAATCGCTAACAAAAAAATATGCATCGAATGCATTCATGTTTTTATGCTATTACATTATGATATCAGTAGTAGTAAAAGGCTTTACGCTCGATGTAAATCTGTTCATCTACTGGGATAATGCAATTGTAATGGCATTAGCCGTGATCTATATGATTTACCGCTCGGCTGACGAAGGGGCAACCGTTTCTCCGGCCACTCTGAACCCCACAGACTGGAGAAGTATTCAAATATTTCTTGTATCGGGCTTACTATTCGGCTTGTTCATTACATTCTATATTGCCGGGATGGAAGAGCGATGGGACTCGTTCTTTTCAACGATTCCAATGAAAATTGTCGGTGCTGTTGTTATCGGGATTATTTTTTCTGTTTTGATGATCTTCCTTGTATGGCTTTTCGATGTAATCCCAACCAAACGAGCCTTACGAAAGGCCGCTGAACTGGCAGGTGAACCGGAGGCCGAACTGCCGGATGATGAAGAGCTCATTAAACAGAGCCACATTAAGGATGAGCGAATTGAATCCATCAATGACAAGTATGCAGCTCACGGTTTGTATGCACTGTTCATCTATATCCTGCTAAGCACAATGGTGAAGTTTTTTACCCTGGATGTAAGCTTAATTGCTTACTACGATGCTTTTATTGCTGCGATCGGCGGAGCGGGTTATTTTAGTTACAAGATGATGAAGGGTGGTATTTATGAAGAGCTTCAGTTAACCAAAAAAGACAGAGTTTATAACTGGTTCAAAACGGCCACGGCCTCTCTTGCAGTTGGTATGCTTATGGCTTTCGTACTATTCCCAATGGCAGAAAACTGGGCTGCACTTCTTAATACTACCGGCAAAAAACTAAGTTTTGGTTTAGTTATGTCCGTAATCTTTGGCGTTGGCTTTCATCTTATCGGAAAAGCTGCTGATTGGTATGCCAAGAAACAGGCAGACCGGTTGAGTGAAAGTGATTAAGAGTGGTTATTTGCCCGGATAGTATTTGTCCCAAATGAAGCTCACCTATCCGTCAATTTTTTGTTATGTTTCGACATTGCGTTTATCTGCAAGTAATCAATTATCAATGCCGGAGCAACTTCTGATTTATAACGCTTATTCATCCTGATACCATGAGTCTACTTCAAAATAAATATATCACTATCTACCGGGATCGCGAACTTGAAGCATTTTATGATGCTGACCCTGCAAACCGAAGAAAAATCATCTACGCACATTTGATGATTCATCTGCTGCCCGCACTGATGGCAATGATTTTCTTCTATTTCTTTCTTGAAGGTGAATTATTGATCGTTATCGGTGGGTTAGTATTCGTTTTTTATGCAGCTGTTATTCTTGAAACTGTAAGTTATCTATACCCAAAAAGCCGTGAATTTTACAAAAAGCACATGAAGTGGATATTGATCCCTCTGTTTTTTCTTCTGGCTATTGGCGGGTATTGGGTTGGAGTATTTTTAGGGGAAAATATATCCAATGAAACTGAACCCTCTTTGATCGGAATAGATGTACTGTTCTGGGGTATATTTTTAACGATGGGGGCTTTTGTTTGGGCCTATCTTGGTCTATCTCACGTTTTTTCTGCTGCAAGAGAGCTTTATACCCGCAGGGCTGAGATCGAATCAGATATCGAGTTTGCAACGGAAGTGCAAAACCGCATTTTGCAAGACATTTCTGTTGAACACGGTAGTATGCGGGCATACGCCTGTTCAATTCCGGCCAACGAGCTGGGAGGCGACTATTTTGAACTTACCCGTATCAAGAATAATCTCTTTGCAACCGTGGGTGATATATCCGGCCACAGTTTTGGCGCCGGCCTTTTGATGACCATGACCAAAAGCGCACTGCAAACCCATCTCGAATACAGGCAGGATCCGTCTGAAATCATGCAAAGACTCAACCATATGCTGCTTCGCCAGTCCGATCGCTCGATGTATGCCACCATGGTGTTCCTGAAACTGGACCTGGAAATGGAGAGTGCAGTGCTTTGCAACGCAGGACATCTGCCGGTTTATCATTACAGCAGAAAATCGGGCAAGCTGGAAAAGAGGTATCAAAAAGGCATAGGCCTGGGAATTACACAAAAGGCAGATTATAAAAACCTGGAGTTTGCCGCAGAGGAGGGCGACCTGATCATCCTCTACTCCGATGGACTGATTGAAACCCGGGATGAACAGATGAATGTAAGAGATCCCCGGTATTTTGAGGAACTTCTGCACCATATGATCACAAATCATCAGGATGATAGCCCGGAAGAACTCACAAAATCAATTTTGGAGAAGGTGAAAGCGGATGACTTTTCCAATTCGATGGAAGATGATGCTACGTTGATTTTGATTAAGGTGTGAACTATGACGCTGCAAACGGATGAATAAAAATCACTGTAAGAAATTTGACCGCCCAGAGTAAAATAAGCATAAGAGACCTTAGCCCGGATGATGACAAAACCGTAAAACAGCTTGCGGTTAAGTGCTTCCCTTCAACGCAGGCAAACTTCGTCAGGCCGGGTGATGCCGGAGGTATAGTAGCTGAAGTAGACGGCAGCATTGCCGCAGTTTCTTTGTTACGAATTATTACTCTTTCTGGCGAAAGGAAAGCCGGATTCATCGCATGGCTGATGACCGATCCTGATTATCGCAGTTTGGGGCTCGCTTCCCGTCTGGTTAAAGAAAGTATCAGAAAATTGGAAAAACTTGAGTGTGATGACATCCTCACAGACGTGGAAGGATATAATACAGGATCAGCCAATATCTTTCATGCATCAGGATTTGAACGGATTGGCCTGAATTCACAACTAAAAAGGTGGACATTTATTGACCTTCTGCGGATTTGGATTCGAACCGGGTTTGTTGTTGACCCGGGGCATTTTTTATGGGTTTATGGTGCACGGCCGCGTACACTATCTCAAAATAAGCAGCGGTTGATTACCCTGTTATTGAACTGGCTTCTTGCTGTGCTGGCTCTCACTTTGGGAGGTGGTATCTTTTTAAGCGGCACCTTCGGGTTCCCCGGAATGCTGCAGATGTTCACCCTGGCATTCGGAATTGCGTCGGTTTTTGCAATCAGAGAAGGCATTATGCGGCTTGTCTTTCGCAGACAAATTGAGACATTTGAATTCAGGACATGGAAAGGCGGCATCGGTATAAGTCTGATCATCGCCCTACTGTTTGGCAGACTGCTGCCCCTGCCGGGCAATCTCTATCCTGCCGGAGATGGATGGAAAACCAAAAACTATAGAAAAATGTATGGTCGTGCAGCAATCATCAACACGCTCACACTTTCTGTTCTTATTCTTGCCTCTTCCTGGGCTGGATCCATAACAGAGAATTCAGCTTTGCAGTCTCTTTTCAATATGCTTCTTTTTGTTGCCAAACCACTTTTACTTTTTGATACTGTAATTGCCATTGCACCTTTTGATGCTTTTAACGCCACCCGGCTTAAAAATTACAACGTAACTGTTTGGCTGATTCTTTCAGTTCTGGCCGTAGTGATTTTTCTATTTGGATAAGCACCAAATACTCAGATTAAAGTCTTCTTTCTTATCTCGTACTCACGTTAATTTATTATCTTTAAATGTCATGTTACTTTTAAACTCCACACTTTTAATTTATGTCTAAAGAAAAGCTCAAGGAACGCCAGGAAAAACTACAGGAACTGACCCAAACATTTTGTGATGAGAAACTGGACGATGAGTATTCTGCGTTGTGCGAAAAACTGATCAGCAAAATGGGCCGGAAAAGAGAGGTTCCGTTCAAAAGAGGTAAACTCGATATCTGGGCTGCCGCGGTGGTTCATGCCCTGGGAACCATCAACTTTCTGTTTGATAAATCATTTGAGCCTCATGTCACCGTTTCGGACATTAATGAGTATTTCGGAACCAGCGGATCAACGGTTTCACAAAAATCCAAGAGAATCCGGGATATGTTCAGAATGAGTTATTTTGATTCTGAATTCTCAGTAGCCGGTATGACCGATGCCAATCCCCTCAACGATATGGTGATGGTGGACGGTTTTATTGTCCCACTGGATTCGCTTCCTGAAGAATACCAGCAGATGGTAAGGCAGGCGCGTGCGGAAGGCCGGGATATTGAGTTTCGTTCCGAACAGTAAACACTTTGGGCAAATTGTACGAGCCTTAGCACTTTTTATTCTTTATTCCCATACCAGTCTACAGAAACGCAAGATAAGTCCCCCAAATAGTATCATTCAAAGATCTATAACTTTTAAACAAAATCAGCCTGGATTAACCACTCTTTTCATCGATCGAAAACGCCTTTTCAAAAAATTGGAGGTCATAATATCGTTTATAAATTCCATCCTGATCCAGCAATTCCTGGTGCGTTCCCTGCTCTGAAATTCTGCCGTTGTCCATCACCAGGATGGTTGTTGCATTTTTGATGGTGGAAAGCCGGTGGGCGATTACAAACGTGGTACATCGTTTCATCAAATGGTTGAGCGCTGCCTGAACAGCCGCCTCAGATTCTGAATCAAGCGATGACGTGGCTTCATCAAGCAATAAAATCGCCGGTTCTTTTAAAATAGCCCTGGCAATGGCCACACGCTGGCGCTGCCCTCCGCTAAGTTTAATACCACGCTCTCCTACCAATGCATCGTATCCGTCCGGATGCTCCATAATAAAGTCGTGGGCCTGCGCAAATTTTGCTGCTTCTTCCACTTCACTGTCCGTTGCATCCAGCCTTCCGTACCTGATGTTTTCCCGAATGGTACTGCCAAATAGCTGAATATCCTGGGGAACAATCGCAATCTGATTCCTCAGTGACTGCTGCGTAACGGTTGAAATATCAATACCGTCAAACCGAATGCTTCCCTGCTGAAGATCATAAAACCGTGGGATCAAATTTAACAAAGTCGTTTTCCCGGCACCGCTTGGCCCCACCAGTGCTACAATATCTCCGGGCTTACAGGAAAAGGTAATATTCTGTAGTACAGGTTGATCTTTTTCGTATTGAAAGAACACATTTTCAAAAGAGACGGCACCTTCAACCCGGTCTAACTCCACAGCATCTGGCCTGTCTTTCACTTCCGGTTGTTCGTCAAGCAGTCCAAAAATTCGCTCTGATGCACCCACTGCGCTGCTAAATACCGTGTAGACCCTTGCCATGCCGCCCATCGACCGGCCTATGTTGAATGCAAAAAAGATAAAGGCTACAAGATCACCGGCTGATAGCCTGCCCGCCAAAACTTCTGTTCCGCCATACCAAAAAATGACGATCATCGTGCCCATAAAAACAACACCGACAGTTGACCAAAAAAGATTACTGAACAGCACTTTTCTTCGGGCTGTATCAAAAAGTGTGTTTACCCCAGAGTTGTACCGGTTCACTTCATACGATTCTCGAGCAAATGATTTTACTGACTCCACGGCACCTAATGCTTCTTCGGCGATCGCGGTGGTGTCTGCCAGGCGGTCTTGTACCTGCCTGGACAATTTTCTAATCATTTGGCCAAAATAGCGCACTGCCAGTGTGATAACCGGCACAGTAATGAAAATGATAAGGCTGAGCCGCCAATTGAGGTAAACCATCAGCAATACCGAACCCACGAGGTTTATACTTTGAGTGAGGCCTTCAGATAATGTACCGGTTACTGCATCACGGATGGCAGCTACATCATTGGTGAGGCGTGATGTGATTTCTCCAAGCCTCTGGTTTGAAAAGAATTTAAGGCTTAATCGATGCAGGTGTTCATACACCTTTTTCCGCAGGTCAGCGACAATTTTTTCACCAATCCAGTCGAGCCAATACTTTCCCCAAAATCCCAGGAGTGCCTGTACTACAAACAGGCCGATAAGTATAAGCGTTACCCGGTTGAGGAGCGCCATATCCCCATCATCGAATACGGCATCCAGTAATTCGCGCAAACCCAGCGGAACGGCCAGCCAGACCAGTGTAGCCAAAACTGAAGCGATTAACGCAAAAATCAGTTTGGTTTTATAAGGCTTCACATACGCCAGAATTTTCATGTATTGGCGAAATGATGATCGATCGATTTTCAAATAAACTCTTCTTTAACGTAATTAATAAGATAAAATCAAAAACATCGTTAGTTAGAGCGCAGTTCTGACCGCTTTTTGGTCGGGACGAAGTCGAAAACTCCATTTTTCGACTTCGTTCCGCTGAAAAAACATCATCGGAATTGCACTCTTTTATGACGTAGTAATCATTTTTATCATTCTTATCTCAAACTCACACTATTTATGATTTACTATGCATTGGAAGTAAAACCTCTTCAAAGGTAGTAAAGTTCTGCAGTAACAATACTTAAAAGTAGACTCATTATTTAATTACGACATACCCATCAAGCAATTAAACCCTATTCTTATTCCTTCTGCATCTCTCGCTACAATATTTCACATTCTCCCAATCGCGCTCCCATTTCTTCCGCCAGGTAAAAGGCCGTTTACAAACCGGGCATATTTTTGTGGGAAGATTCTTCTTTGACATTTTTTACCGCCGCTTTTTTACATGCTTTTTTAGAATCCACTTGTTCTCCTTTTTCACCTCTTTGCACACGAAAGTGCAACAAATCTTGCTTTGGAAGTGTTCAGAATTGATCTGTTCTTAGTGTGGTATTTTGTTTCAACTTCGAGAGCACTGCTTTTAAAATATTCTTCACTCCCACCGCCTCGCCTGTTGTAAACGCCTCATTTCTCCGAAATCGATCATCTCCTGAAGGCGCACATTTCTTTTTTGTGATTTACTGGTGAAGTGCCATCCACCGCAAAATTCACACTGATATACATTCTGAGGCCCCTGGTCAGGAGGAAAGTTTCGATGAATATGAATATCAATCAGCGCTGTCTCCGCAAGACTTTTTGTGCTGTAGCTGTTTTTACCGGTTTGACATTTCATCTTTTTAAGTTCGAAGATTTTTTCACGACTCACAAAAAACGTTACAAAAACCAAAATGGTTTTGTTGATCTAACAACTTCAACAGCAAAGCGAGGTTGTCCAAAAAGGGCGTCATCTCGTACCTGCCTCTGCCAAGGCTTCTGCAGGCAGGCTTGATACGGGATTTCCTAACTTTGATAAAAGCAGGAGATGCCGGATCGCGGTCCGGCATGACACAATAAATAAATCTGAATCTTTTTAGCGCCCTTTTTGGACAGCCTCAGTTCGTACAATTTGTAATCATGCTCAAAAAACTCCTTAACCCCAACATCATACGCATTTTTCTGGCTGCGGGACTTTTGTTAGCCGGAGTTGCCCATTTTATTTACCCGGAAGAGTTTATTCCCGCGGTACCACCGCCTTTCGAAGATGGTGCTTTTTGGGTCTACTTTACCGGCGTTGCTGAAATTCTGGCCGCAATCGGCCTGATGATCCCGAAATTCCGCCGGCTTACCGGCTGGACTCTGGTCATCTACTTTATCGCACTTCTGCCCGCACACGTAGAGATGCTGCTGATTGATCACGAAATTTTCGGAATCAGCGATGACCGCTTCATGATTGCCCGAATCTTCTTCCAGCTCGTTCCGATCTGGATGGCGTGGGTCTCGCGGGAAACGGATGCAGAAGGCATCTGGACCGGACTCGACCACTTTGATCAGCTTCTGAAGGAGCGATGGAATCAGCCTTACAGCTGGCACTCGCGCTGGCTTCTTGCTGCCGCTTTCTACAACATCGCGTTCGGAATCTGGGCCGGACTCTTTCCCCAGCAGGCGTTTCAACTTTTTGCGATGGACACGGACGCACCGCTTTTTCTCTGGCAAACCATCGGGATGATTGTGGGCGTTTTCGGTGTTGGCTACGGAATTGCCGCGCTGAATGAACAGAAGCATCTGCCTATCGTACTGGTTGGCCTGCTTGGCAAAATCTTCGGCCCGCTTGGCTTTGTATATACCTATTTTAGTGGAGATATCACGCTATCTTTCGGTATCATGATCATCCTGAACGATCTGATCTGGTACCCGGCATTTTTTGCAATCACATACCGCTTTTTCAGGAGCGGCCCAATACTTTCAAAGTTGTCCTGACATCTTCTATTTCAAATGAAAATCCTTTATAAAGATGAGCATTGGCTGGAATTTCGATAATACCTACCAAAAGCTTTCGTCCGATTTTTACTCCCGGGTGGAACCGATGCCGGCTGAGAAGCCTAAGCTGACCCTGCTAAACACCCGTCTGGCCGAAGAGCTGGCGCTCGATTTTTCCAATGCAGAGCCTGCTGAGCTCGCTTCCATTTTCACAGGCAACCGGCTTCCGGAAGGGACCCAACCCATTTCTCAAGCCTATGCAGGGCATCAGTTCGGTCACTTTACGATGCTGGGTGATGGCCGGGCTATCGTTCTGGGTGAACACCTCTCCCCCGATGACAAACGATTCGATATTCAGTTTAAGGGAAGCGGCAGAACACCCTACTCCAGATCGGGTGACGGGCGTGCTACACTTTACTCCATGCTGCGGGAGTATCTGATCAGTGAGGCGCTCTTCCACCTTCGAATTCCGGCATCGGGCAGCCTCGCCGTGGCAGAGACCGGAATACCGGTTTACAGAGAAACTGTGCATCCCGGTGCCGTACTAACGCGCGTGGCATCCAGCCACATTCGTTTCGGCACGTTTGAGTACGCGGCTCGTTTTTTATCACTTGAAAAACGCCGGAAACTTCTCAGCTACACTCTGTCCAGACACTATCCTGATCTTACAGAGCGCGACGACCAGGCACTGGAACTTCTGAAATGTGTGTCGGAGAAACATTTGAGTTTGGTGATAGAGTGGATGCGGGTCGGCTTTATTCACGGCGTGATGAACACGGACAATATGAGCATCAGCGGTGAATCGATCGACTTCGGGCCCTGCGCATTTATGAACGGGTTCAACCCTGCCACTGCATTCAGCTCGGTTGATATGAACAAGCGGTACGCATTCAGCAACCAGCCCGGCATTGCGCAGTGGAACCTCGCTGTCTTTGCAGGTACGCTTCTCCCATTTATTGACGACGATGAAGAGAAAGCCCGGAAAGCAGCCCAGGACGTGATTTCGGCCTTTGAACCCCGGTTCAGAGAGGCGTGGTACCGGATGATGGGCAAGAAGCTCGGCTTTCAGCATGTCGGTCCATCAGAAACAGAACAGATCGACCGACTCATTTCCTGGATGGAAAAAACCAAATCCGATTACACCAACACCTTTTTGGTCATCGCAAATCGTGACCAGAAACCCGGCCGCTTTAAAACGGATAATGAGTTCAATACATGGCATAAAGAGTGGCTTGAGCTGATCAATAGAGATCATAACGGGCTGGAAGGAGCCCGCAAACGGATGGCTGACTCAAACCCGGTCACTATTCCAAGAAACCATCTCGTGGAAGAGGCGCTGACCGAAGCCTCCAATGATGGTAATTTCTCAAAGTTTCATTCACTTCTGGAAACCCTCAAAAAACCTTATCGACAGGTGTGGACAGCCGAAGATATGCAACAGGTGCCGGCCGGTTTTGATGAAGGGTATAAAACCTACTGCGGGACGTAGCTTTCATTGATGAAACCCTGAAAGAATTTGATTAGATTGGAAAATCTGAAATAATAGTCTTTGGCAGTATATCTGAATTTCGCCGTAAAGCAATCAACTCTGTGAAAATCATCAAAATTATTGCATTCTTCCTGGCAGGCCTGGCTGCACTTGTGTTGATTTTGCTGCTCAGCATGATCCGCCCCGACATCCCGGCCGAAAAGCTGATGGACAGATATACGGATGAAACCTCCCTGTTCCTGGAGATCGACGGCATGCAGGTACATGTGAAGGATGAAGGCAACGGTCCAGTTCTGCTGCTTCTGCACGGGATGTTTGCCTCTCTACATACATGGGACTCTTGGGTCGAAGCTCTGAAAGATCAGTACCGGGTGGTGAGGGTGGATCTGCCCGGATTCGGTATTACGGGGCCGCACCCTCAGGGCAACTACTCACTTCGGGCATCGATGTACCTGCTGGAATCGATCCGTGAAGAACTTGACATCGAAGAGTGGACGCTAATCGGCAACTCGATGGGAGGCGGACTGGCACTGAGCTATGCACAACTCTATCCTGATCATACCGATAAAGTGGTTCTCTTTAACGGCGGGCGATTGCTAACAAACTCAGAACCAAGCAGGGATGAGTCTGATGAAAATGAATCTGTCTCTGACTCAGATAACAATGAGGCATCACGTCCCTCCGTGGTACTACGGGTACTTGACTCACCAACACTTCGTAACCTGATGGGTGTACTGACACCGAAATTCATCATCGAAGCATCACTGAAAGAGGTGTATGGTGACCCCGATCGTTTGCAGCCCGAAACTGTGACCCGTTACTATGAGCTACTCAGGCGCGAGGGCAACCGTCAGGCCTACCTGAACCGAAGAGAGATGCAGCCGCGCCGGGATGGCAATCTACCCGATCTTCCTGAACCGGTAAACATAAACGATTCAGAAGTTCATGTATTGATCATCTGGGGCCGTCTTGATTCATGGATACCTGTCAACGTCGGTTACCGGTTGCACGAAGACATTTCTAACTCTGAACTGATTATCTACGATGACCTCGGCCACGTGCCGATGGAAGAAGATCCCGCGCGAACCATTGCGGATGTGAGAGAGTTTTTGAGCCGGGATGATTAGAAATTATTCCATTCTTACTTTCAAAATTAAACTCCGTCCATGCCTCTGGGTTGAGACGCATACCCATCAAAATCATTACATCGTCAGTACAATCCGAAATCTTGCTTCGTTGTTGATCATTTTATCGTATGCTTCATTCACCTTATCGAGAGGATAGGTTTCGACCATTGGAATTGATTTTGTGAGAGAGCTGAAATTTAGAGTGTCTTCAGAGTCCATTGCCGTTCCACTCGGCCAGCCGGATACCTGCTTTCGACCCATAATCAGATTTAGTGGTGATACGTCAAAAGTCTCGCCAGTTGCAGCCAGAACCATCAGATTACCGTCTCTGCCAAGGGCATTGGCAATCTGACCGATCAATTCTGAATTAGGCACCGTTGCCAAAATTACTTTTGCACCGCCAAGGGCCTGGATCTCCTCTACCGCATTCTTCTCTTTAGCGTTAATAAATACATGAGCACCCAATTCCTTAGACAGTTTCTCCTTATCATTGCTGGTAGAAATAGCTACAGTTTTAAATCCCATTTTTGATGAATACTGCACCGCAAGGTGGCCCAATCCGCCAATTCCCTGTACCACCACAACTTCACCGGGGTTTGCACCTGAATTCCGCAGCGCGTTAAACGTAGTAATTCCCGCACATAGAAGTGGTGCTGCATCTTCCGAAGAAAGGTCTTCCGGCACTCTTGCAAGAGCTTCAACTGGGGCGGTCATATACTCTGCATATCCCCCATCATAGCTGACCCCGGATACTTTTCCATTTTGACAGTTTATAAAATCACCCCTCCTGCACGGTTCGCACGAAAAGCAATGGCCACCATGCCAGCCAACACCTACACGTTCTCCATCTTTCCATCCGGATACATCAGCGCCGATTTCCTCAATGGTACCCACAACTTCATGTCCGGGAACTCTCGGGTATTCAATCCCTGGAAACAGGCCATCTTTTACCATTGCATCACTGTGGCAGATACCACACGCCTCGATTTTAATTAATACTTCATTTGTTGATGGTTCAGGTACTGGCAAATCTACAATTTCAAATTCCTTTCCGGGTTCTTTCACTTGTGCTGCTTTCATAATGTTCTCCTGTTTATTGAGATTAGTCGTGTTGTAGTAATTTTAACAGGACGAGGCTAATCATAATTCCTATTAATTTTGAGTCTATTTTTGAAAGAATAATTTTGTTAGAGGTAACCAGAATATCCAATAAGAAAATGATTCCTGAAATAGTCAAAGATCATAATAATCCGCTACAATTTTTGGAACTATGAATCATAGCATGTTATTTTATTTATATAAAGCTGCAGCGAAAGGTAACCAATAAAAATCGGAGAACTGTGAAGAGATTAAAATCAGAAGAACTAAGATTTACCTGCAAGGCCGATCAATTTGATTTTGAAACCACCAAAGAAATTTCTGATAAAAATATTTCGATTGGCCAGAATCGGCTCACCTCTTCTCTCGAACTGGGTGTGGACATACAAAACCAGGGTTTTAATATTTTTGCCCTGGGGCCGAACGAAACCAATAAGCTCGATCATATCCGCCATTACCTGTCGAAAAAGGCGAAGAATCAAAAAACCCCCGATGATATCTGCTATACCTATAATTTTCAAAACCACTATAAGCCGGATCTTTTGCTGTTGCCGGCAGGCCGGGGAATGGAGCTGAAAAATAAGATGGAGAAGATGATTGAAGAGCTGGTTCCCGCTTTAACGTCCTCGTTCGAAAGCGAAGAGCACCAGAACCGTAAACAGGCCCTGAAAAACAACATCCAGCAGGAACAGGACCACACCTTCGAAGAGCTCCAGAAAAAAGCACAGGAAAAAGGGATAGCCCTGATCAGGACCCCTTCCGGTTTCTCGTTTGCACCCATGAAAGACGGTGACCTGATGGATGAAAAGCAGGTGCACAATCTCTCAGAAGAAGAACGCCGGCAACTAAAACAAGATACCCAGCAGCTACAGGAAGAGCTTCAGAAAATTATCCAAAAAATGCCTTCAAACCAGAGGCGAATCCGGGAAGAACAGAAAAACCTTGACCGTGAAGTGGCCTCAAACTCTATTAAGGAATTGTTTGTAAGGCTCAGAGAAAATTTTTCAGATCTTGAAAATGTGCAGGTTTTTCTCGACCAGGTTGAAATGGACATTGTTGAAAATGTGCAAAAAATAATGGCGCCCCAGGGCGGACAAGCGCAGGGACACCCGTTATTTCAGATGATGGGAGGAGACCAACAGCAGGATGATTCTGTTGATCCTTCGCAAAACCCCATCCTCGACCGTTACAAGGTAAACCTGCTGGTAGATCACAGTAAAACCAAAGGCGCCCCCGTAATTTTTGAAGATAATCCCAGCTATAAAAACCTTGTTGGGCGCATCGAGTATCAATCCAGAATGGGTGCCCTCACAACCAATTTCACCCTCATCAAACCGGGAGCCTTTCATAAAGCAAACGGCGGCTACCTGATATTGAATGCCCGGCAGGTTCTGCTGGAACCTTTTGCCTGGGAAAGCCTGAAACGGGCATTAAAATCGGGCGAACTGAAAATTGAGTCACTGGGCGATTCTTACAGCCTCATCAGCACCGTTTCGCTCGAACCCGAACCGGTAGAACTGAATGTTAAAGTGGTTTTGCTTGGCGAGCGCATACTCTACTACCTGCTGTGTCAACTCGAACCCGATTTTAAAACTCTGTTTAAAGTAGAAGCCGATTTTGAGGATGAAATTGACCGGAGCGAGGAAAATCAATCACTCTACGCGCAGCTTCTTGCCGGTCTCATTGAAAAACACAAGCTGAAACATTTTGACAAAAATGCTGTTGCGCGGATTATTGATGAAGGTGCCCGCATGGCCGGAGACAGCGATAAGCTCTCCACAAAAACCGATGAAATTACCGACCTTCTGATCGAATCGAACCACTGGTCACAAAAAAATCAAAACAAAGTTGTACAGCGTGAGGATGTTGAAAAAGCCATTGATCACATAATTTATCGTTCGGCCCGCCTGAGAGATAAAGTCCAGGAATCGATCAACCGGAATTTCATTTTTATCGATACGGAAGGTGAAAGTATCGGCCAGATCAACGGCCTTTCGGTAACCGGAGCCGGGCATTTGATGTTCGGGCGCCCCAGCCGTATTACGGCGCGTGTTCAGCTCGGCAAAGGAGAAATTGTGGATATTGAACGCGAGGTTGACATGAGCGGTCCCATCCACTCCAAAGGCGTTCTGATTCTGAAAGGTTTCCTGGGTGAACGCTACGCCGAAAACAACCCGCTGTCGCTCTCGGCAAGTATTGTATTTGAGCAGTCTTACTCAAACATAGACGGAGACAGCGCCTCATCGGCCGAATTGTACGCACTGCTTTCGGCAATCGGAAAAATTCCGCTCAAACAATCAATCAGCGTAACCGGTTCGGTCAATCAGCACGGAAAAATTCAGCCCATAGGGGGTGTGAATGAAAAGATTAAAGGCTTCTTTGATGTCTGTAAACATCGCGGTTTAAACGGCAGCCAGGGAGTGTTGATCCCGCAGGCAAATGAGAAGAACCTGATGCTGCGGAATGATGTGATTGAGGCCGTGGAATCAGAGCAGTTCCACATCTACTCCGTTGAAACAATCGATGAGGGAATGGAACTGTTAACCGGGCTTAAAATGGGCGAACCTGATGAAAACGGATTCTATCCGGAAGGAACCATCAACCATAAAGTTACACAGCAACTGAAAAAATTCGCTGAGAGCAGGCAAGCTTTTGCAACAGCCAAAAACGGTGAAGGTGCATAATGGCGGAGAAGAAAAAAATAGTGAAATTTTCTGATATCCTCGTTGCGCTCGATAGCTCGCGGCACAGTCAGGCTGCACTTGAATCTGCAGCCTACATCGCTAAACTGCTCGAAGCCAGGTTAAGCGGTTTATTTGTACACGATGCTCAATGGCTTCGAATCAGCCGCCTGCCCACTGCTTTTGAGATCAATGAAATTACCGGCGAAATCACTCCGATTGCCAAAGACTCCATCGAAAAACAGATTCAAAAACTCGAAGAACGGATCAGAGGTCATTTTGAGCAGATTACGCAGGAATTACAGCTCACACACACCTGGAAATCTGTTCAGGGAACGGTGAAAGAGAAAGTTTTAGAAGCGGCAAAAGAAGCCGACCTGATCACCGTGGGACGAATCGGGCGCTCATTTTACAAATCCGGAAAGCTGGGCAGCACCGCCCGCGCCGTGATTCAGGAACTGGATAAACCGGTTTTAATTCTCCAGGAAGGCTATGAACTGAAAGATAATATCGTTGCTGTTTACGATGGCACGGAAGAAAGTAAAACCGGAGTAAACCTGGCTTCGGTTCTTGCCCAAAAAAATCAAAATAAGCTGATTGTTATTGATCTTACCCACGGCACGCCGGAATCGGCCGATACAGAAAGAGAACTCGATAAAATGCTGCATTTAGCCACTGTTGAACTTGAAATTCTGACACTTAAAGACCCAAACATCGGAAAATTTCTCTTTCTGCTGAGCCGTTTGGAGGGCGGGCTTCTCGTACTACCCAAAACCGTTCGATATACCAAAGACTCCAACCTCGAACGCATACTCGAAGCCGTCCACAGCCCCATTCTCCTGATGACCTGATTTTTTGATCCCAAAATCTCGTATCCCAAAATCTCGTCTGCCCAGTGCATTCCTGGGCTGACGAATCTTGACTCTCAGAACGAAATGGCGCAAACGTCCCGTTTGTGCCAATTGCCTTTTGTCAACTTTTCCAAAGGGGCTAATTTCTCAGATGAAATACATAGGTACTTGCTGTTATTCAAGTGTATATCTGAAAAAGTGTCTTAACCGGAGCTGAATCAAACCGGATTCACCATGAAAAACACCACAATTTTCAGCCTGCTGTTTCTCTTTTCTTTACCTGTATTGATCTCTTGTGATCTGCTTATAACAGAAACCGTCAGAAATACTATGAATCTTCAATCTGAACCCTGGGTTACTTTCGTCTCGGAGGCCAGGCATCTCGGATGGAAAGATGAAATTACCCTGCACCATTCCGGTTTGCTGGAGTTCCATCGGCTGGAAGGCGAGAATAAACCCGATGCTGCACGCGCTCTTTTTGATGATGAGATACTCTATTTCATGAAACTTGCCGAAAACCTGCATGGCTGGTCCGGCGCCTGTGATAATTATGATGACTCAAGCCCGAGGCATTATTCTATTACAATTCATTCTGAAGATGGAAAGCGGACGGTGTTGTGCGACGGTTCATCACTGGCCATAACGGACAGTAATCAATCCCTGATGCCTGTGGTGAGTTTTTTGAGAGATCTCAAAATGTCGATGTGGGGAGAAGTCCGTTTTGGCGGCAAATTGAAGTTTGACCTGAAACCCGGGAATAAAGTCCTGGCTCTGGACGAACCGGTTGCTTTAAAGTATAATGTTCTGAACAGTTCGGGCCGTGATGTAACCATGAGCTTTCCATCCTCAGCACAACTCGGGTTTAAAATTTACCGCAATGGTGAAATTGTCTTTTCATCAGGTGCTTTTGGCGGCCTTGGCATCCTGACTTCCTGGGAAATACCGGCCAGGAGTGCAGATTCCAAAGAATATGTATGGGATCACAGCTCGTTCGATGGTTCCATTTATCACGACAGAAAAGTAAAAAGCGGTACATACACCGTAATTCAATATCTGCAAAACGGTAATTCACCATACCGGGCAACTGAAATCACCATCACTGAAGAGGGAAAACAGAAATTGCAGCCCCGTGTTTTGTATAATCGTTATGATGATCCGTATGCATTTTTCTTCGAACTGAATAACCGGACGTCAGAGCTCTTTGAGTTTGATTTTTCATCAGACAGAAAAGTGGGTTTTCAAATTCGAGAGTACGACACTCAAAGCCAGACCCCGGGTAATGTGATCTATTCAAACACATCGGGTGAAGCACGGCCAACTAATTTGCAGATTGGTGCATTTGATGAGTACACCTGGATTGAAACCTGGGATTTGACCGGCCCTGATGGCAATCCCCTGCCAAACGGTTTCTATTGGGCCGAAATGTGGCTGTTAGATCACGAACCGGATTACAGGGCCGGCAGAAGGATCTTCATCCACCAGTGAAAACCATCATAAAAAAGTTTTACCTGAATGCATGTTTTAAATGGTAAATTAACCCATGTAAAGCCCCCCAATCAGAGACTGTGAAACAAGAGAATCGGTGAAGAAATGAGTTATGTCAATTTTAGCTTGCGTAACTCAATAGTTACATATATATTTGTAACCAATCGGTTACCCTTTGAACGAGAATTTATTATGAGCCAGGAAATTTTTCACGCCATTGCCGATCCCACACGCCGGGAAATTATCGACCTGCTTGCCGGGAAGTCCATGCCGATTAATGATGTGGCAAGTAAGTTTGACATCAGTCGGCCTGCTGTGTCCAAGCACATCAAAATTTTGAACGAATGCGGTTTGGTAGTCATCAAAAAAGAAGGCCGCAAACGATATTGCCGGGCCGATACGCGAAAGCTGCAGGAAGTGATTGAATGGGCTGAGCGGTATCGGAAATTCTGGGATGAACGTCTGGATGCGCTTGAAGAACTTCTCGATAAAGATGACCTATAACAAATTGAATCTGCCATAAACTACATCCATAACAAACCCTGAAACCATGAAATACCTGCTCCTTCCAGCCATTTTACTTTTTTCATTGTCGACCATTCAACACACAAAGGCACAAAATATGACTTCCAAAATCAACACGTTCCTGATGTTCGAGGGACAAGCCGAAGAAGCGATCGAATTTTACACTTCTCTTTTTGATGACTCCGAAATTATCAGCATGGTCATGGCCGGCCCCGACGGACCTGGTGGGCCGCAAGCAGAAGGCACCGTGCAGCACGCCCTCTTTACTTTGAAGGGACAGCCATATATGGCCATCGACAGTTTTGGACATGAATTTACCTTCACTCCCTCAATATCACTGTTTGTACATTGTGATTCTGAAGAAGAGCTGGAAACTTTATATGAAAAACTGATGGAAGACGGAACAGCGGCAATGCCGATTGGTGATTACGGATTCTCAACAAAATTCGCATGGGTGCAAGACCGCTTCGGGGTTTCCTGGCAGTTGAATTATGGTGAGTTAAATTTTGAAT
>SL_3KL_010_SEDDRAFT_10001207_pt1 | contig 23188 bp, 16 predicted proteins | sample SodLakKL_010_SED_2_FD_10381 | JGI IMG/M metagenome (IMG submission 10381) | reverse complement strand
TTTTTCACTCAATTCTGAAATAAAAACAACCAACCAGTAATGTTCATATACCGGATTAATCACACGGTTCAAAAAATTCAATTTGGATATTTATAAAAAATATATAAATGAAACCCGCATCAGCCTTCGGCAGACAAAATAACATAAACAAACCATGCGGGATCCATGGGATTGAAAAACCGAATATGAATTACCTGCTAAACATAATTAACTGAATATTAACTTGATTAACCTGATTTGTACAGATGAAAACAATTTCAAATAATTGCAAGAATTCAGAAATCTTTATTCGGTGGGTATTATTATCAATTTTACACACTGGTAATAAGTCAATATTGTTATTTATCGCCGTATTGTTAATATACCCGATTAAAGAGGGGGCTTATGGTTCAACCTACAACAGATTAAATGAAGTCCCGGAAGACTCACATTACTGGTTACAGGGGGAATACGTGGGCACTATCAGAAATAACGATGAAACCTGGAGATTGGGTGCACAAGTAGCAGCTATGGGAGATAATTATTTCAAGCTACTCCTTTATAAGGGCGGGTTGCCAGGAGAAGGCGGGAATACTTTAAGTGATGTAAAACAGCTTGAAACCGAATTGGACAATGGCCGGTTAGTATTTATGGATAATGAACATATTTTCATCGTCCAAAACCAAAAATTGGCTGTAGTGGGCAAGCGCGAGGATAAGATTATAACCACAGGTATTCTTGACAGGATTGTTCGCAAGAGTCCGACACTCGGTCTGAAACCACCAGAAAATGCAAAGGTCCTTTTCAATGGAACTGATGTCAGTAAATGGCAAGAGGGAGCTGAGAAGACCGAAGACAGTTTATTGCAGCAGGGTGCCACGAGCCGTCAGGAATTTGGCGATAAGTTTATCCATCTGGAGTATCTTTTACCATATTGGCCTGAAGGCATGACTAATAGCGGTGTATACATACAGAGACGTTACGAAGTACAGATATTGGCTACTTATGGAAAATTCCCGCTAGAAAAGCACCATGATGCTGCGCTTTATAATGAGCGCAAGCCGGATGTTAAGATGACACTGCCACCCTTACAATGGCAAAGTTTTGATATTCTTTTCCGCGCGCCTCGATTTGATGGAAATGGAAAAAAAATTGAAAATGCCCGTTTAACTGTATTACATAATGGGACTCTTGTACATGAGAATGTTGAGCTGGATGGAGGAACAGGTGCAGGCGGAAGGTTTGAGGAAGTAGAAAAGGCTGAACTCTATCTTCAGGACCATACAGGTGAGTGTTTTTTCCGCAATGTATGGATTATAGAGAATGCCCTGGATTGGCCGGCAGTTGTTAAGGAGGCTGTAAGATAGAAAATAGCAGCATTATCTGTAATGTTATTGACAATCAACTGAAAAGGAAGTAGTTGGATACTTTAATCAGAGAGGCGCCGAAGAAAGAGCAATAGATGTGCTGAATAACGATTTTGGATGGAACAGAATGCCTTTCTCATTCCTGGAGTAAAACACTGTATTAAGCAGAAAATTGTACATGATAAAAACCCAACATTATCGGAATAAAAAGGATATTTTTAGCAGTTTCAACATGGGGAAATTCGAGTTTATTCAAGAAAATGCCCCCGTGCCAAACTTATTTTTTTAACTTCCGGATTTAAGTATAATTAAAATAATTTAATATTATGGCAACTAAACTGAAAACAGGCGATAAGGCCCCGTCATTTACAGTAAAAGATCAGAAAGGTGATGAAATCAGCCTTGAAAAACTCAAAGGAAAGAAAATAATACTCTATTTTTACCCCAGAGATAATACACCCGGTTGCACTGCTGAAGCATGCAGTCTCAGAGACGGTTACGACAAACTGCTTGCTTCGGGATTTGTGGTTGTGGGGGTTAGCCCTGACACCGAAAAATCACATCAGAATTTCAGCAGTAAACATGACCTGCCCTTCCACCTGGTTGCAGATACGGAAAAGAAGTTACTGAATGAATACGGTGCCTGGGGTGAGAAAAAAATGTATGGCAAAACCTCCGAAGGCGTTATAAGGACTACCTTCATTATATCTGAAAATGGAATGATCGAACATATAATACCCAAGGTGGACACAAAAAACCACGCAGAACAGATAATGGCATTATACAATTAACCAATTAATTCAATGGAAAAATCTAAAACCGACAAAAAAGAGACAAAGACACAGAATGTCAACCAGGAAAAATTGAAAGCTTTACAATTAACTCTCGATAAAATTGACAAGGAGTATGGCAAAGGGGCAATAATGAAGATGGGAGATGCGGCTATCGTAGATGTGGCATCTATACCATCAGGATCAATTGCACTTGATCTCGCCATTGGTGTAGGTGGATTCCCGCGAGGGAGGGTAGTTGAGATATACGGCCCTGAATCATCGGGTAAAACAACACTCGCCATCCATGCAATAGCTGAAGCCCAGAAGGCTGGGGGCATTGCAGCATTTATAGATGCAGAGCACGCATTCGACCGCTTCTATGCGGAAAAGCTGGGTATTGATATCGAAAATCTGCTTATTTCACAACCCGACAACGGCGAGCAGGCACTTGAGATAACAGACCACCTTATTCGTTCGGGGGCGATTGATATAGTGGTAATCGACTCGGTTGCAGCGCTTACTCCAAAATCGGAGATTGAAGGTGAGATGGGCGATTCAAAGATGGGGCTGCAGGCAAGACTTATGTCACAGGCACTCAGGAAACTAACAGCAAACATAAGCAAGACAAAAACATGCTGTATATTCATAAACCAGCTAAGAGAGAAGATAGGAGTTATGTTCGGAAACCCTGAAACTACCACCGGAGGTAATGCTCTTAAATTCTACGCTTCGGTCAGGATAGATATCAGGCGCATAAGCCAGATAAAAGAGGGTGAAGAGGTTATGGGCAACAGGACCAGGGTGAAAATAGTAAAGAATAAAATCGCGCCCCCCTTTCGGAAAGCTGAATTCGATATTATGTACGGAGAGGGTATCTCGCGAACAGGAGAGATAATAGACCTTGGTGTCGATATGAATATTATAAAGAAAAGCGGGTCATGGTTCAGCTATGGCGAAACTAAACTGGGCCAGGGCCGTGATGCAGTGAAACAACTGTTATCAGACAACCCGGAACTTCTGGATGAGCTGAACCTGAAAATAAGGGAAGCTATATCTCAGCCTAAAAAGGCTTAAGAAGAAGAAAGGGACATGATGTATATATATTCGGATGAATAATAACCAAAATCCTTTGAACAGAAAATTTCTTAAAAACATACTACTATCCGACATCATCCATTAATAATTGATAATTAGAAAACTATGGTTAAAAGGATTATTCTATACCCGGTAATTATCTCTATGCTGCTTCTGGGTGCATGCAAAGAGACAACTGATGAGCCAACACCTGACTTTTCAGGTGAGCTTACTCCTGAAGAGATTGCAGGTGGCAGACTCACACCGGAAATTCTCTGGAAATTTGGCCGGGTTTCTGATGCCAGGTTGTCGCCTGACGGCACCAGGGCAGTCTACTCTTTGTCCAGATACGACTATAAGACCAACAAAAGTAAAACTGACATCTGTATTGTGGATATTGAAACAAGGGAAGCAACTTCGCTGACCACATTCGAAGGAAGAAACTTCAATGCGAGGTGGCATCCGGACGGAGAAAAAATTGGCTACCTTAGTTCAGAAAGCGGTGAGGTACAGTTATGGGAAGTTAATCCTGACGGCACCGGAAAACGAAAGGTTTCTGATATAGAAGACGGTATAAACAGTTTTGAATATTCACCTGCCGGCGACAATATCTTGTTTACCAAACAGGTTAAGCTTGACATGACTCCTGAAGAGAAATACCCTGATCTTCCGATGATTGATGTTAGAATTGAGGAAGAACTGATGTATAAGCACTGGTCATCCTGGCACAATTATTCCTACAGTCATGTCTTTTATGCTTCGTATAACGATGGTAATCTTGGTGAACCGACAGACATCATGGAAGGAGAAAGATATGATTCGCCCCTGGCCCCTTTTTACAGCTCTGCCGAAATTTCATGGAGCGGTGATGGAAAAATAATTGCTTATACAAGTAAAAAAATGGACCGGACAGAATATGCTCAAAGCACCGATTCAGATATATACCTTTACTTCATTGACACGGGTGAAACAAGGAATATCACAAGCGAAAACCGGGGGTACGACAAATATCCCGTTTTCTCTCCTGATGGTGACTACCTGGCATGGCAGAGTATGGAGACGCCAGGATATGAATCTGACAAAGCAAGGCTTTTTATATATAACCTGAACACGGGTGTTAAAACATACCTTACCAGGAATTTTGAAGAAAATGCATCCGGGTTCTCATGGAGCAGTGACAGCCGGCATATATGGTTTATAAGCGGGAAAAATGCTACTTATCAGATCTTCAGCATCAATGTTGCAAACAGGGAAGTCAGACAAATAACCAATGGCAGACACAACATCAATTCGTTTGACATAAGCGGGAATACGCTGATAGCTGAGAAGATGTCGATGTCGATGGCAACGGAGATCTTTTTAATAGAACCGGTTACAGGACGGGAATCACAGCTTACCTCTGTCAACCGGCATATTTATGACAATATTGAGATGGGAGAGGTCACCGAAAGGTGGGTTAGGACATCTGACGGTAAAGATATGCTGGTCTGGGTAATTTACCCGCCGGGTTTTGATTCCAACAGGCAGTATCCTGCCCTGTTGTATTGCCAGGGCGGGCCCCAGAGTGCAGTGAGCCAGTTCTTCTCCTACAGGTGGAACTTCCAGATAATGGCTGCAAATAATTATATAGTAGTTGCTCCAAACAGAAGGGGCCTCCCTACCTTCGGACAGGAGTGGAACAGGCAGATATCGGGCGACTGGGGAGGTCAGGCCATGCGGGATTACCTGTATGCCATAGACGATCTGAAAAAAGAACCGTATATTGATGAATCCAGGTTAGGGGCGGTTGGCGCCAGCTTTGGCGGGTATTCAGTATTCCAGCTTGCGGGAACACATGAGGGACGATTTAAGGCCTTTATCTCCCACAACGGTGTATTTAATCTGGAAAGCATGTACGGCGCAACCGAGGAGACCTTTTTTATAAATCATGATCTTGGCGGACCATACTGGGATGAGCCCGTTCCGTTAAGCTATGAAAGCTTCTCCCCTCACAGGTATGTGCACAACTGGGATACGCCGATAATGGTCATAACAGGTGAAAATGATTTCAGGGTACCCTATGCAGAAGGTATGCAGGCATTCAATATTGCAAGGCTGAGAGGAATACCTGCGAGGTATCTTCATTTCCCGAATGAAGGCCATTGGGTTCTTCAGCCCCAGAACGGTATACTCTGGCACAGAGAATTCTTCGGCTGGCTGGACAAGTGGTTGAAAAACTGAATGTTTTCTACCTGGCCTGCTTTCCGGTAATTTTAAGGGCCCGGTCAAGTTTCTCTTCCATACTCAAAGCTGCATCTATCCAGTGTATCTTATAACCATTTCGTTCCATCTTCCTGAACCAGGTCATCTGCCTTTTTGAGAATTGATGGATTGCAGTGTTAAGCTTGCTCCGCATATCTTTGCAGGTCATTTTGCCCAAAAGGAATAGAGTCACATATTTATATTCGAGTCCGTAAAAAATCAGATCACCCGGCGATATTCCCTTATCCAGCAGACCCTTCACTTCATCGACCAGTCCCTCATCAAGACGGGCATCAAGCCTTTCGGTTATCCGTCGCCTCCTGTTCTCCCTCTCAATAGCAATTCCCAGGATTATTTTGTCAAAAAAGGGAAATGAAGATTCAGGGGTTAGATTTTTATTTGTATGTTCTGCAATCTCAATAGCCCTGATCAGTCTTTTTCTTGATGATGTATCTGAAACATTATGCAACTGCCTCAAAGAGGAGAGGTATTCAATAAGCTCCTTGTGCGTCTTGTTTTCAAGTACTTTCCTGAGCATATCATCATGTGGAACATTAACAAGCATGTAACCATCAAGAACAGATTCTATATACATACCAGAACCTCCGCATAAAATTGGCTGTCTGCCCCGGGCTTTGATGTCCTTCCAGACATCCACAAAATCTTTCTGGAATTCAAAAAGGCTGTATTTGTATCCGGCATCAACAATATCAATCAGATGAACGGGTATCCTGTTCCCTTCAACAATATAATCGGTATAATCCTTACCCGTTCCAATATCCATGCCACGGTAAACCTGTCTTGAATCAGCACTAATAATCTCACCATCTGTAATAAAGGCAAATCGTGCGGCAAAAGCAGTCTTTCCCGATGCGGTAGGACCGAGGATAGTAATAAGACGGGGATTGTTCATTGTGGTCTTCTTTTTAATAAGACAGGAAATTGCCTGCTAATGATCGGCTAAATTCTGTTTTTTAAGGCGAAAAATCAAAAAAAACCGGTAATTTTGCAATTTTAAAATATTCTAAATAATATTAATTTTAACTGCTCACCCAGGCAAACAATCAGTCGCTGACAGACATAATAGCATTAAATTTACATCCGACAAATTATGAAAAAAGATTATGCAATTGCATATATGATCTGCCGCAGGTCAATAAAGCCAATGGCTTCGATGAGTTTGAAAATAAATTTCATTCTGATATTTTCAGCACTGTTTTTTTTAATGCAGTCATCCTGTTCAGGACCGGCTCAGAAAGATCCCGAACCTTCAATAATGGTAAGCATCCTTCCGCAAAAATATTTGGTAGAGAGAATCACAGGCGAGAATTACAGAGTAAATGTTCTGGTACCCCCGGGGGCAAGTGCCGAGACTTACGAGCCCACACCCAGGCAGATGCAGGATGTAGCTAATTCGGCTATTTATTTCAGGATAGGCTATATGGAATTTGAAAATACCGTCATACGTAACCTTCAAAGACAGAACAGCAGCCTGAAATTTGTAAATACTGCAGAGGGGGTTGACCTTATTGCATCTGAAATTATTGACCATGGCGACCATGTTCATCTGTCGGGAGTGGATCCGCATATATGGCTTTCAATACCTGCAGTCAAAATACAGCTTGATAACATAGTCAATGCAATTATTGAAGTTGATCCGGAAAACAGCAGGGTTTATCAGGATAATTACAATATATTTGTAGAGGAGCTGGATGAACTGCATGCTGGTTTCACTGAAAAACTAAGTGATATAAAACGCAGGACATTCCTCATCTTTCATCCTGCACTGGGATATTTTGCCCGCGATTATGATCTGAACCAGGTTTCAATAGAGCAGGAGGGCAAGAATCCCACCGCGGCAAACATGAGAAAAATAGTCGATATTGCCAGGGAAGAAGGAATAAGAGATGTGTTTATCCAGATGGAGTTTGAGCGGGATAACGCGACTGCAATAACAAGAGAACTTGGTGGGAATGTAGTGGAGATTGATCCATTGTCAGAAAACTGGATGGGAAACATGAAGCTTATCGCAGAAAAACTTCATGAGGTATTAAACAAAAATCAGGTTCCGTAAATATTTTATAAAAAGCAGGATAAGATCTGTTCTATGGGTAAAATACTCGAAATAAAAGACCTTTCTGCGGGATATAACGAAGAGATAATCCTGAAGGATATTAACATTGTTGTTAACGAAAATGATTTTATCGGAATAATAGGCCCCAACGGAGGAGGGAAGACTACCTTGCTGAAGGTTATTCTGGGACTTATAAGGCCTTACCGGGGAAGTGTCAGTTTTACAAATGGCAGTCTGAAAAGACCCTCTAATATGATAGGATACCTGCCCCAGATAAATCAGACAGATAGCAAATTTCCAATCTCCGTTGTTGATGTGGTGCTATCGGGACTAATGAGCAAAGAGGGGATGTTCAGCCGGTATTCGGGAAAACAGAAAAAACATGCTGAGAACCTGCTTGACCGGCTGGGGATTTATCACCTTCGTAAAAAGACGATCGGAGAGCTTTCAGGAGGCCAGCTGCAGCGTGTATACCTTTGCAGGGCAATTGTTTCGTCTCCGCAACTGCTTATGCTTGACGAACCTAATACATTTGTTGACACCAGATTTGAAACTGACTTTTTTGAAATACTCAAAGACCTGAACAATGAGATGGCAATTATTGTTGTTTCCCATGATGTGGGAACCATTTGCTGGTATGTCAAAACAATAGCGTGCGTAAACAGAAACCTCCATTACCATCCCTCAAACATTATAACGCAGGAACAGCTCGCTTCCTATAACTGTCCAATACAGATCATCACTCATGGCGATATTCCGCATACGGTACTGGAAACTCACAGGCACTGAAGAGTGTTATGATTTAAGCTCTGTTAGGAGGGATGGCGGACTGTTGGACAGGTCTTTTGAAATGAAAAAGTGAAACCTGAATATGACAGAGTTATTTTTTGAACTTCTCGGCTACAGTTTTTTTTCAAACGCACTGCTGGCATCATTATTTACCAGTATTAACTGCGGTATTATAGGTACTTACATTGTATCCAGGCGACTGGTTTTCATAAGCGGAGGCATAACACATGCATCTTTCGGAGGAATCGGCATAGGCTATTTTGCAGGTTTCAACCCTATAGCCTCAGCAGCGGTATTTGCAGTTCTTTCAGCTCTTGGTATTGAGTTCCTGTCGAAAAAAGCTGATGTAAGGGAAGACTCGCTGATCGGGATTTTCTGGTCATTTGGCATGGCTCTGGGGATTATCTTTGTCTTTATCACCCCCGGTTATGCGCCAAATCTCATGGGATACCTGTTCGGAAGTCTCCTTACGGTAACACATACCGATATAGTAATGATGATTGCATTAACAGCGATAGTTTCCGGATTTTTTATTGTTTTTTACAAGGTTATTCTCTTTATCTCGTTCGATCAGGAGTATGCAATAACACACAACGCCCCTGTTCAGATTATCAACTATTTACTTATCAGCCTTGTGGCAGTAACCATAGTACTCAGCATAAAAGTTGCCGGAATCATACTGGTCATCTCACTTCTTACAATTCCGCAAACGATAGCAAACCTTTTCACCAGGGATTATAAAAAAATCATGATCTACTCATCACTGATTGCATTTTTTGGAACTATTGCGGGATTGATGCTGTCATATAATTATAATATCCCCTCGGGCGCATCAATAATCATGTCGCTTGTATTAGCCTTTATTATTGCAAAATTGTTCAGTATACTTGTATCGGGAATCAGGGTGAAAAGACAACTTTACCTGCAAAATAAAAATTATCAATTGTAAACCATAATAAATCAAAAACCATGCAATATGATATTATAGTAATTGGAAGCGGACCCGGCGGATATGTTGCCGCTATCAGGGCCAGTCAGTTGAAAATGAATGTTGCCATTGTAGAAAAGGCGGAACTTGGTGGTGTTTGTCTTAACTGGGGATGCATACCTACCAAATCGCTGTTGAAAAGCGCACAGGTATATAACTATATGAAGCACTCTGAAGACTATGGGATAGAAATTAAGGGAGATGTAAAGGCAGATTTCGGCAAGGTGATTGAAAGAAGCCGCCAGGTAGCAGGGGGTATGAGCAAGGGGGTTCAATACCTGCTGAAAAAGAATAAAATTGAGCATATTGAGGGACAGGGAAGGCTTGCAGGAAACAGCAAGGTTGAAGTTACTGCAGGAGATGACAGCAAAAAGACATATACTGCAAAACATATCATAATCGCAACCGGAGCCCGTTCCCGTGAATTGCCTAACCTGAAACAGGATGGCAAAAAAGTAATCGGCTACAGGGAGGCTATGTCGCTCGGCAAGCTTCCGGAATCGATGGTAGTTGTCGGATCAGGTGCCATAGGAAGCGAATTTGCATGGTTCTATGCCTCAATGGGCACAAAAGTAACCCTTGTTGAATATATGCCTTCTGTTCTCCCGCTGGAGGATGAGGAGGTGTCGGCTCAGCTGGGACGGTCTTTTAAAAAGGCAGGTATAAAAGTTTTAACAGATTCATCTGTCGAATCTGTTGATACGGAAGGCAAGCTGTGCAAGGCAACTATAAAGACCAAAAAGGGTGAAGAGATAGTGGAAGCTGAAATAATCCTTTCTGCAGTAGGTATTACTCCAAATATATCAGGCACGGGACTGGAGGAGGCAGGTGTGGAAATGGATGGTGACAGGGTGAAGGTAGACGAGTATTACCGCACAAATATTGAAGGTGTGTATGCTATAGGCGACATCGTTCATGGTCCCGCACTGGCTCACGTAGCATCGGCTGAAGGTATTATTTGTGTTGAGAATCTGGGTGGGTTGAAACCGGAACCTCTGAACTACCTGAATATACCGGCATGCACCTTTACTGCACCGGAAGTTGCTTCGGTGGGACTGACAGAGAAGGCTGCCAAAGAAAAAGGACTGGAGGTCAAAGTGGGTAAGTTTCCCTTCACCGCATCCGGTAAGGCAAGTGCAGCTGGCGAAAAAGAGGGATTTGTAAAACTGGTATTCGATGCCAGATACGGAGAACTTCTCGGAGCCCACATGATCGGAGCCAATGTGACAGAGATGATTGCCGAAATTGTAGTTGCCAGGAATCTGGAAACAACGGGACATGAAATGATAAAATCGGTTCACCCCCATCCAACAATGTCTGAAGCGATAATGGAGGCCGCCGCCGCGGCTTATGGTGAGGTTATCCACCTTTAGAGCGGGCCCTTCTGGTTGAGAGAAGGGTTAATCCACAAAAATAATAATAAGGAGTGCCGGATGATTGTCCGGCACTCCTTATTTATTTGAACATTCATTTTATCCTTTTCAGCGCATCTCCAAAGTAAATTCACCGGCTGCAATACCTCCATCCCGGCCTACACCTTCAATTACGATCTTCATGCTTCTGATATCCTGAGAGTAAGGAAAGAAGACCGTATTATCTTCTTCATCCCCATCCAGCAGATCAGGCTCCCAGTGAATTGTCCTTGCATGATCACTGCCTGATGCAGCCGAAGGCAGTGCTGAGAGATAATCTGAATAAAATTCTCTCGGAGTGTGATAACCGACAAGCATATACTCCTTACTGTCCTGAAACCCCCTGTCGCCTGCCTGCCTCGAATAGGCTATTATGACACCTGATCCTCCCCTTACACCAAAAACCGCGGCACTGGTTCCCCTGAACAGTTCGATGCGCTCAATTTCGCGGGGACTGTAACCGAGGACGTTATCTTTTGAAGTCTGCACTCCATCAAGCATGAACATAGGTTCGGAGCTAAGATTGATACTTGAAGGGCCCCGGAACATTATCTGGTTGCCGACTATCTGTACACCCTGACCCCTCTCAACAAGTACATCGTATACGGTACGCTGTGTTACCTTATCCCTGTCAATGTATATGGTCTGGTCGGGTACTCCATATGATTGAGGCGACCTGGTACGGTCAGGTGTCACTGCATAAGGTGACCTGCCTGCATCACTCACCCTTCTCCAGTCCCTGCCCCTGCTGGTGATTTGCTGCTCTTTTGTGAACATGTTGGGAACATAATCAAATCCGCTGACCTGCCCTGTCGACAACTCTATTTTAGGGGGGTAATCTCCGGGCAACCTCCTGCTGGAAATCTCAACGCGGTAAGAGTCAGGGTAATCAAGACCGTCAAAAACAAAATTACCCCGGCCATCTGTTCTGGTTGTATAACTATCATTATGATCGATCACCTTCATTTCAACCTCGAAATTATTTACAGGTTCATCTTTGGCCGGGTCTGTAACCCTGCCTTCCACATATAAAGTTGAAGATGGTGTATGCGTGAAATCCGGCATTTCTCCCGACAACACTGATTTCCAGTCAAACCTTCTCCATCCGTGGGTCATCATAATATGATCCAGCTCAGTCTCCATATCTTTTTCCGGGTCAAAATACTCCTGGGGTTTTTCAATGAATCCATCCAGATCTGAGCTTAACAGGTAATGGGTCAGAATATTTTCAGAACTTCCGGGTGGCAGAAAATCACCGGTAAGCACCGACATGGAAAATGTCCCTTCCACAGGATTGCCTTCCCGGTCGGCTATACCAATCTGTAATCCAAGATATTGCTGGCCTTCGTGCTCTGCTTTTACCACATTTGGTATAATCGTAAAACTGTCATCCCTGTCAATATAAACAAGCCTTTCAGCTACCGGTTCCCGGTTTCCGGAGAAAACAGTAAAATGGGTGATGCCGCTTTCAAAAAGATTTTCGGGTATCACCGCTTCGGCCATTCCATCTTTCATTGAAACCGTTCCTTTATAAAAGACCCTGCCGCGTGTGTGTCCTATAATATCAAAATTGCCGCTATGTGCTCTGCCATCAGGTGATCTGGCAGAATATATGTTAAGCAGGATATCAGTCCCCTCCCTGTCAACCCTGAGACCCACTCCTGATGATATTACCGGGGGCAGGTCAAAACTCTGAGGCCTGCTTCCGTTATGCACCACACTTGCGCTGTAACTGACTCCCGGTTCAGGCTGCAGATCAAAACTGCCCATACCGGAGTGCAGGGTTGAAAACCTGGCAATATCATTTCCAGCATCATCGGTAACCACTCCCTCAACATCTAATCCGCGTCCCAGAGCATCAACCGCCTTGAAAGCTATACGGTTAGTGATACCCTGTACCAGTTCCCCCCCTTCAGGAAAAAATGCAATATCCAAATCTCCGGCCATCCTGTTCAGGCTCCTGTTAAACCGCCTGTTTGAGCGTACTTCAAGCCGGGGGATCATATCCTCATACTGGCTATTCTCTATATAGAGGTATTTTTCATAAAAGAACTCCTCAGGAAAATTCTTCATCCAGTCGGTATATGCACGCAAATAATAATTCCCGTCAGGAAGTGCCATTGGCAGACTTATATCACCTTCTGCAACGCCATTTTCTGCCAGCATAACGCGCTTCTCCATCAGCACTCCGCGTGAGTTTATAAGTTCTGCATAAATATTCGTACTGGCAGTAACGGGCTGATGGGTGACCGAATTGACAAGATAGGCATTGAACCATATGGTCTCGCCCGCCAGGTAGTTGCTTTTATTCATATGCAGGTAAAGCTTTTGCGAAGCAGTCAGTCGAGCATACTCTTCAAGCTTTTGGTCTGCGTCCTGAACATCGGAAAACTGATCTGTCCGGCTCCATGCCGGAATGGTAATTAATACCGCTATAATAATCGCTATAATTCTTGTATTCATTGAATGTATTTTATGTCAATACTAAATAAATTTCTTTATCGGTCAGCCGGAATAAGTGAAAATGTGCCAAAGCCAATTCCACCATCCCTGCCTGCACCCTCAATAATAAAAGTCAGAGTTCCAGAATCTCCTGAAACAGGTACAGCTGTTGTTATTCTGCCAGATTCGTCTGTTTCAAGGCCGGGTTCCCAGTATATCGATTTGTCGACCCTGCTCTGATCCTCGTTTCTCAGATATGAGGATACCATATCGGCAAAATACTCCCTGGGAGAATGATATCCCTGCACAAGGTATTCCTGATAGTGCTCCATTCCAGGATCGCCGGCTCTCCTGGTATACGCCAGCAGAGCACCGTTGGCACCCCTAACCCCGAATATGGAAGCTCTGGCACCGCTGAAAACTTCAATTCTCTGAATATACCTGGGATCAAGATTCAAAAAGGCCTGNCTGCCCACTTCTGTTCCGTCCAGCATGAACAGGGGCTCTGAGCTCAGGTACAGGCTTGTCGGGCCACTGAACTGCATATTGTGATTCAGTCCCCGAACCCTGGTAACCAGAATATCACGCATCCTGCTCTGCTTGGTTTCCTGCTCGATAAATACCGTCTGATCGGGAGTGCCGTATTGCTGGGGTGACTCACCCTGCTTTTCGGCTCTTGAATACTGTGAGGTTCCTGCCCCGGGCCTTCTTTCCCAATCATCACCCCTGTCAGTTATCCGAAAAGGCACTGTAGCAGGATTTGGATCATAACCGATGTTTCTTGTATCCATTGCATGAAGTTCCAGTTTTGGCGGATGACCTGATGAAGCTGTTCGTTCACTGGATATCCTGACCCTCACATTATCATAAAAAATCAGGTCGTCAAAAATAAAAACCCCGTCGGTATTGGTATCTGTATTGTAGTGNCTGTTTTCTTCACCAGGTATAACAAGGTCAACAGGAAAGTTTGCCATTGACTGATCCCTGGTCTGATCAATGACATTTCCGGAAATCGTAAGTGAAGAGGAAGGTGTATGCCTTATTTCAGGCATTGCACCTGAAAGAACATCATCCCATTTGAACCTGCGCCATCCGTTTGTCATCATCAGCAGGTCAAGTTCGTCAGACATATCGGTATCAGGATCGGAAAAATTATACCCGCCGGTGCTAATACCCGGAAGGTCAGAAGAAAGGAGAAGGTTTCTTACAATATTATCTTTTACTTCATGCCGGTCTGCGGCTGACTGAAGTACAGAAAGTGAAAAATATCCGTCTACAGGGTTACCTTCTTTATCATTCACCTCAATACTGACTACATAATACTCCCTGTTACCAACAGTCTGACGGGATACCCCGGGATAAAAAAGAAATGAATCATCATGACTGACGAATACAAGTCGTTCTGCATGAGGGATTTGGTTCTCAGAAAAGAGAGTAATATGGGCTATGCCGGACGGAAAGAACTCTTTAGACATCTCAATGGAAGCCTTGCCATCAGACAGGGAGACAGATTCACCCCCGACCAGGTTTCCCCTGGTATGAGCTATAACTGTATACTGTTCGTTATCATGATCCGGGACGCGGACTTCTGAAGATGCCAGGTCAATACGTATATTATTATCGTCCTGATCGACCCTCATTACGATCCCTGAAGGAACCGGCTGAGGCAGCGGAAATGTAACCGGCCTGTTTCCGCTAAATGTAACCCTTGCCGAATAGGAGACACCCGGACGAGGTGTCAGCTCAAACTTTCCGGTACCGGCATGGACAGATTCAATACGGGCAACCACCTGTGAATTTTCACCCAGTACCTCACCGGCAACATCAATTCCGCGCCCCATCCCATCGAACGCCTTGAAAGCCACTCTATTGCTCACACCTGCAACCATTTGGCCTCCTTCGGGGAAGAATACAATTTTCTCTTCCGATCCCAAGCTTTCCAGGTTCCTGTTAAACCTTCGGTTCGACCGTACCTCAGACCTGGGAATGAAATTGGCGTAATTATCATTGTTGATATATAAATACCCCGTGTAGAAAAACTCTTCATCAAAATTCCTCATCCAATCGGTGTATGCCCGGATTTTGTAATTACCGTCTGGAAGTTCACGGGAAAGGTTGATATCTCCCTCTGCTTGTCCGCCGGTAACCCGCAGGATCCTCTTTTCCATGATCTCTCCCCTGCCGTTCGCCAGGTCAACATAAAGGTTTGTGGTTGTGGTATCAGGTAAATGAGATACCCCATCAAACAGGTAAGCCTGAAACCATATTGCATCACCTGCTTTGTAATTATTCTTGTTCAGGTGCAGATAAACCTTCTGGGGTGCCGTAAAACCGGTGTAATAACTGATTTTTTGTGCGGGTCCGCTTTCGGAGTAACTCTCTTCCTGCCCATCAACCCTATTTATAATGAAGAAGTGCGGCAGGAATAAAACAAGGAAAAACAGAGCTCTATTAATCATAATAGTTAGTTTTTGTCAGATATCCGGCCAGCATTAAAAATACTATTTATACCTTACAATAATAACAGAATTAACAGACAATTTGTTATGCTTTTACTCATAAACTGCTGAGGATTGTAAATTAAGAAGATTTATTACTTCCGGCATACATGCCTGGTTATAACTTCACCTGCAAAACAGAAGCAGATTAACCTGACGCCTGCTATTTTAAGACCGGTTAAATCAAAAAAACCCTGCCTCCTGCAGGGAAAAAAGTATGATTGTTATATTAAATTTTTCTGTAAATCAATTTTCTCTGCAACCCGTTTCTTATTTTTTGCATCTATGTATTAAAGGGATCTGCTGCATCCGGATAAAATTAGATTACTAAATTTACCGTTAATTGGCTTATAAATGCTTTCTTTGGAGAAATGTGAATAAGATAAGAAAATTGACGGAAGACATCAATGAAATAATTGCCGGATGCATTGAAAACAACAGGCAGAGTCAGGAAGAGTTGTACAGAATTCTTTCTCCTAAAATGTATGCAGTTTGTCTGCAATATGCATCGGACCCGGATGAGGCATGTGATTTCCTTCAGGAGGGCTTTATCAGGGTGTTCGGGAATATTGGAAATTACAGGGGGGAAGGTTCTTTCGAAGGATGGGTAAGAAGAATAATGGTTAATACTGCATTGCAGTTTATACGAAAAAAGAGGCAAATGTATCTTATAAATGAAGACATAACGGAGGATGCTCACTATGAGGTGGCAGATACTGAATATGCTCTTGATGCAGATGACCTGCTGGAAATGATAGGCAGACTCCCGGTAAATCAGCGGTTGATATTTAACCTCTATGCAATAGAGGGTTACAATCACAGTGAAATTGAAGGTATGACAGGGATACCTGTAAACACATCAAAATCGCATCTTCACCGGGCCAGGCTGGCACTTAAAGATATGCTGAGCAAAGAGGCGGAGGCAGATAGTCAAAAAATTAAGAAAAATGTCTGAAAGGAAACAACATATTGATGATATATTCAGGCAGGGTCTGGCTGATCATAAGAAAGCCCCCCCAGGGAAAGCCTGGAAAAGGATTAGTGCCGGACTTGAAAAAAATAAAAACAGGGCATTGGTCCTGAGTTTTGCCAGGATTGCTGCCNTTATTGCTTTATTACTGGGGTTTGGCGGGGGATTACTGCAAATTCTCAGGCAGGATAATGAGGACAACTACCTGTCACTCGATACACTGGTGACATCCGACTGGCCTGAAATTGCAGATATGCCTGCGCCCCGTCAATCCCCTTCTTATATAACCGATCCGGAAATATCTGCTGAAGCAGAAAACAGACTAACCGGATTACTATTCCGCGAAAGCGAGATTATCAGATACGAAAATATTGACCATACCACCACTGCATCACAGTATGCACAAAATAAATCAAGGGATAATCAGCTCCCGGCCCTGGCCTCAGGGCTACCTGCATCAAAACTGGCTTCCACCAATGCTGATATGCATCAGGAGATTAAAAGAAGCGGGCTCACAACCACAACAGGTGATCATGGATATTCGGGCAGAGAAAAGAGATGGAGTGTCGGGGTCATGGTAGCTCCCAGCTACTCTTACCGGTCGCTGGTGACAGCGAGTTTTGAAAAAGCACAATTCAATAATGTTGAATCGGGACTTGTGTCCGTATCGGGCAGATTTACGGTCGTTTATCAGATTAGCGACAGGTTATCGCTGCAAACAGGGATAGATCTGATGAAGATGGGACAAAATGTGGAGAATACGGTAATTTATGATGATCCGGGAGTAATTTCAAAGTACTATTACCAAACTTCGGCCGGGAATGTTGTATACAACAGATACGGGGTAGACAATTCCCTGGGAGAGATATCTTTAAAAGGCATGTCATTACTTGTGTCAAACAGACAGAAGTACAGCGACGGCAAAACCTATTTTGGTACCGTGCCTGAATTCACACAGTTGCGGGATGGTTCCGGCACTGCCACACTGACCCAGGGATTATATTACCTGCAAACCCCGGTCATGCTGCGCTACCGGTTGCTTGAAGGCCGAACCAGCCTGGTGGCAAGCAGCGGCCTTGGGGTCAACCTTCTGGCCGGAAACAGGGTTACACTAAGTTACCTTGGAGAATCAGTTAATATAGGAGAAACACGTGATGTGAGACGTTTCGCACTAAGTGGAATAGTTGGTGCAGGAGTGGAACACGAGCTGTCAGACGACCTTCTGCTGGTTGTTGAACCAAGATTGAGCCATTTTATAACCACTGTAAATTCAAAATCAGGCCACCAGCCCCGTCCCTATTCATTCTCTTTTTACGGAGGAATAACCTACAGATTCTGATTTACCTGCCCAGCAGCTAATGTAATGCTTTTTTTGAAGGGGAAAACAGCCTGTTAAAAGGCTGGCTAAGCCGATTATTTATTGTCTCTCCCCCATATAGAATATTCTAATATTTTCGTTATTTTTGAGGTTTTGTCATCCTAAATTCGAAGGATGCCATGTTAACCGGCTTTTTGTAAAGAAATAATTCAAAGATGGGCGATAAAAAAGATAATTTACCGGCTGAGAAAAAGAGGCGCAATAAGTTTCCCGGATATATTTTTCACTTCCTTTCCTTTCTGGCACTCATGATTATAACCGGTGCGGTGATCCAGGGGTTCAGCCTTTTCACAAGGGCACCTGATATTGTTCCCGAAAGTACCGGGTTTGAAAGTAATTATGCAATTTTCGCCCTTGAAATTCCTGAATCACTCGAGTTTGCAGGAGAACCTGTACCCATGGAAAATTTTGATGTATGGGAGAGTTTCGACAGAGAACTGTTAGTCAATACATACTGGCAGTCTCAGACCCTGTTGTTCATAAAACGTGCCAACAGATACTTCCCGGTAATTGAACCAATTCTTAAAGAGTATGGCATTCCCGATGATTTTAAATACCTGGCTCTGGCCGAGAGCGGACTGACAAATGCAAGATCGCCGGCAGGTGCGATAGGCTTCTGGCAGTTTCTTGCTGGTACGGCAAGGGATTACGGACTCGAGGTTAACGAGGAGGTAGATGAGCGTTACCACATTGAAAAATCGACGGTTGCAGCATGCAGGTTTCTGATTGAATCATATACAAACTATAAAAGCTGGACAATGGCTGCAGCAAGTTATAATGCAGGCCGAAGGGGAATGAACAACCAGATAAATATTCAGAAAGAATCCGATTATTATAATCTGCTTCTGAATGAGGAGACCCAGAGGTACATTTTCAGAATACTGGCAATCAAGGAAATTCTCGAACAACCCGCAAAATATGGTTTCCATGTTCAGGANAAAGACCTTTATCCCCCTATCAGCTGGATTGAGGTGGAAGTAGATGTAAAAGTTGAAAATTTTGCAGATTTCTCAAAGGAATTCAACACCAACTACAAAATGCTTAAATACCTGAACCCCTGGTTGCGGCAGCCATATCTTACCAATCGTCGCGGTAGAACATACCTGATAAAGCTTCCTGCAGAAAATGCAAGGATAAGGGCTGAATATTTCAGGGATGATGAACCCGGGGAGGAACCTGATAGTATTGACGGTTAATCATTTATTTACATACATACTAATCAGTCCGGGAGTTGGGAAATAATTCGGCAAATAACGGGAACAAAGGCCCAGGTGCTATAGAAGTTCTCGGAGCAAGGGTGCACAATCTCAAGAACATTGATGTAACCATTCCGAGGAACAGTCTTGTGGTCATTACCGGTTTGAGTGGAAGCGGAAAATCTTCGCTGGCTTTTGACACTATATATGCTGAAGGTCAAAGAAGATATATGGAGACCATGTCAGCCTATGCAAGGCAGTTCCTGGGAAGCATGGAGAGGCCCGATGTGGACAAGATATCAGGGCTAAGCCCGGTTATTGCAATTGAACAGAAATCTGCCGGCAGGAACCCGCGCTCAACTGTTGGTACCATTACTGAAATTTATGATTTCCTGCGATTGCTGTATGCCCGTGCGGCAATTGCCTGTTCATCGGAAACGGGCGAGGAAATGGTTAGATACACAGATCAGCAGATAATTAATCTTATAACTGACAAATACGGTAGCCGGAAGACCATCATTCTTGCACCAGTTGTTAAAGGGAGAAAGGGACATTACAAAGAACTTTTCGAACAGATAAGGAAAAAAGGTTTTCTCTATGCCAGAATAAACGGGGAAATAACGGAGCTAAGGCCGGGGCATCGCGTTGACAGGTATAAAACCCACAATATTGAAATAGTAATAGATAAACTTGTAGTTGAAGAAAAGGACAAAAAAAGGCTGGCCGATACNGTGAAGACGGCAATGCATCACGGCAGGAACATAATGATGGTACTTGACGCTGAAACAGGAGAGAGCAGGTACTTCAGCAAAAAGCTGATGTGTCCCACATCAGGCATTTCTTACAATGAGCCTGCCCCCCACAGTTTCTCCTTTAACTCTCCAAGGGGTGCATGCGAAAAATGCAACGGACTGGGTAATATTACGGAGATGGACCTCGAAAAGATAATACCCAATCCGGGACTTTCGATAAAAAAAGGAGGTATTGAACCTCTCGGACCAGTAAAAAATTCGCTTATATTCTGGCAGCTTGAAGCTATTGCCGCAAAATATAAATTCTCACTTGCTACTCCACTGGAAGATATACCCGAAACAGCTGTCAACACAATTCTTTACGGATCAGAAGAGTCGTTTAAATTACTGCACTCTCCCCTGGGATCGGCATCCAATTATTTCATGAGTTTTGACGGAGTAATAAATTACATCGCCAACCTTAAAAACAACGGTAATGGCATCAAAGGTGAGAAATGGGCCGGACAGTACCTGAAAAAGGTGGTGTGTCCGGCATGTAAAGGCACACGGCTGCAGAGGGAGGCTATGTATTTCAAAATCCATAATAAAAATATAGCCCAGCTGGCAGAAATGGACCTGGATATACTGGACAGGTGGTTTTCTTCCCTTGACAAGCACCTGACCGACAAACAAAGGAAAATTGCAATTGAAATAGTTAAAGAGATAAGGACCAGATTGAGTTTTCTGCTGAGTGTCGGACTTAACTACCTGTCACTTAACAGGAGCGCCGGCAGCCTGTCAGGCGGAGAGTCTCAGAGGATCAGGCTGGCAACTCAAATCGGTTCACAGTTGGTCAATGTACTGTACATCCTGGACGAACCAAGCATAGGTCTTCATCAGACAGATAACAGGAAGCTCATAGATTCTCTCAAGCAACTCCGGGATAAAGGTAACTCGGTGATTGTTGTGGAACATGATATGGATATGATCCTTTCGGCCGATCATGTAATAGACATGGGGCCGAGGGCAGGAAGAAAGGGTGGAGAGATCGCGGCATTCGGTACACCGGGGCAGGTTGCCGGGTCAAACACACTTACCGGCTGTTACCTTTCGGGGAAAAGGAATATTGAGGTTCCCGCAGGAAGAAGAAAAGGAAATGGTTTATTCATAAAACTAAAGGGAGCATCCGGAAACAATCTTAAGAATGTGGATATCGATATTCCGCTTGGAACATTTATTTGTGTTACCGGGGTATCGGGAAGTGGTAAATCAAGCCTCGTCAAGGATACTCTGCAACCGATTCTCAGCAGGCATTTTTTCAGGGCAATGACCCAGCCCCTTCCCTACCGGAGTATAGAGGGCATAGAGAACACCGACAAGATAATTGAAGTTGACCAATCGCCGATAGGACGAACCCCGCGGTCAAATCCGGCAACCTATACAGGGGTATTCTCCGATATAAGGAAGCTGTTTGAACAGACTCCCGAATCAAAAATAAGGGCATACAAATCGGGCCGCTTCTCATTCAATGTAAAGGGAGGAAGATGCGAAACATGTAAAGGTGCAGGTTTACAGACAATTGAAATGAATTTCCTGCCCGATGTTTATGTCCTCTGCAAAGACTGTAACGGAAAAAGATATAACAGGGAGACCCTGGAAGTGAAATACAAGGGTAAATCGATAAGTGATGTGCTGGATATGACAATCAACCAGGCATCGGAATTCTTTGAAAAAGTACCTTCAATATCCAGAAAGTCAAGACGCTTCTGAAGGTGGGAATGGGATATGTCAAGCTGGGCCAGGCTTCAACCACCCTGTCGGGAGGTGAGTCGCAGAGAGTTAAACTCGCTGCAGAGCTGGCTAAGAAGGATACCGGAAAAACGCTCTATGTACTTGATGAACCTACCACCGGGCTCCATTTTGAAGATATAAGAGTATTGCTGGAGGTGTTGAACTCATTGGTGGACAAAGGTAACACGGTTATCGTAATCGAGCATAACATGGATGTCATTAAGGTCGCCGATCACATAATAGACCTGGGGCCATTGGGAGGCAAGGGGGGTGGAAAGATTCTTGCCACGGGCACACCGGAGGATATTACAAAGACCGGGAAAAGTTCAACCGGGCAGTGCCTTGAAACAATTTTGTGGCCACAGGTAACAAAAAAGGAGTAATCAACATAACAAATACTATAATATACCAATAATTATGATGGCTGAAGAAGAAAGAATTAAAAGCGCGTTCACCGAAAAAGACTGGAACGAGATCAAGACATTTGATTCATGGACGGTATTCAAGGTGGTGGCGGAGTTTGTTGAAGGATTTGAAAAAATGAGCCGTATAGGTCCCTGTGTCTCAATATTCGGGTCGGCAAGGACCAGTCCCGGCAACAAATATTTCAAGCTTGCTGAAGATATAGCATTCAAGCTTACCCAATCCGGTTACGGAGTAATAACGGGAGGAGGTCCCGGCATCATGGAGGCTGCCAATATGGGTGCCCGGAAAGGAGGCGGGCGCTCGGTGGGTCTGAATATCAACCTGCCTCATGAGCAGGGGTCTAATATGTTCATCGATCAGGACAAGCTTATCACCTTTGACCATTTTTTTGTTCGCAAGGTAATGTTTGTCAAATACGCACAGGGGTTCATTGTTCTTCCCGGCGGATTTGGTACGTTCGATGAGTTTTTTGAAGCAATCACACTTATACAGACCGAAAAGATCGGCAAATTTCCGATAATCCTTGTTGGCAGGAAATACTGGCAGGGATTGGTCGAATGGATCAAAGAGGTAATGCTTGAGGAAGAAAACTATATCAATGCCCGCGATATGGACCTTTTCTCGCTTGTCGACACTTCAGAGGAGGCAGTGGAAAAGATCAACACATTCTATTCCAAATACTTGCTTAGTCCCAACTTTTAATTAACCATGCGTGTAAAAGGAACCGCTGCGCTTTAACATAAATTACACATCACGGTAACATTTCAAAAAGAACCGAATAGTGCATGTGTAATCGACGAAGTCAAATTTTTTCATCCGTTTGTGTGTAATTTTACGCAGAAAAAATTTAATGTATATTTGCTATAATTGTAAATAAATCTCTATTTTATAGACGTTTTCATTCATGCCGGTTATGATTAAATACTTCACCCTTGTTTTGATTGCGAATCTGTTTCTAGTAATCAGCAACTTATCGACCGGAGACGTTCACCTTCAGATCAATGCTCCCACGCTGGCAGAGGCAGGCAGCACCGTAGAGGTGGATATCGAACTGAATAA
>SL_3KL_010_SEDDRAFT_10001206_pt1 | contig 23192 bp, 16 predicted proteins | sample SodLakKL_010_SED_2_FD_10381 | JGI IMG/M metagenome (IMG submission 10381) | reverse complement strand
TTGATTTGCGTTTCATTCAGAATTTCGCGAAATTTACGGATTACGAAACCGCCGGTTATGGTGCCGGAGGTGAGATGAAGCCATCGGATTCGTTTGATGACCAGAATACCTTTACCGTCCCGTCCAAAATGAATGACATGGACGACGACGAAGTGCCCTTTTAGTCGGGGGCTGCGCCCCCTCATGGTTAGTTGGTTGTTGGTTCTCATGGGCNGNGTGATGGGGAAGCTGCCGATGGTCTGGTAAACGGGCGAGGCGGTTGTTGGTTAGTTGGTTGTTGGTNNNTTTGACCCTGAAGGGGTCACACGTTACTGGCCCGAAGGTATTTTCGATAGCCTGCAAGCCATTGAACCAAGTACGGGGTTGGATGGTTTATTGATTGGATGGTTTAATTTTATTACAGCTTATGTTTCTTGTACGTTATATATTCATTTTGTTTTTGCTGGCTGGTGTCGGTGCGCAGGGCTTTGCCGCCCAGATCCTGATCCCCATGGACGATTCACAGCGGAACCACCTGAAGGCTTATGGCATAGCCTATCACGTGCTGACCTACGATGTGGAAATAAGCTGGTTGCTGAATTACCGTGGTGGCAGTTTTATGTTTGATCATCACCGGGAATTTGAGGATGAATTGGTGGTAAGGGGTGTGACTTATGAGGTGATCGCAGATGTGCAGGCTGCCGGAATCCTTCGTGAAATAGCTGATCCGGAGGTGAATATGGAGGAAATCCGGTTACATAAAGTACCCAGGATCGCCATATATACTCCTCCCAACAGCCTTCCCTGGGATGATGCGGTTACCCTGGCCCTGACTTATGCGGAGATTCCCTATGATGAGGTGTATGATGAAGAGGTGTTGTCGGGCGAACTGCCTGTCTATGATTGGTTGCACCTGCATCATGAGGATTTTACCGGACAATTCGGAAAGTTCTGGCTGGCTTTTCGCAATGCCGACTGGTACCAGGAAGATGTCCGGCTGGCGGAGGAAACAGCCAGGGCTTTGGGATATGCTGAGGTTGCGGATCTGAAGCTGGATGTGGCCAGGGCCATACGCGATTTTGTGGAGGGCGGTGGCTATATGTTTGCCATGTGTTCGGCACCTGAAAGTATTGACGTTGCCCTCGCGGCTGAAGGAGTGGACATTCTTCATGAGGTCTACAACGGAACCCCGCCTGATCCGGATGCTCAGGAGCGGCTTGATTTCAGCCGGACTTTTGCTTTTGAGAATTTTACCATTGTTCCCGATCCGGCCATCTATGAAAAATCAAACATTGATGTGCCCAAGATCGGGCGTAACGAGGGAAGTGACTTCTTTACGTTATTTGAGTTCTCTGCCAAATGGGATCCTGTGCCAACCATGCTTACGCAAAACCATGAAACAGTGATTCGAGGCTTCATGGGGCAGACCACTGCGTTCCGCAAAGAGGTGGTAAAGCCCACGGTCACCATTCTCGGGGAAAACCGCTCAAAGGAAGAGGTGCGCTATATTCACGGATCACGCGGGAATGGCACGTTCACATTTCTTGGTGGTCACGATCCGGAAGATTATCGTCACCACGTGGGTGACCCGCCCACCGACCTGGATCTTTTTCCCAGTTCTCCGGGGTACAGGTTGATTTTGAACAATGTGTTGTTCCCTGCTGCCCGTCAGGAGCCTCTGAAAACATGGATGAACCCGGACGGAGAATTATGGTCAGTTACAAAGCGATCCCGCCGGTAGCCATAAAAAACCTGCCGGAATCTGCCCTTTTTAAAATTGCCGCGAGGTGCGGTATTTCACTGCCTTACCGGACGGTGCCCGGTTCATTGCCTTAGATTTTTTTCTGACGGGTTTTTTTCTTGTAGGTCAGAAAAGCATAGGGGTATTTGTTTTTTTCGTCCGGTTCGTGTTCTTCCATCTCAATCAGTTCCCATTTTTCGGGATCAATCTCCGGGAAAAAAGCGTCGCCTTCAAAATTGCCATAAATCCGGGTAATGAATAAACGGCGGGCCTGGTAAAGGTCGATGGTTTGCCTGTAGATCTCCTCGCCTCCTGCCACGAATACATCCTTCTGGTCTTGCACCTTCTTCAGGGCTTCACTGATTGAGTTTGCCACCTGGCATCCCTGGGCATCATAATCCTTTGAGCCCGTCACCACTATGGTTGTCCGCCCCTTCAGGGGTTTTCCCATCGACTCAAAAGTTTTACGTCCCATGATGAGGGTGTGCCCCATGGTCAGATTCTTGAAATGTTTAAGGTCTGCCGGCATATGCCACATGAGCTGATTTTCGTTGCCGATCACGTTGTTATTGCCCAATGCAGCGATCAATAAAAGTTTCATGATGATTGTACTTTGGTTAATATTCCGGTCTTTACAATCTTTTGCCGCTGATAAAAAGCCACGGCCACATGTTAAGGGGCTATGCTAAGGAGCCATGTTAGGCGACCCGTGTTCTGCGCCTGTGTTCTGCGGCCCATGTTAAACGGTCCGTTGTTAAACGGCTACCGGAGCTTTAATGTGGGGGTGCGGATCGTATCCGGTCAATTTAAAATCTTCGTAACCATAGGAGAAAATATCCTTCACCTCCGGATTAATGTGCATGACAGGTAATGGACGGGGCTTTCTGCTCAACTGCAGTCTGGCCTGTTCAAGATGGTTCAGGTACAGGTGTGCGTCCCCGAACGTATGAATGAAATCACCTGCTTTCAGCTCACACACCTGGGCGATCATCATCGTAAGTAAAGCATAGGAGGCGATATTGAAAGGGACGCCTAAAAAGCAGTCTGCACTTCGCTGATATAGCTGGCAGGATAGTCGTCCGTCTGCCACATAAAACTGAAAAAGGATATGGCAGGGAGGAAGGGCCATTTTGTCGAGTTGCCCCACGTTCCAGGCGTTGACCATTAACCTCCGAGAATCGGGGTTGTTTTTGATTTGCCGGATCAGCTGGCTTATCTGGTCAATATGCCCGGTTTCTGTCGGCCAGCTTCTCCACTGTGCGCCGTAAACCGGTCCCAGATCGCCGGATTCATCGGCCCATGCATCCCAGATAGACACCCCGTTCTCCTTTAAATAAGCAATGTTGGTGTCGCCTTTCAGAAACCATAACAGTTCATGGATGATGGAACGAAGGTGAAGTTTTTTGGTAGTTACCAGAGGGAACCCATTTTCCAGGTTAAATCGCATCTGGTGCCCGAATACGCTGATGGTTCCGGTACCGGTTCTGTCTCCTTTTTCTGTCCCGTTTTTAAGGATGTGATCTAAAAGGTCAAGGTATTGAAGCATCTTCTCCCGGTTTGTGTAAGACAAAGGTACGTCTTTCCGCTATGCGATGATTGTTGTTTTTTGGCGGTTATCCCAGTATCATGCCTACGATGGTGGCACTCATCAGACCTGCAAGTGTGCCACCGAGCAATGCCCTCATCCCGAAGCGGGAAAGAAGCACCTTGCGGGACGGAGCCAGTGACCCGATACCGCCGATCTGTATTCCGATACTGGCAAAGTTGGCAAAACCACAAAGCAGGTAAGTGGCCATGATGATGGACTTGGGGTCGGCAAAAGCATCCATTTCCTTTAGCTCTGCCAGACTGAGGTAACCGATAAATTCCGTCATGATGATCTTTTCCCCCAGGAGTCTTCCTACCAGGGTGATGTCGGGTAAACTGACTCCGATGAGCCACATGATGGGGGCAAAGGTGTACCCCAGGATGAACTGCAGGGAAAGTTCTTCGTAGCGGCCATTTGTGGCCTCTGCAATTGCCGGGTTCAGGTTGATCATGTCACCGATCCCTCCCACGATGTAATTGAACATGGCAATGAAAGCGATGAAAACCAGCAGCATGGCGGCCACATTGGCAGCCAGGCGCAGGCCTTCTCCGGCACCGTTCGTAATGGAGTCCAAAATGTTGTCGCCGATTCTGTCTTTGGAGATCTCCATGGTTTTGTCAATCTTTTCGGTCTGGGGGTAGAGAATTTTGGAGATCACCACAGCTCCCGGTGCAGCCATAATCGAGGCGGCCAGGAGATGCTGAGCGAAAATCAGTCGTTGTACAGGGTCATCCCCGCCAAGGAAGCTGATATAAGCGGCCAGCACTCCACCGGCCAGGGTGGCCATCCCCCCTGTCATTACCAGCAGTATCTCTGACTTTGACATGTTGGCCAGGTAGGCCTTAATCATGAGCGGAGACTCAGTCTGACCCAGGAAAATGTTCCCGGCAACTGAAAGGCTTTCCGCTCCTGAAAGGCGCATGGCCTTGGTCATCAGCCATGCCATGCCATAGACGATCTTTTGAATGATGCCAAGGTAAAACAGCAAACTGGTGAGGGCGGAGAAGAAGATGATGGTGGGGAGCACCTGGAACGCAAAGATGTAACCATAACGTTCGGTGTCCAGAAAGCCTGCAAAAAGAAAGTCGGTTCCTGCCTTGGTGAAATCGAGGATCACTACAAAAACTGATCCGACCATTTCGAAAAAATACTGGACTGCCGGTACCTGCAACACCCCAAAGGCCAGAAGTACCTGCACGGATAAGCCGATTCCGACTACCCGCCAGGAGATCGCCCTTCGGTTGGCACTGAAGATCCAGGCAATCAATATCAGCACAAACATCCCCAGTAATCCACGGAAAATGGATGTTAACCCGAATGCATACTCGTGTATATCTGCCGGGGTATAGGTGAGATGGTACCGGTATTCGGAATCAGTCAGCACCAGAGTTTCCTCCCCGAGTTGTTCAATGACGAAAACAATGGGGCGCCTGTCTGTGGTGAGTCTTTCTTCGGTCTGTATGGCCAGTAATTCTCCCTCGCGATAATACTGAAGCAGCGGCTGGCCTTCGTCAACCCGGTAATTTACCGAGTCTACAGCGACTTCAAGGTCGTCGGGTATTGGTGCAAGATAGAGGGTGTCTCCAATCCTGGACCAGCTCCCGAAAGCTTCCTTGTCAAGGAATTGTGAATGAAGGGAAAAGGTTCTTTCCCCCTCTGCATCAACCAATGTCAGTGTATCTTGTTCGGGCAGGCCGGCACCTTGCCCGGTGGTCTTGTCAACCACTTCATCAAAGGCCCATATTTTAGAGATTTCTGCCTGGAGGCCGGGTTCTGTACCGGAGTTGCAGGAGCCGAAAAACAGTGCCGGCAAGATCAATATTAATAAAAACCCTGGAATCGTAAGTGTATTATTCATTGAAAAATCACTGATTGAGGTCATTAATTACTTCTTGCTTCCTTTTCGTTTATTGATTTCGTCTCTGATCACGGAAGCTTTTTCGTAGGCTTCAGAATCAATGGCTTCCATCAGTTTTTTCTCCAGCTCCTTCAATGTCATCTGGCTGTAATCTACTTTATGCCCTTTGGGGTCCTTTTCAGCTGCGCCGGGGGGTGGATCGATGGAATCATCGCCTTCCTGCATGACAATACCGGCCGCATTGAGGATTTTCTCGTAGGTGTAAATCGGACACTGGAAACGGACAGCAATCGCGACAGCATCCGAGGTTCTTGAATCGATTTCTACTTCTTTTGCTCCGTCAAAACAGATCAGCTTGGCAAAAAAGATTCCTTCGCTGAATTTATAGATAATGACCTCGGTAATGGAAATGTGAAAGGTGGTCGCAAAGTTTTTAAAAAGGTCATGTGTCAGCGGCCGGCTGGGTTTCATTTTTTCCAGTTCAATGGCGATGGCTTGTGCTTCGAAGCTTCCGATAATGATCGGTAACCGGCGTTTTTGCCCCTCCTCACCAAAAATCAGTGCATAGGCACCGGATTGCGATTGGCTGTAGGATATTCCAAGAATCTCGAGTTTGATTTTTTTCATATGGCCACAGTCAGGTTGCTGAAACAACAAATTTACTGGTTTTTTTCAGATATTCATGATCGTACCGGCCTTTTTCCACGATTAAACCGGATTCACAGGAAAGTTGAAAAAAAATTTCAAAAACATTTATTAAATGATTTTGTTGAATGATTAAATCTTTATTTTTGTTTTAATATGTCAACCCTTTGTACTCATTTGTGCAAAACAAACACCTGAAAAATGTCTTTAATCTTTTGGTTGGTTCCGATTAGTGCCCTTTTTGCCCTTGGTTTTGCCTGGTATTTTTTCCGGCAAATGATGGCAATGGACGAAGGCACAGATACGATGAAAAGAATTGCCTCCCATGTGCGCAAAGGAGCTTCCGCGTATTTGCGACAACAATACAAGGTGGTGATCATCGTATTCCTGGTAATTACGGTGATCTTTTCTTTTCTCGCCTATGGCCTGGGGGTCCAGAATAACTGGGTCCCCTTCGCATTTATAACCGGCGGTTTTTTCTCAGGACTTGCCGGTTTTTTTGGCATGAAAGCGGCCACTTATGCCAGCGGGAGGGTGGCCAATGCCTGCCGCTCTTCGCTTGACGGAGGTCTGCGCCTTGCATTCCGCAGCGGGGCAGTGATGGGGCTGGTGGTAGTCGGGCTGGTACTGCTGGATGTTTCATTGTGGTTTATTGTGCTGAATATCTTTATCCCGGAAACCTTTGACGGATACCAGTTGATGACCATTACAGCCATCATGCTGACATTCGGGATGGGAGCTTCCACGCAGGCCCTGTTTGCCCGTGTGGGCGGAGGTATTTATACAAAGGCAGCAGATGTGGGAGCCGACCTGGTAGGAAAAGTTGAGGCCGGGATCCCCGAGGATGACCCGAGAAATCCGGCAACCATTGCCGACAACGTGGGCGACAATGTGGGTGATGTGGCTGGTATGGGTGCCGACCTGTTTGAGTCATTTGCTGCCTCCATCCTGGCAACAGCATTGCTGGGGGCTGCTGCTTTCATGGGCTACGGCCTGGATGTGCAGTTCAATGCCGTCATTGCACCGATGCTGATTGCATCATTGGGTACGCTTTTGTCCATTGCAGGGGTGTTCATGGTGCGCACAAGGGAAGGGGCGAGCCAGAAGGAACTGCTTCGCTCCCTGGGGTTTGGTGTGAATATGAGCGCCGGACTGATCGTGGTGGCTTCCTTCTTTATCCTGTATTTTCTGAACCTGCCAAACTACCTGGGTTTGTGGGGGTCGATTGTGACAGGCCTGCTGGCGGGGATCGCCATTGGCCAATCCACTGAATATTTTACCGCTTCGGCCTACAGGCCAACGAGAAAGATCGCTGAATCGAGCCAGACGGGTACGGCCACGCTTATCATCAGTGGTGTGGGTACCGGATTGATATCTGCCGCAGTCCCCTTGTTTATTATTGTGGTGGCCATTACCCTTTCATTCCTGTTTGCTACCGGATTTACATTCGATATGGGCAGTCTGAACTACGGCCTGTATGGTATCGGTATTTCTGCGGTGGGCTTGCTGTCAACCCTGGGTATTACCCTGGCCACGGATGCGTACGGACCCATTGCCGACAATGCAGGCGGAAATGCCGAAATGTGTGGCCTTGGTTCAGAGGTGAGGGCGCGAACCGACGCCCTGGATGCATTGGGGAATACAACAGCGGCTACCGGAAAAGGGTTTGCCATAGGTTCAGCTGCCCTGACCGCCCTGGCATTGCTGGCATCTTATTTTGAAGAGGTCAGGATGATGTTCGTGAAATTCCTTGACCGCCCCCAGGAATTGATCAACGGAACCCCGGCCATTGATGCCGAATTCATTGATTTTGTGTACCATTATGAAGTTCATCTGATGAATCCCAAGGTGATTGTGGGGATTTTGCTGGGTGTCATGGCTGTCTTTTTATTCAGCGGAATGACAATGAATGCCGTGGGCCGGGCAGCACAGAAAATGGTGGATGAGGTGCGGAGGCAGTTCGCATCCATTCCCGGCATCATGGACAGAAAGGCCGAGCCGGATTATGCCCGTTGTGTGTCTATTTCGACCAAAGGAGCTCAGCAAGAGATGATGGCCCCGTCGCTGATCGCATTGCTGATTCCGGTAGTTGTGGGAATATTGTTCGGCGTACCCGGTGTGTCAGGATTATTGCTGGGAACCATCTCTTCCGGGTTTGCCCTGGCCATTTTTATGGCCAACGCAGGCGGCGCCTGGGATAATGCGAAAAAATATATCGAGGAAGGCCATTTTGGCGGAAGAGGGTCTGAAGGGCATCGTGCGGCGATTAACGGTGACACCGTTGGTGATCCGTTTAAAGATACCTCCGGCCCAAGCCTGAATATCCTGATCAAGCTCATGGTAATGGCCTCGGTGGTGACGGTGGGGCTGGCTGTTTCTTATGCGGTGTTTTAAAACCGGAGCTGCCGGTTTGGTAAGAACCCTTTGAGAAGCCTTATTCCGGGGCTGCTTATATTTTTGACTATATTTGTTTTATGAAGCGTAAAAGAGTGCTGGTAACAGGTGGTGCCGGGTTTATCGGATCTCATCTTTGTGAGCGCCTGCTCGGCATGGGGCATGATGTATTGTGCGTGGATTCTTATTTTACCGGTAGCAGGGACAATATATCCCACCTGTTTGATAATTATCGCTTTGAAGTGATCCGTCATGATATTACCAAAGAGCTTTTTGTTGAAGTGGACGAGATCTACAACCTGGCCTGTCCTGCTTCCCCTATTCACTACCAGTACAACCCCATTAAAACCATAAAGACTTCGGTGATGGGGTCGATTCATGTCCTTGGACTGGCGAAAAGAGTTAAGGCGAAAGTGTTGCAGGCTTCCACAAGTGAGGTTTACGGTGATCCTCAAAGCAGCCCACAGCATGAAAGCTACTGGGGCAATGTGAATCCCATCGGGATAAGATCCTGTTATGATGAGGGAAAGCGTTGCGCTGAAACACTTTTTATGGATTATCACCGTCAGAATCAGGTCAGGATTAAAATTGCCCGGATTTTCAATACATACGGACCCAGAATGCAACCCGACGATGGAAGGGTGGTCTCCAATTTTATTATGCAGGCCCTGAGGGATGAAGATTTGACCATTTATGGTGATGGCACCCAGACGCGCAGTTTTCAATACATTGATGACCTGCTGGACGGACTTACTGCGTTGATGGATACCGGGGATGAAATTACCGGACCGGTTAACCTTGGCAACAAAAATGAATTTACCATCAACGAACTGGCGCAGATAGTCCTTGAGCTGACTGGTTCCAGGTCCAGGATCACTTACCTTCCCCTGCCGGAAAATGATCCCGTTCAGCGCAAACCCGATACGGCATATGCCCGGGAATTGCTGAACTGGGAGGCTGCAATCCCGCTGCGCGAGGGGTTGCAAAAATCCATTTCCTTTTTTGAGGCCCTTATAAGAGGGTAGGTAAAAGGCTGTAAGTCATTGAGGGTAGGTGTTTGAAAAAAATAAAACAAACATTTAAACTTTTTTGTGTTTACGCCCTCGGCATTAATCCGTACTTTTGTTTGAGAACCATTATCGTGTAGTTTATGAAAGTACCTAGTGTTTTAACATTCCGCGCATTGGTGGAAAACAGCACCGCCCGTTATGGCGATACTCCGGCCCTTGGCTTCGCAGGAGGGGATGTGATGACTTACAAGGATGTAAGTGAAGGGGTCAGCCGGTTAACAGATTTGTTGATATCAGGCGGTGTACAGACCGGTGACCGGGTGATGTTGCTGGGACAGAATATGCCCCGGTGGGGCGTTTCTTACCTTGCTGTGACCAGTATGGGTGCCGTGGTTGTGCCTGTACTGACAGATTTTTCCGAGGAGGAAATTTCCAAACTTATCGGCCACAGTGAGGCAAAAGCAGTGATTGTTTCCGAAAGACTTGCCCCCAAATTAAAAGGGACTTTCCCGAAAACCTTAAAAATGGCTGTGCTGATGGATGACTTCCGGGAGATCAGCCTTGGTATGCTGGAAATGACCGGATCTGTCGGCAATGCAGAGCCACGAAGTCGTGAAGGTGTTGGGATGCCCCCGGCACCAAAAGAGAATGACCTGGCAGCTATTTTGTATACTTCAGGAACCACAGGGAAACCCAAAGGGGTGATGCTCACCCATAAGAATATCCTGTCCAATGCGGTGAATACACTGGGAATACAGGATGTAAATGAAAAAGACAGGCTCCTGTCTGTCCTGCCCCTGCCGCATACATATGAATGTACCATTGGCTTCCTGATCCCCTATATGGGGGGTGCCGCGGTATACTACCTGGATAAGCTGCCCACCCCCACCGTTCTTTTGCCGGCAATGCAGCAGGTTAAACCAACGATGATGCTCACCGTTCCGCTGATCATTGAAAAGGTCTATCGGAACAAGGTACTTCCCAAGCTTACCGGTAGTAAGGCCATGCGGTTTTTAAGCAAATCGCGCCTGGTACAAAAGACGTTCCATAAAATGGCCGGGAAAAAAATCTACAAAGCCTTTGGGGGTAAATTGCACTTTTTTGGCATCGGCGGGTCAAAGGTGGATGCAGCCACTGAGCTTTTCCTGCGTGATGCCGGATTCCCCTACGCTATTGGCTACGGTCTGACCGAAACCTCACCCCTGCTGGCCGGTTGTGGCCCAAGTCTTACAAAATACCGCTCCACCGGATTTTGCCTGCCCGGCCAGAAGTTGCGCATCATGGATCCTGATCCGGTCACGGGTGAAGGTGAGATCATTGCTTCCGGCCCCAATATCATGAAAGGCTACTACAAGGAACCTGGTCTGACCAAAGACGTGTTTACCGCTGATGGCTGGTTCAGAACCGGTGACCTGGGGGTGCTGGACAAGGATGGTTATCTCTATATCAAGGGCCGCCTGAAAAATATAATCATCAGCCCAAGCGGTGAGAATATTTATCCCGAGGACATTGAAGCCGTGATCAACAGCCAGCATAATGTACTTGAGAGCCTTGTGTATGAACTGAAAGGTAAACTGGTTGCCAGGGTTCATCTCAATTATGAGGAGATCGACCAGCGGTATAATGAAATGAAAGAATCTGCCGGGCAAATGTATGATCATGCACAGGAGAAAGTCAGGAAACGACTTTCAGAAATCCAGCAAAAGGTGAATGCACGCCTGAATCGCTTTTCAAGACTTACCATTATTCAGGAACAGTCAGAACCCTTCGAGAAAACACCCACCAAGAAAATTAAACGCTTCCTCTACAAAGACAAAGACTGAGTCGTGGCTTCGCCACTCCGGTTAGTCGGCGCTGCGCGCCTCCAGTTGTTGGTTCTCATGGGCCATGGGTGGTAGCTGTAGCCCATAACCCCCGGACGAGGCTGACAGGTTGTTAGTTTGTCGGGACTGACGTCCCTCCAGTTGTTAGTTCCGGCGCTTCGCGCCTGATAGTTAATGTAGCCCGGGTGAACCAACAACCAACAACCGCCTTGCCCGTTTCCCAGACCATTGGCAGCTTCCCCATCACTCGGCCCATGAGAACAAACAACCAACCAACCAACAACCAAGGGTGCGAAGCACCCGTTAACCAACAACCGCCTTGCCCGTTTCCCAGACCATTGGCAGCTTCCCCATCACTCGGCCCATGAGAACTAACAACCGCGAGGGGCGTCAGCCCCGAGCGTAGCTTTCTATGGGCTCGCAGGTACAGATCAGGTTCCGGTCGCCATAGGCATCGTCGATGCGGGTGACGGGCGGGAAGTACTTGATTTCCGCTGACCACGGCCTTGGGAATACTGCTTTTTCGCGGCTGTATGGCCTGTTCCAGTCATTCCCTGCTGCCATGACGGCTGTGTGGGGTGCGTTTCTGATGATGTTGTCTTCTTTATCGGCTTTGCCATCTTCAATTTCCTGAATCTCTTTCCGGATGGAAATCATCGCATCAATAAAGCGATCCAGTTCCGCCAAAGGCTCACTTTCTGTTGGCTCCACCATGAGTGTTCCCGGAACGGGAAAAGCCACTGTGGGGGCATGGAAGCCGTAATCCATCAGTCGCTTGGCAATGTCAATGGCATCGATGCCGATGCCCCGTTTGAAGGGATTGCAGTCGAGTATCATCTCATGGGCCGCCCATCCGTTCTTGCCGGAGTAAAGCACCTTGTAATGCTTTTCAAGGGCTGATTTCAGGTAGTTTGTACTAAGGATGGCGGCTTCTGTAGCTCTCGTCAGTCCCTCTCCGCCGAGCAGTTTAATATAACCATAGGTAATGGTCAGAATGAACGCACTGCCGAAGGGTGCTGATGCCACAGGATGGATGGCCTGGTCACCTCCCGTTTGTTTCATGGGGTGTGTCGGCAGGAAGGGGAGAAGGTGCTCTGCCACACCGATGGGGCCGGCTCCCGGTCCGCCGCCGCCATGGGGGATGGCGAAGGTTTTGTGGAGGTTCAGGTGGGTCACGTCGGCTCCGCAGATGGCAGGATTGGTGAACCCGACCTGGGCATTCATGTTCGCCCCGTCCATATAAACCTGTCCGCCGTTGTCATGTACGATTTTGGTTACTTCCAGGATCTCCTCTTCAAACACGCCGTGTGTGGAAGGATAAGTGACCATAATGGCAGCGAGGTTATCTTTGTGCTTTGCTGCCTTTTCCTTGAGGTCTTCGATGTCAATGTTGCCGTTATCGTCACATTTAACCACAACCACTTTTGTGCCGGCCATCACCGCGCTGGCGGGGTTGGTTCCGTGGGCTGAGGAAGGAATGAGGGTTACATTCCGGTGTGCTTCTCCGCGGCTGGCGTGGTAAGCCCGGATCACCATCAACCCGGTGTATTCACCCGAGGCCCCTGAGTTGGGCATGAATGAGATGCCGGCATAGCCTGTAACTTCACACAGATCCTTTTCCAGTTGCCGGATCAGCTCATAGTAGCCTGACGCCTGGTCATCCGGTACAAAAGGATGGATGCTCGAAAATTCCGGCCAGCTCAGGGCAAAGAGTTCGGAAGCGGCATTCAGCTTCATGGTGCAGGATCCAAGGGGGATCATGGTGCGGTTAAGTGCAAGGTCCCGGTTCTCCAGTTTTTTCATATAGCGCATCATCTCCGTTTCGGAATGGTAGGAGTTGAAGCATGTCTGTTGCAGGAACGGAGTTGTCCGTTTCAGGCTGTCTGGCACGGTGGTAATATCTCCGCAGTCCTCTTCTTCGCATTTAACCGGTTCAAAAGTTTTACCTGCGACTGTGGCAAATACCTCAGTTATGGCATTGATGTCTTTCAGTGATGTGGTTTCATCGATGCTGATTCCCACATGTTTTTCATTGATCCGGCGGAAATTCATCTGCTTCTCCACGGCGAGCTGATGGATCTCGTCGGCAAACATGTTTTCGGGCAGTTCTACCAGGAGGGTGTCAAAGAAATATTTGTTCAGTTGTCCGAACCCGTATTTTTCCAGTTCCCGGCCCAGCAGCCCGGTGAGGTTGTTGATGTGCCGGGCGATCTTTTTTAGTCCGTCCGGACCATGGTATGCCGCGTACATGGAGGCAATGGATGCCAGGAGCGCTTGTGCCGTACATATGTTGGAAGTGGCCCGCTCCCTTTTGATGTGTTGCTCGCGGGTTTGCAGTGCCATGCGCAGGGCATAATCCCCGTTTTTATCCACTGAAACCCCGATGATCCGTCCGGGTACGGAGCGTTTGAATTCGTCTTTGGTGGCGAAAAATCCGGCGTGCGGGCCGCCAAAGCCCATGGGTACGCCAAAACGCTGGGCTGAGCCCACAACGACGTCTGCTCCCCAGTCGCCGGGAGGGGTAAGCAGGGTCAGGCTCATCAGGTCCGCAGCCACGACAATTCTGACCTTCAGGTCGATGGCTGTTGCCACAAAATCCTGGTATTCGTTCACAGACCCATAATTGTCAGGATACTGCAGCATGGCCCCGAAAAAGCTGTCGTCCAGCTTAACGGTATGATGATCTTCAATGACCAGTTCAATGCCCAGGGGTTCCGCCCGGTTTTTCAGTACATCAATGGTTTGGGGAAAACTGCGGCTTGAAACAAAGAACTTACTGACGCCCTGTTTTACGGCGCTTCGTGGCCGGCTGTTAAACAGCATGATCATGGCCTCTGCAGCTGCCGTGGCTTCATCAAGCAGGGATGCGTTGGCAATGGGCAGGCCGCTGAGCTCCGAAATAACGGTCTGAAAGTTGAGCAGGGCTTCCAGGCGGCCTTGTGAAATCTCAGCCTGGTAGGGGGTGTATGAGGTATACCATCCGGGGTTTTCCAGTATGTTTCGCTGAATGACCCCCGGCATGATGGTATTGTAATACCCCATCCCGATATAGGATTTATACACTTTGTTTTTGGCGCCGATCGATTTCAGGTGCTGAATGTATTCGTACTCATTTAACCCTTCGGAAATATCCATGGGCTTCTTCAGCCGAATGCTTTTCGGAATGGTCTGGTCGATCAGTGTGTCAATCGAGTCTATGCCAATGGCCTTCAGCATTTTTTCTTCATCATCTCTGCGAAGTCCGTTGTGGCGGTCAATAAAGTTATTTGTTAACATACGTATAAACTGTTTAAGATATACAACGATAAACCTTTTTACGAGCCTGATTGTTTGATTACTCCATTGATTTCTGTGCGAAACTGCGACCGGCTCTGATCGCTTCCAGGTTGATATTTACAAGATCCTCACCCTTTTTGCCGAAGAGGAAGCGAATGGCATCCTCCAGCTTGCTGAACGGAATGTCAATAAAGGGGGAAGCAGCTCCCAAAATGACCATGTTGGCAGCTTTCTTGGTGCCTAGTTCATCGGCCATCTGATCGGCATTCAGCAGAACGTGGCGGGGCAGCTTTTCAATCTCCTTCAGCACTTTGTCTTTCGGGGGGTAATTGGAAATGTTATCGAAAGGTTCTGAATTGGAGATCAGCCAACCTTCGGGTGAAAGATAGGGCAGGTATCTCAGTGCCTCCATGGGCTCCACGGAGATGATCATGTCTGCCTTTCCGTGCGGGATCAGGTCTGAGGCGATCTCCGCTGAGGACAGGCGCAGATGCGACTGCACATCCCCCCCCCGCTGGCTCATTCCGTGAACCTCTGCCTGTTTCAGGTACAAATTGGACTGGACGGCTGCGTACCCGATGATGGCGGCAATGGACAAGATTCCCTGTCCGCCCACACCGGCTAGTATAATATCGTTCTTCATTGGAAATATGTTTTATTGTTTGGCGCTGTTTTTCTCTTTGAACTTCTGGCGCATCCTTTTATTGAGGGTCTGGATGCATTCCCGGCGTGGTATGATCACGGATACCCCGTCATAGGCAAGCTCTTCCTTCATGATGCGGGTGTTCTCTTCATGGTTTTTTCTCAGGGGTTTGATCACCCGGATGTGATCTTCTTCCACACCAATGCCCCTGCAGATATCTTCAATCTTGTTGAAGGCGGCGGATGGCTGCCCTCCAGTCATCCCTGTGGTGGAATTGTCCAGGATAAGGACGGTGATATTGGATTTGTCATTGACTGCATCAAGCAGCCCCGTCATTCCGGAATGGGTAAATGTACTGTCACCGATAACGGCTACCGAAGGGTTCATGCCGGCATCTGCCGCTCCTTTGGCCATGGTGATGGAAGCACCCATGTCTACGCAGGTGTTGATCGACTCGTAGGGTGGCAGTGCACTCAGGGTATAACATCCGATGTCAGAAAAGACCCTTCCACGGTTGTATTCTTCCAGCGCCTGATTCAGGCCGATAAAACTGTCGATGTGTGAGCACCCTTTGCACAGTGAGGGTGGACGTTTGGCAACGAGGTCGGGTATGGGCGCGATCTCCTGCTGCGGCATTCCGAGTGCTTTTCCTACCAGGTTCGGGTTCAGCTCTCCGGCACGGGGCAGCGAGCCATCCATCCGGCCCATGATCTTTTTACCGTAATTGAGAAAGCCTTTCAGTTTTTCCTCCACCACAGGGTAGCCTTCTTCCAGGACGAGCAGGCTGTCGCACTCATCGTAGAGCTGCTTGATGAGCTTATGGGGAAGGGGGTACTGACAAACCTTTACCACCGGGAAAGGGATATTTCTGTCCGGATAATTTTCCATCAGGTAGTTGTAGGCCAGTCCGCAAGCCACGATGCCCATGGATTTGTCTTTTCCCTCAAAATATTGATTGTAGGACGAGGTCTCCGCATCCTTTAGAAACAGGGGCTGGTTATTCAGCAGATCCTGGTACTGTTTTCTGGCGATGGCCGGCAGCAGGACAAACTGGCGCAGGTTTTTCGGCAGTTTGAATTTGTTTTGTTCTTTGGATGCTTTGCGGGCAACACCGGAGCGGGAATGGGCCAGGCGTGTGGTGATGCGCATCAGTACCGGAATTTTGTGTTTTTCGGATAGTTCGAATGCCTCATGCACCATGTCATAGGCTTCCTGCTGACTGGAAGGTTCCAGTATGGGGATCATGGCAAAATTGCCATATACCCTGGAATCCTGCTCATTCTGTGATGAGTGCATGGAAGGGTCATCTGCCACGACGAAGATCATACCACCGTTGGCACCAGTGATGTTGGCGTTCATGAACACATCGGCGGCCACATTGAGCCCCACGTGCTTCATGCAGGTCATGCTTCGTTTTCCTGCATAAGACATCCCCAGGGCGGTTTCTGCAGCCGTTTTTTCATTGGCACACCAGGTGGCGACAATTCCCTTTTCTTTGGTTTCCGGTGACCGTTGTACGAACTCGGTAATTTCTGTGGATGGCGTGCCGGGATAAGAGAAAACACCTGACATACCCGCATCTATACCTGCCTGGGCAATGGCCTCATCACCCAGAAGTAGTAGTTTATGCATAGGTTTATTTTTTTAGTAAATACGTATAAAGATTAGGAGCTACAAAGCTAAAAAAATTCGTGAAGTCAGCCGATTTTATATCTTATGTATCTTTGCAGGAGCCACCTTTTACGAAATCCGGGCGGGACATGAATTTTCTGGCACATCAGTATTTATCGGGGAATAACAAACATTTAATGATCGGTAATTTCATTGCCGATATGGTTAAAGGGAAACAAATCAACGGATTCCCGGCTCCTGTCGTGGATGGAATTGTGTTGCACAGGCAGATTGATGCCTTTACCGACAGCCACCCGGTGGTGGCCGGTAGTAAAGCCAGGCTTCGCCGTAAGTACCGGTTATACGCCGGTGTGGTGGTTGATATGTACTATGACCACTTCCTGGCTGCCGACTGGGTCAATTATTCTGATTATCCCCTGGATGTATTTGTTGCACGAGTTTATCAGACACTCAAAGAAAACCATGAAATGCTTCCTGAAAGGGCTCAGTACATTCTTCCCTACATGATTGATCACAACTGGTTGCTGAGCTACGCCGATACTGAAAGCCTGCATCGTCATTTCGGGGGTATGGCCCGGCGTACGCCATATGCTTCAGGTATGGAGGATGCAGTGGACGACCTTCTGGCGCATTATGCTTCATTCCGAAAAGAGTTCAAATTGTTCTTTCCCGATCTGATGGCTTACGTCGAAAAACTGGGTGTTTCACATGCCCACCATGGGGCGTAACTCCTATATGGGACATCAATTATATGGGACATCAATCCTGCATGAGGGTTGCAGCATTTTTTCGGACAAGAAGCTTCGCAAAACAACAATGCTTACTTACATGTAACGCCCGTTCTTCAGGTAATTGTTGATGTAGTCCCGGATGCCTTCCTCCAGGGAGTAGAAGGGCCGGTGGTAACCTGCCCCGCGTAATTTTGCCATGTCAGCACGGGTGTAATACTGGTAGGTTTCCCGGATGCTTTCCGGCGTATCCACAAAGCGAATATCCGGTTCTTTGTTGATGGTGTTGAAAATGACTTCCGCCAGTTCACGGAAGCTCCTGGCTCGTCCGCTACCCAGGTTATATAAACCGGAGTTTACCTTATTTTCCATCAGGTAGCAGCAAACATCGGTCACATCCTTGATGTAGATAAAATCTCTTTGCTGTTCACCGTCATAGATAAAATCTCTTTGCTGTTCACCGTTTTTCACATCCGGCTGGTGGCTGCGGAACAGCCTGACCCCGCCACCGGTTTTTGCCTGTGCATACAGGTGGAATATGGCCGATGCCATTCGGCCCTTATGGTATTCATTGGGCCCGTAAACATTGAAGAATTTCAGTCCGGTCCAGAAAAGGGGCTGGTCTTTCTGCGCCAGGGCCCAGCGGTCGAAATTCTGTTTACTTTGTCCATAGGGATTCAGTGGGGTAAGGTGTTCCACCACTGAGTGGCTGTCATCGTAACCTCTTTCTCCTGCACCGTAAGTGGCAGCCGAAGAAGCGTAAATCAGTGGAATGCCGAATGAAACGCATGCATTCCATAAGGTTTTTGAATAATTCAGGTTTAAATGGTCAAAAACTGCATGATCCTTTTCAGCTGTGTCAGTGCGGGCACCCATGTGGAAAATGAAAGAGACCTCCGGATGGTTTTTTCCCAGCCAGTCGAAAAACCGGTCACGAGGTACCCGGGTGAGGAATTTTTTCCCTTCCAGGTTTTTTTCTTTTCCCGGTCCGGAGAAATCATCGACCAATACAATGTCATTGTATCCCCTGTTATTTAGCTCACTGAGCAGGCAGCTGCCGATAAAACCGGCAGCTCCTGTAACAATGATCATTCCCATATAATTATTTGGTATTTGGCTATCCGTATTATTTAATCTGTTTGTGTGGTATTCGTTTTATGTGGTCGCATTCGGGAATGCTTAACCGGACTCAGTTTGTTCATCTGACCTGATTCCGGTGGTACTTTCCGGGGCATTTTCTCAGGTTGCCTTCAGGAAGACCCCTCTTTATTGGGCTTCTCCAGGCCGTAACCGGATGTTTTATCTTCACGCTTTAACAGGAAAGCAAACAAAAAGCCGGCAAATCCAAGCAGGGAGAATATGAGCATGGCATTGGTGTAATCGAGTGGCTTGATGATCTCCGCCTCATAGGAGCCTTCATGAAGCCCGAAATACCTGGGGTCAGCAAATGCCAGGCGTCCATAACCCATGGGTATTTCAAAACTGCCGTCCCTTTCAATGTAAAATCTTGCACCTTCCTGCCAGACCTTTTCTCCCGAATTTTCATCATAGAGAAAAATCTGGCCTCTTACAGTGCTTTCAAAAAGATGCTGGTGTTGAGGCCCGATTTCTCCGGTGAAAAATTGTTCATCATCTGCGGAAGAGCGACTGTCAGCAATAAAGGGATCGTCAAAAATAAGGAGATCTTCATTGCGCCGGCTGATAATGATTTCCGTCCGGTAACCAATATCCTGGTTCAGTCTGCTGAAGTCCACATTGGAGATCACATCTCCGTGGCCCAGCTGAATCCTGAATTCACCATGGCTGTCGGTGGTGACCATATGAGTCTCTCTCCAGGCAATGTTTCCGCTTATGCTGTCTTCAAACACTGTGGTGTTGATGTGTATGGACATGTTTTGATTCGGGTCTCCTTTACGGTCTGTGTAGCTCCCGGTATAATACATTTCAGAAGCCTGAACATTGTTAAACTGGCCCTCATCAATTTCTGAGCGGTAAAACGGGTTGGATGCGTCCAGTACCAGGCCGATCAGCAAAGGGAAAGCCCAGAGGCCGATGTTCTGCACAGAGAACATGAAGCCGTAGGCAGTGCCAAGCTTACTTTCCCGGACAATCTTGGTCACGGCGGGCCACATGGCAGCGGGTACCAGTGAGAAAGCAATACCCAGCAGTACGATGGGGATTCTGGGTTCGATGTAGGTCAGTGCAAACATCAGGTGCGCAATGATCAGCAGGCCGGATCCCAGGTACATGAGTGTGGCGCTTTTTCCCTTGTTATCGGTAATCCATCCGAACAGCGGCGTAAGCAATATGGTTCCGTACATCAGGTATGAGGTGACATCCCCGGCAAGCACACGCGGCATGGAGAATTTGTTCATCAACAGGTCGGGAGCGAACTTCAGGAATGGGAAAACGGCAGAATAGAAAGTTACACACAACAGGGTGATGTAAATTACAGAGCGGTTGGTCACCAGGTCTTTGAGATCTTTCCAGCGGAATTCATCTTCCGGGTCGGAGATGTCGATTTTAACCTGGCGGTCGATCTTGATATCCATCAGCATGTACACCACAAAGGCGACCAGGCCGAGCCATAAGAGCAATGCACCGAACCAGATGGCGGTGGTCCATTCAGGGTATATCAGCCTCGGCGATAAGGTAAACGCCAGGGCAGCGCCAAGCCGTCCGATGGCCAGGTTGAGGCCCAGCGCCAGGGCCAGTTCCTTCCCTTTGAACCACTTCACGATCACTTTTGACAAGACCACAATGCTGGTTTCTGCCCCGAGTCCGAAAACAAAAAAGCCCAGCGACATCATTTTAAGGGCAGGGGAGTAGCTGGTCCAGAAGGAGTTCATGAAGTTGTATCCGAATCCGCCGCTGAGGAAGTAGTCCGAAGCTCCGTAAGCGGTGATGGTGCCTCCGGCAGCCATCAGGAAAATAAAGGAAAAGCCCGTGATCCTTATCCCAATACGATCCAGAATGATCCCTCCCAACACAGCCATGGCCAGAAATACATTGGGAATGGAGTAGGCAGAGACAAAAAAACCATATTCTGAGGAGGAGAAACCCAGGTTCATCCGGATCAGGTCAGCCAGTGGTGCCAGGGCATCGTAAAAATAATAATTGGTGGCCATACCAAAACTGGCCAGGATCAGCACGATCCATCTGGCGGTGCGTGACTCTTGCAGTGTTTTCCTGATTTTCGCTACCATGTTTACAGTTTTAAATGTAAATAATATGTATCAGTGATTGCTCCTCTGGTCAGATCTACGTTTGTTTCTGCAGGTTCTCCCTGAGGGCAAGAAGGAAGTCCCGCAACTGGTCAAGTGTCCTGATAATTTCCACGTCCTGCTGTACTTCTTCCGGATTGCGCTTTACTTTTTCTTTGGCCCCTTTGAGGGTATACCCCCTTTCCTTTACCAAATGGTAGATGATATGGAAGTTTTCTACATCTTTCCGGGTAAAAAGCCGGTTGCCTTTTTTGTTTTTTTTTGGCCGGATCACATCAAACTCCTTTTCCCAGAACCTGATCAGGGAAGTATTGACATTGAACATGTTCGCCACTTCCCCGATGGAGTAATACAATCTGGCTGTTTCCGGAGCTTTTTTTGGCATTGAATAATTATTTGATCCGGTAAAAATAAGAAAATACTGTGATTGTAAGCCGGGCGGGACTGATTAATTTCAGCTTGATGCTTCCTGCATGGCAGGCCTGCTCTCCCGGACAACAACTGGCGGAACAGGGCAGTGATTGGCAAAACAGGGTAATGAATGGTTAACCAGGGTAGTAACTGGTTTAACCGGGTCAGCAACGTTTTGACTAGGACAATGACTGGTTGACCCGGGAAGCCCTTTCGATGATGATCTCAAATTCTTCCGGGCTGAGGTCATTGTGGAAATAGTAGACGGGATTCACGGCCCTGTTGTTGTAGATGACCTCATAATGCAGGTGGGGAGCGGTGGATGTTCCGGTGTTTCCAACCAGGCCGATCACTTCTCCACGGCTGACTTCCTGGCCTCTTCGTACCTTGAGCTCACTCATGTGGGCGTACCTGGTGATATATCCGTAACCGTGGTCAACCTCCACCATGATACCATAACCCTGCCTGTTTCTTTCGGCACGGGTAATCACCCCGTCACCTGTGGAGTATATGGGAGTTCCGATATCTGCAGTGAAATCCACGCCTTCGTGCATCCGCATGGTTTTGTAAATGGGGTGCATCCGCATCCCGAAACCAGACATCAGTCTTTCCGTACCTTTGGCAATGGGAACAATGGCGGGGATCGAAGCGAGCATGTCGGCTTTGTTCAGGGCCATGTCAAACACCTCATCATAGGATTTGGACTGGACATAAAGCTGGCTTGCCAGCTGGTCAATCCGTTGCATGGTCTCGGAGATCAGTTCGCTGTTGCGGTATCCGGAAAGGTGGGCATAGCGGTCAACGCCGCCGAAAGCCGCATCCCTCACGGAACTGGGGATGGGTTCTGCTTCAAAGATCACACGGTAGATATTGTCATCGCGTTCCTGGATGTCCCCCAGGACGGCGGTCAATCCCTCAAGACGGTCTTGAATGATCTCGTATTGTGTTTCATACTGCTGGATCTCCCTGCGTAACATTCGTTCTTTGGGCGAATCAAAAAACGTAAAACCGATCAAAAGAACAATGACGGAAAAAATCATCCCTGCCAACGCATATCTGAGAAAAACCTTTAATTTATCCCGGAATGTTCTGTTGACTTTCTCTACCGTCAGTGATTTGGTGTTGAAACGATACTGAATTTTACTCATATCGGGTTTGGATCCTCAAAATTTCAATGGATTTTAGAAATCTTCCGGCGAGTGGTCACCAGGACCTGAATTGAAATTATCTTCCACGGTACAAAACTAAAAAAAAACAAGTAATTTTGTCGCTTCCTGACAATTAATTGTAAAGAAATATTAATTTTTTTCATGAACGCCAACCAGATTCGCGCAATTTTCATCCGGTTTTTTGAAGAAAAAGGGCATGCCGTATATCCTTCTGCCCCGATGGTGGTCAAGAACGATCCCACATTGATGTTCACCAATGCGGGAATGAACCAGTTCAAGGAAATTTTTCTTGACAACACCTCACCCGGGCATAACAGGGTGGTGAACTCCCAGAAATGTCTCCGGGTATCGGGGAAGCACAATGACCTGGAAGAGGTGGTGGGGCACGACACCTACCACCACACCATGTTTGAAATGCTCGGTAACTGGAGTTTCGGGGATTATTTCAAGAAAGAGGCCATTGCCTGGGCCTGGGAGCTGCTGACCGGGGTGTATGGCATTGACAAAGACAGGTTGTATGCTTCTGTTTTTGAAGGAGCCCCGGAAGAAAAGCTGGGGGCCGATCAGGAGGCTTATGATCTGTGGAAAGCTTACCTGGACGAAAGCCGGATACTGTATGGATCTAAAAAGGATAATTTCTGGGAGATGGGCGATACCGGTCCCTGTGGTCCCTGCTCGGAGATTCACGTGGATTTGCGTGATGAGGCAGCCCGCCGCGAAGTGGACGGTGCCACCCTGGTTAATAAAGACCATCCCCTTGTGATTGAGATCTGGAACCTTGTTTTTATTGAGTTTGATCGCAAATCGGATGGCAGCCTGAAGAACCTGCCTGCCAAACATGTGGATACCGGGATGGGGTTTGAGCGTTTGTGTATGGTGCTGCAAAATAAGCAGTCGAATTACGAAACGGATGTGTTTCAGCCCTACTTCAGGGAACTGACCCGCTTAACAGGTGTTCAATACGGAAAATCGGATGAAACGGATGTGGCCATGCGCGTGATTGCTGATCACCTTCGTGCGGTGTCGTTTGCCATTGCAGACGGGGAATTGCCATCGAATAACAAAGCCGGG
>SL_3KL_010_SEDDRAFT_10001205_pt1 | contig 23192 bp, 22 predicted proteins | sample SodLakKL_010_SED_2_FD_10381 | JGI IMG/M metagenome (IMG submission 10381) | reverse complement strand
ATCTCGAAGATGATGCGCTCATCCAGGGTGTAGACGGTAAACAATCCCTGCTCGGAATCGGCGACGCGCAATTCGCGGGCGGTCAACTCGGCTGCTGGCAGAGCCATTGGCCACAACAAACATGTCAACACGATCAGCCGGGAACCGATTGACATACGGGAGAGGACATTCATCAACATCAGGCACCATCGGGACTCGGAAAGGGGCCGGACTACTATACCGAAACCAGCATGCAACCAAGCGATTCCGTATACTGGAACGAAGAACGAACGAGCCGACGGGTTACTTGGACAAAAAAATCGCACTGATGGACTTGATGTGGCTGCTGGCCGAGAGCCAGTCCAGCCCCATCCATGTGTGCGGATTGATGCTGTTCGATAAACCGAAGGGGCGTCCGGACATCGTTCGCGAAATCGTCAGGGCCTATCGCAAGGCCAAGCCGACGCCCCCATTCGACTGCATCCCGGACCTGGGTGGAACTCACGCGCCACGCTGGCGTGAAGCGCCTCACTATGACCCGCGCTACCACGTCCAGCATATCGCCCTGCCCTCGGGCGCGCATTATGATGACCTCTTGCACCTGGTCGGTGATCTGCACGAGACCATGCTGGATCGTGATCGTCCGTTGTTTCGGGTCTGGCTGATCGATCATGTGCCCGGGCAACGTTTCGCTCTTCTCTTGAAGGTGCATCACGCCATCATTGACGGAGTCAGTGCTGCCCAGCGAATCAATGCCAGTCTGCGTACAACTCGTCACCGGGGAACACCAAAACCATTTTTCGCAACCGACCTGCCGGTGCGAAAATCACACCCCCCGAAAGCCCTTGTCAAACGACTGCTGGGCCTGACTTCCACGGCCACCAGCCAGTACCTGGCTCTGCTGGGCGGCCTGCGCAAGGGCTTGTGGAACTGGATGGGTGGCAAGACCGGCGGCAGCGTGCCCTTTGCAGCCCATCGCGGCCCCATGAATGAGCGGGTGATGAATGCACGCACCGTGGCCACCCTTTCACTGCCCCTCAATGACATGCGCCGGGTTGGGAAGTCTTGCGGGGCCACTCTCAATGATGTGGCCATGACACTGGTCGATGCCGGAGTCCATCGCTACCTTCTCGAGCAGAACGAGCCGTTCGAACATCGGCTGGTGGCCATGTGTCCGGTTTCGGTGCGCGAGGATGGCGACAACTCGACCGGCACCAAGGTTTCGGCGGTGTTCGCCCGCCTGGGCAACCCGGAATCCACGGTCATCGAGCGCCTGACCGAGGTTTCCGAGTCCATGAACACGGCCAAGGATGAGGTTCGAAGAATGTCCAAGGAGACCGCGCTGGGCTACGCCGCCGGCCTGATGGGCATTGCCGGACTGACCGCGGTAACTTATGCAGACCGGGTCGCGCCACCATCGGCCAATCTGGTCATTTCCAACATCCCGGGCTGGGAACGGCCGCTGTATCTCAACGGCGCTCCACTGGTAGGCGCCTACCCGATTTCGGCAATTGCCGTGGGCGTGGGGCTCAATGTCACGATGTTCTCGTCGAATGACCGGATGGACTTCGGATTCGTCGGCAATGGGGCCACCCTGCACGAACTCCCGACCCTGGCCAGTCATGTCGAACAGGCCTGGCAGGAACTGTATGAAAGTACGACACCTTGAGGTGCGGCTTCGATTATCATGAAGTGCTGATGAACCGGAACCCCACTCGATAAGCCGTGGTCAGCTGGCAAACGCGCACGGCCAAACTATTGAGCCGCTTGACGATTCGACAATCACTCAAGCGGGAATTGTCCATTGCCGACATGCGCGAGCGCATTCGATCCATGGAGCGCTTTTTTCCCAGCGTTCCGGACGATATTCGCATCGAAAATGAACCCGGCCTGAGTCACTGCGACGCAGAGTGGCTGACACCGAGCTCCGGCCCGACCGAGCGCGTCATCCTGCATCTGCCCGGCGGGGCGTTCATGACCCGTTTCGTGCGTGCCGAACGGCTGTTGCTGGCCAGGATGTGCCGGGCCACCAATGCCCGGGGACGGTTGGTGTTCTACCGACTGGCCCCGGAAAACCCCTATCCGGCCGGTCTCGACGACTGCATGGAAGCCTACCAGCAGATTCTCGATCTGGGCATTCCGCCCGAGCACCTGATCATCAGTGGCGTGTCGGCCGGTGGCTGCCTGGCGCTGAGTGTGCTGCTGAAAGCTCGCGATCTGGATCTGCCCATGCCGGCCGGGGCTATTTTGATGTCGCCGGCGGCCGACATGACCGATGAATCCACGGATGGCTCGCGAGTGGCGAATGCCGCGCGCGATGCCGTATTAAGCCTTGAACGAGGCGATGAAATTCGCCGACTCTACCTTGGCGAACATGTCGAACTGGCCAACCACCCCTACATTTCGCCGGTACTGGCCGACTATACCGGCCTGCCGCCGTTATTCTTTCAGGTCAGCGGCAGCGAAATTCTGCTTGACGATTCGCATCGTTGTGCCGAACGCGCGCGGGCTTGCGGCGTGCCCGCCGAAGTCGAGGTCTGGGATCGCATGCCGCATGGCTGGCAGGCGCTGTCATTTGCGCCCGAGTCGGGACGCGCCATTGCACGTTTGGCTGACTTCATTCGGGAGCGTTGTCCATGAGCACCACACAATCAAGCAAGCCATCGAATCCGGGCCACGCATTCATGCGCGCGCTCCGGCAGGACCATGTCGGGCTATCCCGGGTCATGCGCGAGATCGATACGCAGGCCCATCGCCTGACCGAGGATCCCGAAGGCGCGCGCGCCATCCTGGTGGATGCCTTTCGCTACCTGTTGCGCTATCACCACGCCTATCACCATCCCCGAGAAGACCGTCTGTTTGCCCACATTCGCGCCCGGGACGACGAATTGGAACAGACACTTCAGAAGTTGAGCCATGAACATGAGTCTGGCGAGCAGGAAACCGAGCGCCTGGCCGACGACCTGACCCACGCCAGCAGCGAGGACCTGGCCGGCGAGTACGGAGCCGCGCTGGTCAATCGCATCAACGACTACCTGCGTCACACCCGCACGCACATGCGTCACGAAGAAACGGTCTTTTACAGCCGTGCCGAACGCGTTCTGACGGACGAAGACTGGCTGGCCATCACCGCCGACGACGGACCCGACGATCCGATCACCGATATCAGGACAATGCGCGCTTCCTACCCGGCACTGGCCAGAAGCCTGGACGATCCCACCAGTCACCTCGGCCTGAATCGACCGGAACGCTCATCCAGCAACGAGTTGCGACTGCAGGTGCTGGCCCTGACCGACCTGTATGGTGGGCTGATGTACGAGGCCATCGACCTGACCCGAACCAATTTTCGACGTCTGAAGTCCGCGCGTGGTCCGGTCAGCCTGGTGCGAGCAGCCGGTACGATCTACGCGGACAACCTGCGCTTCGCCGGACAGTGCGTGACGCGACCGTCGCGCTGGGCGGTCAATACGGGGGCAGGGCTGATTGTGGGGTGGTTGAAACCCTATATGAATGACCAGCAGGACCGAACAGGTGAACAATTCGGTGGAGAATGATTCAGCATTGTCCGTTGGAGATGTAACCCCGACCGACAACCATCACTCTCCTCAAGAGTGATGGTTCCACTTTGGTTAAAGATCATCTACTCGCTGGTCGCACTGGCCATCGTAGTTGTCTACTGGCGCAAGCTTGGCCCGGGCAATCTGTTGTGGTTTTCCGATATCGCGCTGATCCTGGCCATTCCCGCCCTGTGGCTGGAGTCGGCACCACTGGCCAGTACGCTTGCCGTTCTGGTGCTGGTGCCGGAGATAGTCTGGATCGTGGCCTATTTCCTTCGTCTGGTAACCGGCTACCGCCTCGGCGGACTGCTCGATTACATGTTCGATCGCACGCGCTCGGCCTGGCTAAGGGCGCTGTCGCTGTTTCACCTCCCCCTGCCCATCCTGCTGGTCTGGCTGGTCTGGACGCTGGGCTACGATCCACGCGCATTGATCGCCGCCACCGTGATGGGCTGGATGGTCATGCCATTGACCCGCCTCCTGACGCGCCCGGAGCAGAACATCAACTGGGTTCACGGACTGGGTGCTGACCATTCCTTACATTCCAGACTACAGACGTGGCAGTTTCTCGGCCTGTTAATGCTGGGGCTGCTGATCGTCTTCTATATCCCCGCCCATTTCATCCTGCTGGCGCTGGCTGGGTAGGCGACCTCCTCCGCATCGGCAATCGCCAACAGATGGTGAAAGTGGATCTCTTTGGCACCCCTTGAACCCGCTCAAGATTGCAGCTAGGCTAGTATTCTTCCGAAATTAGCCAAAAATCAATACAGGAACTCAGGCTTGATGCGAATACATCTCATTCTTTTCGTTTTGCTCGCCGGGTTGCTGTTGACCACCCATGCGGCTGCGCAAGCGGGGATCGATCAGTGCGATGACCAAGACTCCGACGCCACACCGATTCATCGTACCGCCCCTGCCTTTCCGCATCCGGCACGCATGCTGTGCCTGGAAGGCACGGTGATCATTGAATTCACCGTCGGGGTGGATGGTCTGGTCAGTAATGTTGAAGTACTGAGCGCTCAACCTGAGGGGATTTTTGAGCAGGCCGCCATTCAGACCACCGACCGATGGCTCTACCAGCCCCGCTGTGTCGATGGCCAGGCGGTCGAACATCAGCAAAAGACCGCTATCGATTTTGAACTTGAAGAAGGTGTCAAGGCCGGTTGCGTCGACGCCGCGAAGAAATTGAAGGGAGAACATCTGGAATTTGCGTCCGCGATGGGATCGGCCTATTCGTTACTGGCCGAGCTGTTCGTGAATCCGGACAGTCAGGACATACTTAAAGAGATGGAATCCGCCTTGCAGCCTCAGTTCCAGGGAGACCTTGGAAAAGTGGAGCGATTTCACCAAGGCTACATTCGCACTGTGCTGGATGATTTTGAAAAAACACGTAACCCTTCATCGCCCGCGGATTTGATGTCCCTTGTGCTTCCCGGAAACAAGCCGATCACACCGGACGACGAGATCACATCCGATCAGTTGCAATCATTGCGAGATGCATCTCTTTCGCGTATCAAGCAGTTCAAGGCACAAGCTCAAAAAGATCGGGAGGCCTATGCCGCCTTGCACGATGCGACGAGCATGGATCCCGATTTGCTGACTCTGCTGGTCGAGGCCTTTGCCGGTAGTTTCAATCACCAGGACGAGTTGGTCAGGCAGCTGGAAATGGTTTCGCTTCTGATCAATGAAATGTACCAAGTGTTGAGCGATACCAAGGGTCACTGGACGGTAGCCGCTCATGGAATCCACTTCGAGTTTGCCGACGACCAGCGTGAATTTCATTCGGTGCTGGACCAGGTCATGGAGCTTCGACAGGATGCCCATGAGCAGGTCGATGAGATCTGGCGGGGCTACGCGGGGTATCGTCGCTGAGCATCCGGCACGCCCGATTCGGCTGACCGGCTATCGGCTTGAAAAGCGCAACTCGGGTATACTCTGCGCGCTTCAACCCTTGTTTCCGATGATCGGTCCGGAGTTCACTTCATGCCTTTCAGGCTCTTGATTCTGCTCGCGCCCCTGTTGCTTTTGCCTGCCTCTCCCACTCTCGCCCAGCCCGGGCCCGGCGAGGGCCCGGACGAAGACCTTGAGGCCATTGAACCGGAAGCTGAAGCGCTACGGGTGGGTCTGGCCGGTGATTATCCGGCCGACATCGCCCGCTTCCTGCTCGCCCAGGGAGTGCAAAGCGCTTCCCTGTCGCCAACCGGCGAGTACGTGGCCGTGAGTTCACTGCTGACCGGCGAACCACAGCTCTGGGTCGTGCCGGCATCCGGCGGCCAGCCGCGACAGTTGACTTTTGGCAACGGGGTGACCTTCTTCCACTGGGCATACGATGGTCAAAGCCTGTTCTATGGAGCCGACAATGACGGCGATGAACAGGAAGCCTATTACCGCATCAGCCTGGACGGAAAGCGCGAGCAACGGGTGTTGCCGGCCCAGCCCGGCGCCTTTCGCCAGTTCGGCGCGGTGCTGCCGGACAATCGCGGCATCGTGTTCGCGTCCACCGAGCGCACCGGCCTGCATTTCGACATTTACGTGCTGGAGCTGGAATCCGGTGAGCAACGCAAGGTCTTCGAGGGCGAATACGCCTGGTGGCCGCGTTCATTGTCTCCCGATGGACAGCGCCTGATCATGACCCAGGCCGTCGGCGAGGACTCCAACAATCTGTTCCTGCTCGACCTGGAATCCGGTGACAAGCGGGTACTGGCCGAGCCGGAGCGACGCGCCAATACCGAGGATGGCGGTTTTGCCTGGAGTGGTGACGGCAAGAGCGTTTATCACACCTCCAACAAGGACCGCGAGTTCCGCGCCCTGGTGCGTCGTGATCTGACCGACAACGAAGTGGACATACTGGTCGAAGCCGATCACGACATCGACAATGTCCAGTTGTGTGGTCCGGACCGACGCTACCTGTTATGGACAACCAACGAGGATGGCTTTTATCACCTGCACGGTCGCGACCTGGAAGCGGATCGCGAGCTCGATATTCCGGATCTGGCCGAAGGGGTCTACTCACTGTCCTGCCCCGGGGAAAGCGCCATGGTCAGCATCGTGGTCAATGGCTGGGCCACGCCCGGTGATCTGGTCGTGTGGGACCTGGAATCGGGCCAGACCCGCACGGTCTGGGCCAGCAATCTGGCCGGGCTCGATCCGGAACGCTTGGTGCGTCCGGAAAGCATCCGGATGCCGGCGCGCGATGGCGTGACCCTGCAGGGTTTGCTGTTCCTGCCGCACGAGGATGCGCGCGTGGATGATCGTCCCCCTCCGGTGGTGTTCGATGTTCACGGTGGCCCGACCGCGCAGGCCATGACCCAGTACAACGGCGCCATGCAGTATCTGCTCAACCGCGGCATTGCCGTATTCCGACCCAATATCCGTGGCTCCACCGGGTTCGGACATACTTATGTCACCCTGGATGACCGTGAAAAGCGCCTGGACAGCATCCGCGACCTGGTTGACATGCTCAAACACCTGCGCGAGGACGGCCGGGTTGACGCCGACCGGGCGATCGTGCGCGGCGGCTCGTATGGTGGTTACGCGGTCAACGCGGTACTGGCCAATCACCCCGGGCACTTCATCGCAGGCGTCTCTCTTTACGGGGTCGCCGACTGGGTCACCGCGCTGGAGGTAGCTGCCCCGTCACTCAAGGCCACCGATCTGATCGAGTATGGCGACATCGAAGATCCCGAATGGCGCGAGTTCTACAAGGTCAATTCGCCCATTCGCCAGGCCGACAAGATTGATGTTCCGGTCCTGTACTCGCATGGCGTCAATGATCGTCGGGTCGAGATCTACGAGACCGAGGTCATGGTGCGGACCCTGCGCGCCAATGACATCGATGCCCCCTATATCCGTTTCCGCGACGAGGGCCACGGCTGGCGCCGCATGTCCAACCGCCTCTTCTACCATCGCCGTGAGGCTCAGTTCATGGAAGAGCAACTTGGGTTGACCGAGCCCGCGGCCAACGACGATTGACACCAACGGATTGGTCACATGCCCCATGATCAGCCGGTGGTCGAGGTCGAGGCCGCCGATGGCCATCGCTTCGAACTGATTCATGTCCGGGCCAACAGGCCCCGGCAAGCCTGGCTGTTCATGCCCGGCATGGGCATGACCGCCCGCCAGTACATTGATTTTGCCCGTGCACTGGCCGATGAAGACTCGGAAGTATTCATCCACGAATGGCGCGGCCTGGGTTCATCCAGCCTGCGCGCCGGTCGAGATTGTGACTGGGGTTATCGGGAATTGCTGGAGTTGGACCTGATGGCCGCGCTGGACCAGGCCCTGCAGGTCTCGAACGCGCCGTCGCTCTATCTGGCCGGACACAGCCTGGGCTCGCAGTTTGCCTGCATGATGGCCGGACTACGGCCTGATCATGTTTCCGGCATCGTACTTGTCGCCGGCGGTGCGCCACGCTGGCAAAGTTTTCCTTTGTTGAAAGGCCTGCCCTTGTACCTGGGATTCTGGGCCATGCCTGCCATTGCCAATGTCGTGGGGCACTACCCCGGTCGTCGACTGGGTTTCGCCGGTCGCGAAGCGCGCCGCGTCATGGCCGACTGGGCGCGCACCGGGCGAACCGGCCGCTATGCATTTCCCGATATTGACCACGACCTCGAGACCGCCATGGCCGAGCTTGATGTGCCGATACTGGGCCTGCGACTGGAAGCGGATTGGTTCGTACCCGAAGATTCGCTGGAGTGGTTGATGGCCAAGCTGGGGGGTGGTCGGAAAAGCGTCGAGATCGTTACGTCAAATGACATGGGTATTGAGGCTGATCACTACAGCTGGATGAAATCACCGGAAGTCACCGTTGACGCTATTCGGCGTTGGCGGGATTCTTGCTCTGAATAGGGGGTGGGGGCGGGGCGACGAGTCGCCTTGACCGGGGCCGGGCTCGAGGCAGTCTTGTGCTTGGGTCGGGCTCAAGAAAGGACTGATGCAACTAGCCGGGCGTACAGGCGCTCTTGCAGGTTTTTCGGGATCTTGAGACCCAGCCGGTCGAGTTCCTCGGGGAAGCGATCGGGCCGGCCGCGCAGCACTGCGCCGGCCAGCTTGAGACGACTTTTCGAAAGATCCTTGAGTGTGCCCAGGGCGGGGATCAGGCGCTGCTCGATTTCGGTGAAATCACTGCCGAATGGATAGGTCGGGAAGCGGTCACCTGAAAATTCCTCTTCAATGCGTTCGCGTCGATTGTTTCGGGCCCGGTCCGGAACCCGCCAGTTGTGACCGAGCTTGCCGGCCTTGACGGCACGGGCGACCATCTCGTCCTGAAATTCGACATCCATGATGCCGATAAGCGCCTGGATGCATTCCTCGTCGGTCTTGCCGCGCAAATCGGCCACGCCGTACTCGGTCACGACCAGATCGCGCAAATGGCGCGGAATGGTCACATGCGGATACTCCCAGACGATGTTGGAGTTCCAACCCCCATCGGATTCACGCGCGGCGCGCAACATCAGCGCGGAACGACCATCATCCATGGCATGGGCCATGGCCACGAAATTGTACTGACCGCCCACCCCCGAGACCACCTGGTGGTCCTTGAGGCCATCGGAGACAGCCGCACCGGTGGCCGTGACCATCATGCAGGTGTTGATGAAGCGCGCGTGGCGGCGCTGTTCGATTTCCAGGGCTTCACTGCCGCCGTAGAGCTGGTTGATGCGCCCGACCCCGTGCATGCGGAAACGGGGACGCTCGCTTGCATCGAGATTTCGCAGAAATTCGTAAAACACCTTGCTGCCTAGAAAGAACCCGCCATCCATGAGGGTCCCCTGTCCGGCTTGGTCCAGGGTTTCACCGGCATTGGCGCGCCGTTGCAGCTCGATGTCATCGAAGACCTCGCGGCTGAGAATGCCGGCCTTGTAAAGGTGCATGAAACCATCCAGGAACATCTCGCTGGCCCCGTACAAGCCCTCCTCGAAGCGTCCGGATTCATCGAGTGCACACGGCTCGAAATCAAGCGAATCGACCAACTGGCGGTAAGCCTGGTTGTCCTTGTGACGGAAGATCAGGCTGTGCACCAGCGCATCGCTGAGCGAGCCGATACCGATCTGCAAGGTTCCGCCATCGGCGACCAGGCGCGAGGCGTGAAAACCCACCGCATGATCCTGTGCCGACACCGGCAGGCGCGGCAGTCCGAACAATGGCTGGTTCGGATTTTCGTCGAGGATGCGATCGAAATAGTCGCCATCGACCACGGCATCACCCTGCATGAAAGGCAGGTCGGGATGAATCTGACCGATACACATCAACTCCCGACCCGACCGTCTTGCCAGGCGCTTGAGATCGAGGCTGACATCGGGATTGCTCGACAAACTGAATTGATCCTGCTCGGGCCCGGCAATGAACTGGGCGACCACGTTGATGCCACGATCGATCAGGTCTCTTGCCACATGGGTGTAATTGCTGGAGATATAGCGACGCTGCATGAGCGGTTTGCCCAGCGCCGCCCCGGACTGGAAGTAGAACTCGGTCACGGAGATATTGTCCGGTAGCCCTTTCCCATTCAGGTCCACCATGTAGGCCAGGCGCGGATAGTCGCTGCCAAACCAACGTTCGATGATCGGGCTCATCAGCCGGTCCTGCAGCCAATGGCTGGACTGCGGAATATCGAGACTGAGCGCCGTGACGATATCGAGCCGAATGGAGGGATCCGATCGAGCGCGTTCGTAAAAGGCATTGACCAGTCGATTGGGTTTGCCCAGGCCCAGCGGCAAGCCCAGGACAACGTGTTTGCCCTGTCGAGACAACGCCTGTTCGACCACCGATTCAAGTGTACTGGATGTGTTCAAGGCGACCTCCGCATCACTTCGTCGAACTGGAAGTGGCAGAATAACCGATCGCTTCTACCGAAATGTACGCATGCTGGAATCGTTGCCAACCCCCTGTCTGCTGGTCGAGGCCGACAGAATGCAAAACAACCTCGACACCATGGCCAGCCACCTGGATCAGCACGAGGTGGCATTGAGGCCTCACCTGAAAACCTGCAAGAACATCGAGATTGCCCGGTCCATGCTGGATCCTCGATCGGGAGGCGCGACCGTATCCACCCTGGCCGAGGCCGACTACTTCTTCGAGCACGGGATCAAGGACCTGCTGTACGCAGTGGGCATCGCTCCGGGCAAGCTGTCTGGAGTCGCCGACCGCATCGCAAAAGGCATGCAACTGACCCTGGTGCTTGATCATCCAGCGACCGCCCGGGCCGTCGCCAATGCCGCAGAGCAATTCGACTGCCCGTTTCGATTGCTGCTGGAGATCGACTGTGATGGTATGCGCGCCGGCTTCAAGCCGGATTCCGACGGCTTGCTCGAAGCTGCAGGCATTCTGGCCAATGCCGGTTGCAAGGTGGCCGGTGTCATGGTCCATGCAGGGGGCTCCTACCTGTGCCGGGATCCCGATGGCATTCGCGACATGGCGGCGCGGGAACGGGCATCTGCGGTGCTGGCCGCCGAACGCCTGCGTGCCGCGGGCCATGAGCTCGAAATGGTCAGCATCGGGTCAACGCCCACGGCCCTGCTCGGTGATAATTTCGAAGGTATAACCGAGGTGCGCGCCGGCGTCCACGTATTCCAGGATCTGGTCATGGCCGGTCTTGGCGTATGCCGAACGGACGATATCGCGCTTTCGGTGCTTTGCGAAGTAATCGGACATCGACCGCACGCCGGCCAGCTTGTGGTCGATGCCGGATGGATGGCGCTATCTCGTGATCGTGGCCGAGCACCCGCCGGCCCGGATCTGGGCTATGGCCTGGTTCGAGACCTGAACAATGGTGATTTGGGTGAACTGATCGTGCAGGGCGCCAACCAGGAACACGGCCTGATCGGTCATCGCAGTGGACAACCGGTCGACTTCAAGCGGTTCCCGATCGGAACACGTGTGCGCATCCTGCCCAACCATGCCTGCGCCACCGCGGGTCAGCATGCCGGATACTGGTTGCTCAAGGACCACAACCGCGAACCCGAGTACCTGGAACGTTGCGCGGGCTGGTAAAATCCCCGTCCGCATGTCGACCGGGGCACAGATTCGGTGAGTGTCTACTTGCTTTTGAAAAATCTCCACATCGGCCTCGCGCTGATCAGTGGAATCGGTTTCGCCCTGCGCGGCTATCTGAGGCTGGTCCTTGATCGACACCCACCCGGCCCTCTGATCCGAATCGGTCCGCATGTGATTGATACCCTCTTGTTGATCTCGGGCATCGGCTTATGGATGCAGGTGCGTCACGGCCTGCTGTCGTGGTTCGGGCTGAAACTGGCCCTGGTGGTGGTCTATATCCTGCTGGGCATCGGGGCTTTACGGTCCCGCTCCCGGGGCGCCGGGATCATGCTGTACTGGCTGGCGTTGACGGTCTTTCTGGCCATTGCCGTCATCGCCATTCAAAAACCCTGATGAAAATGATCCCGGCATCGTGACGATGCCGGGATCATTGCCCGACGCAGGCGAAAGGCCCGGAACTGGAAAGGGGAATGGGCCTTTCAACTACGCGTCTGGACTTGCTTCCTGTTTATATATTCGTAAACGAGACTCAGAACTGGACACCGGGATGTACGCTGTGTTCGATCAGTTGACCGTCACGTTCTCGGTGCAAGATCACATCGGCGCCGCGCGGTGAGGTGAGCACCTCGGCGAAACCCCAGAAAACCAGCCCGTTCCGGTCATCCGAACCACAGCTCTCGCTGGTCGTGCCGGACCCGGATCCTTCGCTCGTGGTGCCTGATCCAGACCCCTCGCTGAGAGTGCCCGACCCGGACCCTTCGCTCAGAGTGCCTGATCCGGACCCTTCACTGGTGGTGCCTGACCCTGAGCCCTCGCTGGTGGTGCCACTACAAGGCGCCATGCCGGCGGTTCCACTTCCCGAACCCTCGCTGGTCGTTCCACTGCCGGAACCCTCGCTGGTGGTTCCGCTTCCGGAGCCTTCGGACAACGTACCGACAAGTGGAACCGAATAAACGGGGATCATGTAGTAGCCACGATGTCCAGCCGAGGAACCCACAAGCATTTCGGCATCGCCGTGGCCCACAAACGCCAGCCTGTCGTGATGCTCGACCAGTCCGACCGAAACATCCGAGGCAATGACCGGAAAGGCCAGCGCCAACGCGACCAGAAAAACTCCTGTCGTCAGAAACCTTCGGCCGGTACCCGACTTTTCGACGTCGATCCCGGTCCCGGATTTCTCTGCATCGATTCCGGTTCCGGACTTTTCAACAGTCAGGCCGGCACGGGATAGTCCGGTCCCACTGCGCTCGACGTCATGACCGACGGATTGAAACTGTGAATGGATTGACATGATGAACCTCCTCAAAGGTTAGTGCGTGGAAAAAGGAGGATCGCGATCAGTCAACCAGTCCAGGTCCTACTGGTCAGGATCCTCCCAGTAAAACCAGCCGACACCCACGGCCTGATGATTGGATTGCTTGACCGGCGCCTCGGTCGCATCGAGTTCGGACTCGATCTGATCGATTTGCTCGGTCAAAACCTCTCGAAGTCGCTGACGCAGGGGTTCGACCTGATCGGGCGGAATCCGCCTGGACCAGCGATCCTGCTGCAACCATTTCGGTTCAGACTTTCCGGCATCCAGATTGTGCGCAATGGCCTTGCCGAGACGATTCATGGAGGCACTGCCGACCTCGATGATGGTTTGCTCGGAACGGTTGACCGGCACGTAGTGCGGGCTGATCAAACGCACGTGGTTTTCGCGCTCGATGGCCAGATTGCCGCTTTCGGTCAGGCGTTCAAGCACCGTCGGACAGGTCACGTTGCGCCCGGCATTACGTGTCACCAGGGTCTGAAAGCTGACCCCGCGTCCGTAGATGGGCAGCACCAGGGGCTTTCCGGATTTCTGATCGTGGTACATCTTCTGGGTGTACCAGGCATTGAGTACTGCGGCCTCCGGGCACAGGTCGCTTGCACTGACCGGACCACGTTCGGGTTCACCGTCCAGCGCTGCAACCACACGAGTGTCAAGCCCTGTCAAAAGCCCCAGCGCCGACATGGTGATCCGCTTGTTCGGGTCATTGGCCCGAAGCATTCGTCGGGCTTCCTGGATGTATGCCTGCTTGAGCAGATTGATGGCCACCGTGCAGGACAGCTTGCCGACCAGCAGGCGGGCGATGGGTTGCAACATGAGTTCGGCGGCCTTGACCAGCCAGCCCATGTTTTTTGCCGCTTTGGCGTTATTTTGTGCCATGGCTGTTACCTCTCGAGTCAGATTTCAACGAGTTCCGGTTTAGAATGATAGTAGCCTTGGCCCCAATGCACACCAATTTCTTCAAGTTTTCGGTGATCGGCGGCAGTTTCCACCCCTTCGGCAACGGTTTCCACCCCCAGATCACTGGCCATTCTGCAAATGTTTTCCGCCAAAGCTGCATAGGCCGGCTTGGCCTCCACGTGTCGGATGATGGCCCGATCAAGCTTGATCACGTCGATTAGACCTTCCGCCAGCAACGCGAGGTTGGTCGAACCGTTTCCGTAGTCGTCGAGAACGATCGAACAGCCCAACTCCGTGATTCTGCGCAGTTCTCCCAGGAATCCGGCCAGGTCGACCGTATCGGCAAATTCGATGATTTCGAGCGCAACCTGACCCGGGCTGATGCCACGGTCAATCATCATGCTGTCGAGCCAGATTGCGAAATCCCTGTCCAGCAGCGTCTCAGGGTGGGTATTGATGCTCAACTTCATTGCACTGGGCTGACGACCCAGCCAGGTCAAACCCAGCTCGATGATGGTCCGGTCGGTTTGAGCCACGCCTGATCGCTGGTAGAGCGCCTTGACCAGGCGCTCCGGAGAAATCCAACCCAGTTTCCCGGCCGGTCGCAATAGCAACTCCACCCAGTTACCCCCGGATATCTTGCAGATCGGACAAATGCCCTGTACAGCAAACTGGCACGCCAGACTTGAAATCAGGTTCGCCTGAGAAAGAGTGTCGGTGCTGCTTGCCTGCCTGGCGGTGACAATCGGGCTGGAAAACACGAAGACCTCCGGGGCGTTAGCCCTTCAATGTCATAGACCCTACAGGCTTGCATAGGGTTTTGCAACCCCCTGAGCCGCATTCCGGCACAAATCTTCAGCCAGTTCGGAACTTGTCCGCGTTGCAAGCGCATTCCGAGTCGGTCTTGAGTATCATGTTCGGACATCAAACGACGAACAAACGCGACGGCCGACATGCCCGTACATTCCTTTCTGCGTTTGCCATTGGCACTCATCACGATAATGGCGCTGCTGCTGGTGCTGGTAACCGCTTGCGGTAGCCCGCATTCCCGCCAGGTACGTGGCGAACTGCCGAGCCTGAGCCTGGATTCGCTGACCCGGGTCGATGATCAGATTGAAGTCACCATTGGTATCCGTAATCACAACGATGCTTCCCTGAAAGTCGACTCGATTCAAATCGCACTCAGCATTGACGAAATGCCAGCAACCAATCTGAATGATGAGCAACTGGATCTGAAAATCGGCGCCCGTGGGCGCGAAGTCATCCAGCTCGTGGGGCAAGGCGACGGCAAGACACATGAGAAACTCGATCTGCTGGCCGAGAATGAGCGGGCCAGCCTGCCGTGGTCGATGGACGTTGACCTCAGCCTTGATGGTCGACGCACCCGGCAGACCGAGGTCACCGGATTCGTGCACCGAGTGCCCGGTCACCCTGACCGATTCCGGTAATAACTCCGATGCATGACCGATTTCCCATACTGACCTGGCACTCGATCAACGTGCTGGAAAACACCTATGCCGGCAGCGATCTGATCGCGTTTGCAGAAGATCTGCAACTGCTGGACAGCCTGGGCTGGACCATGCTGCCCCTGCAAACCGCCCTCGATCAACTGGCCCACGGCAAGCTGCCTTCCAGAACGGTAGCCCTGACCGCCGACGATGGCTCACGCATGGACTTCGAGGAGTTTGACCACCCGACCTGTGGACCGCAAAACAGCATGGTTGGTCTTATGCGTGAGTTCCTGTCTGCAACCGACCACCGACGCCATCAACTGCACCTGAGTTGTTTCGTGATCGCCTCGCCCGAGGCTCGCGCGGAACTGGACCGCACCGACTACATGGACCTCGATGTGTGGCCAGACCGCTGGTGGCGCCCGGCCAACGAGTCCGGACTGATCAGTATCGAGAATCATAGCTGGGACCACAACCATGGCTCCCTGGCCAGGACCGTCCAGCGTGAAAATCGTCGCGGCGATTTCCGCTGGATCGAAACATTCGAGGAATGTCGTGCCGAAGTCGACCAGGCCAGTGACTACATCGAAACCACAAGCGGTCGTCGGCCGGCTTTTTTCGCCTATCCCTACGGACAAGCCAGTGACTATATTCGCTTTGACTACCTGCCGCGCCGCGGGCCTGACATCGGGCTGAAGGCCGCCCTGGGCTGTGAACCGGAACCGGTCACGCTGGCCTCCGATCCCTGGCATTTGCCGCGCTACGTGTGCGGACGGGACTGGAAAAGTCCGGAGGAACTGGCAAGCCTGTTGCGAAACCTCTAAGAAACCTCTCAACAGCTCTGCGCGGAGCGCATTTTGGTCGGAGGGCTGTTCAGAGGCTCCCCAATCAGAAAGCGCCGAGCTTTGAAATCTCGGCAATCAGGTCGGCGATCCTTTCCGATCCGGGACGGTTGTGCCAGCGCACGATCAGATGCGGATGATCCAGGCGTTCATAGCCGACCTGGTCAAACACCTCCCAGGCTCGTGCATCTCCGCAATACCCAAAGGTCCCGGGTTTGTCGGCGGAAAAACGCTGCTCGGCATAGCGCATGGCTGAAACCAGGATGCCGCCCGATTCACGCACAGCCGCCTGCTCCTCGACGCTCATCGCGCGCAGAACCCGGCCATCGGTGCAAGCTCCGCCCGAAAGCATGACCTCGCCATGTTCCCAGTACTTGACGTAAGTCACCGGAATCCAATTGAGCTCGTCCTGCCGGTAAAGTGCCAGGATATGGTGGCCAAAATCAGGAACCGGCTGGCCGAACTTGCGTCGGAAAATAGCATCGCCGAGCCGGTCTCCCCGATCCACTTCGGTGATCAGAATGAACGGTTCGAGACGTGGATCGATTTCGCTGGATGGATCGGACATCAAAGGCATGCATTGCGAAAAACCGCATTCTAAACCGAAAACCGGCAATCCATGACTTCAGGAACATTGACCCCAGCCCCGGGTCCATCTAGTCTATAGTGCACTCGATTTTCATCCTGAATCCACGTCATCTTCAGACAAAGGAATGGTCCCATGAGCTTGCGCGTCAACCTGGAATTTACCGAAAAAGACCTCGAGCACTTTCGCAAACGGGCCAAACTGGCCATGGAGAGCGCCGAGGAGCAATCCCGCGAGACCATCATCGAAGCAGCTCGCGAGCTGCTTGACCAGGTCGATCAGAAGGTCGAATCGGATTACATCCGTTCACGACTGAGCCAGCTCCAGATCCTGATCGACATGCTCGAAGACGAGGGCTGGGGCATGAAGGAAGTTGGCCAGAAGCGGGTCCTTTCCGCACTCGCCTATTTCAACAATCCGGATGACCTGATCCCCGATGACATTCCCGGCATCGGATTTCTTGACGATGCCATCATGGTCGAGCTGCTCTGCCGCGAACTCAAGCCGGAGATCGACGCCTACCGTGACTTTGTCCAGTACCGCAAGTCCACTGCAAAGCGCATGGGCGTGGAACCCTCTGAACTCAATCGAAGCGACTTTCTCAAAAAGCGCGAACATGCCTTGCTGGCACGCATGCGCCGGCGACGTCCCGGGGGTGGAGGGGGCGGAAGCCGTCGAGGCCGGTCACCGTTCTCGCTGTTCTGATCGTGATTCAGAGGCGCCCAATCTGAGCATTTCCAGGTGCGGGATGCCGTCCTCCGGGTACGGCCCCCGCACCGTTTCAAAGCCCAGGCTGACGTAGAAACTTTCCAGGTATTGCTGGGCGGAAATGCGAATGGCCTGGCCGGGGAAATGCTGCTCGGCCGCACGCAGGCTGCGCTCCATCAACGTACGCCCCAACCCCCTGCCCCTTCCAGCCGCAGTGGTCAGCACCCGGCCAATGGAAGGCTCGGCGAATCGCTTGCCGGGCGGCAGAATCCGCGCATAGGCGAGCAGCTGATCGGCCGGTGATGTCCCCAGCACATGAATGGCTTCGGCATCCATTCCATCGATATCCTGGTAGGGACAATCCTGCTCGACCACGAACACCGCAACGCGGGCATTGAGAATCGCATATAGTTGATCGCGCGAAAGCTGCCGATATGGCAGTGCCTGCCAGATGACCTGATGCTGATTCAAACCGGTTCCCAACCCTTGCGAGCATGAATTCCAGACTTCATCATATCCGCCTTGTTGCCGGATTCGAAACCAGACCCTCCCGGAATCCGGATGCGTGTCGGCGAACATTCAGTCGCGAGGACTGCCAGAGGCTGTCCAGCGCACTGGCTGAAGATCTGGCGAGCGTTGCACCGGAGGCCAGCACCGGACTGCTGGTCATCGGTGGCGGCCTGCTGGAACCCGGTGAGCTGCTCAGGCCGGGGTTCGGGGCCTGGCAAGCGCTTGAGGATCTGGCTGATCCAGTGATTCGTGAGCAGGACAGCCTGGCGCGCGTCCTGGCCATCGGCAGCCACCAGGGACGGCTACCCGATGAGCGCTTGCGTCCACCCGAACACGCTCCGCAGGGGTCAATGCTTGGATTGCCGATACTGTTGATCGTTGAACAATCCGGAGCTGATGCGCTATCGACCCGCCTGGAGTCGGTGCTGATGGAACGTGGCGGCATTCAGCCACCGGCACGCGCCATTCTGGCCGAAAAAGCCGGCCTGGATACCGCCCACGGACAATTCCTGACCCTGGCCGATCAGCTTGCCCTGCATCAGATTCAGCTCGACACAGCCGGTCTAGGCGCGTTCTGGCCACCCGTCGAACACGCTTTGCTGGATGCTGACGAGGACAAGTCTTTCGAATTGCCGGGCGGCCTGAGCCTGACCTGGAAGGCCGAAGAGGCCGTGATGAGCCTGGATTTTCTGACCTTCGATGAATCGGCTCGCACACCGGTCGAGTACGCCCTTTGGATTCGGGCCTTTCGTTCCATGAGCGCGTTGCTGGACAGCCACGGCATCGCCTGGAAGGCCGACTCCGAACTGCAGCAGGATCATCAGCGCGAATGCCTGATCGAGCATTCAGGCACTGGCGATGCGCCAGACAGCGTGACCGAACAGGTCCATCAAGCTTGCGGCCTGATCGCCTGGACGGTGGTTGAGAAGGGCCGCCAGACCAACATTTATCCGCTTTCCGGAGGCGGATTCGACATTCTCAAGCGCGCCTTTCGCGATGATCCACGCTGTCTACCGGAACGACGCGGCAACATGCACTACGATAAGGACACAGGAACCCTGAGCCCTGCTCCATGAATCGGAAACGTTACGACAACAACCCCATGGCCTACGTGGATCGCTCAGCGATTCACGGTCGCGGACTGTTCGCCCGTCGCGACATCGAACTCGATGAATACATCGGCACCTATGAAGGACGAGCCACCCAGCGCGACGGCATGCACGTGCTGTGGTTGTGGAACGAGGAGCGTGAGCGCTGGGAAGGCATCAACGGCAACAACGAAATGCGCTTTCTCAATCACGATGCCGACCCCAACGCCGATTGGTGGGGCAATGATCTATACGCCATCCGCCCGATCGCCCGCGGCGAGGAAATCACCTTCGACTACGGCTGGGACGAAGAGGAATGAGAGGAATTTCAATGAAGACACTGACACTGATTGCACTGACATCCCTGGTCATGATGCTGACCGGCTGTTCGCCGTCGCCCGATGAGCTCGAGGAACCGACCGCCGAGCCGGAGTCCCAGGCGGACCTGGTGCTGACCGGTGGCACGGTGATCAGCGTCGATGACGACATTGGCCAGGCCGAGGCCGTCGCCATACTCGAAGGACATATTCTCGCCGTTGGCAGCGCCGAGGAAATCGAGCTCACCATTGGCGAAGACACCGAAGTCATCGACCTGGACGGTCGCACCCTCACTCCCGGATTCATTGAGGGCCATGGTCACTTTCTCGGACTGGGCAACGCGCGCATGATGCTGGACCTGCGCCCGGCCAGGTCGTTCGACGAGATCGTCGACCAGGTTGCAGAAGCCGTGGCGGAAGCCGAGCCCGGCGCCTGGATTATTGGACGTGGCTGGCACCAGGAACGCTGGGACCCGGCCCCGGAAATCGCTTACGACGGCGTGCCCAGCCATCATGAATTGAGTGAAGTCAGCCCAGACAACCCGGTATTGCTGACCCATGCCAGCGGCCATGCCTCTTTTGCCAATGCCGCCGCCCTGGCTGCAGCGGGAATCGATGCCGACAGCGAAGACCCCGACGGCGGCACCATTGTCCGCGACGACGAAGGACAGCCCACCGGATTTCTGCGCCAGGCCGCCCAGCTCGACGTGCGCCGCGCCCATAGTGAGGCCGAGCAGGCCATGAGCGACGAGGAACGTCAGGCGGTGTTCGAACGCCAGGTTGAACTGGCCGGCGACGAGGCATTGGCCCATGGAGTGACCTCCTTTCATGATCAGGGATCGAGCTTTGCCGATATCGAGGGCTTCAAACGGCTTGCCGAACAGGGACGCTTGCCGATTCGTCTGCACGTGGCCGTGCGCGGTGAATCCAATGCCGATATGGACCGCAAGCTGCCCGACTACCGCATGGTCGGCCATGCCGGGCATTTTCTGACCGTGCGCGCCATCAAGCGCCAGATCGACGGCGCGCTGGGCACCCATGGCGCCTGGTTGCTGGAGCCCTACAGCGACAAGCCCGACACTGCCGGGCTGCCGCAAACGCCCCTGGATGAACTGCGTGAAACCGCCGAGATTGCCCTGCGTCACGGTTTCCAGCTCAATACTCATGCAATTGGAGACCGTGGCAACCGCGAGACGCTGGATCTGTACGAGCAATTGTTCGCCGAGCATGACGAGACCGACTTGCGCTGGCGAATCGAACACGCTCAGAACCTGCACCCTGACGATGTGCCGCGCTTTGCCGAGCTGGGCGTGATCGCTTCCATGCAGGGCATTCATGCCACTTCCGACGGCCCGTGGGTGCCGCAACGCCTTGGCACGGAGCGGGCCCGCGAACGGGCCTACGTGTGGCGCTCACTGCTCGATGCTGGCGCCACCATCTGCAACGGCACCGATGTGCCGGTCGAACCGATCTCGCCGATCGCGTCCTACCATGCCTCGGTCACACGCCAGATGGACGACGGCGAGCAGTTCTTTCCGGAACAATCCATGGATCGAATGGAAGCGTTGAAGTCCTACACCATCGACTGCGCGCGAGCGGTGTTCGAGGAAGACCTGCTGGGCAGCATCACCCCAGGCAAGCTGGCCGACCTGGTCGTGCTGGATCGAAACATACTGGCCGTTGATGATGATGAGCTGGCCGCCACCGAGGTGGACATGACCGTGCTGGGGGGGCACGTGGTCTTTGTCCGCGAATAGATCTTGTCCCGACAGTGAGCGCCGGAACGACCAAAACCCCGCGGCATCGACCGCGCGGCTGGAAACTGGTGCTCAGCGCGATGTTGATCATGCTGCTGGCCAGCTTCGGGTGGTGGCAGTGGACCGAACGCCACCCGGAGCACGAACGCGAGTTGCGCGAGCAGGTCCACGATTTCCTGCTCGAACGCTTTCCCGAACAGATGACCCTGCCCGATGAACTGCTGGGCTGGATTCCACGCTCGCAACAATTTCCCGATGATCATCCACCCGATGCCATTCTTCTGCATGGTCTGGACGAACCCGGTGGCATCTGGGATGAGCTGGTGCCGGCCCTGGATGAGGCCGGTTTCAATGCCTGGGAATTTCGCTATCCCAATGACCAGGCCATCGACCGCAGCGCCGATTTGCTGGCCGAACACTGGCCCGAACTGGATTCCGCTCAGCCCCCGGTTCTGATCGGACACAGCATGGGCGGGCTGGTGATCCGGGACTTCGTCACCCGCCACCTCGAACCCCAAGGTAGCGACCCCGAGATTCACGGTCCTTCAGTGCGCGCCGTCATCCAGGTCGCCCCACCCAATCAGGGATCGGACTGGGCGCGCCTGCGCGCCTGGCTGGAGATTCGCGAGTGGATCGCCGATATTCGTGCGCAACGCTTTTCACTGTTTGCTGGCCTGCGCGACGGCACCGGGGCTGCCAAGATCGACCTTCGCCCCGACAGCCGCTTCCTGGCCGAACTCAATGAGCGTGAATGGCCCAAAGACATTCCGATCCGGATCATCGGCGGTCAGCTCAGCGAACCCACCCCCGGCATGATCGCCGGCGTGGAGGCGCTGGCCGATGACCTGGACGCGCCCGAACTGGCCGATGAGCTCGAACAGATGTGGTCACAACTCGGCGGGGACCTGGGCGACGGCGTGGTCCCGGTCGAATCCCTGCCCCTACCCGAAGCACCCGAGCCGGTCATCGTCCCCGCCTCCCACCGCGGCCTGCTGGTCACCCTGCCCCTGACCGAAACCGAACCCCCGGCCATTGAAATCATTGTCGAGTGGTTGCAGGAGTTTTAGGTCGTCAAAAAAAGTTTCTCGCGCGGAGACGCAGAGTAAAAAATTGCTTCAGCTTACTAAATTCATTCTTCCCTGCGTCTCTGCGTCTCTGCGCGAGTGAGCTTTTTTCTGTTTGCCTCGCGACAGCGGGCCCGTAACCGGGACTGAAGACTCTGCGAGAGGAAATTTCTTGTAAGGCTCAGGTCAGACGATGGAATCTGCTCGACGCGAACTTTTTTAAAGGAAAAATGCAAGCAATACCACTCCGAGGATGATTCGGTAGGCGACGAAGGGTTGCATGCCGATGCGTCGGATGAAGGCCAGGAAATAATGGATGCAGGCATAGGTGCTGATGGCCGAGACGACCAGGCCGATGAGCAGCACCGGCCAGTCGGCCGTGACACCCTCGGCGAGCAGATCGCGGGTGCCCAGCACGCCTGCCGCGGCGATGATGGGAATCGACAGCAGAAAGGAAAAACGCGCCGCGGCTTCGCGACTCATGCCAAGAAACAGGCCCGCGGTAATGGTGATGCCCGACCGCGAGGTCCCCGGAATCAGGGCCAGTATCTGGGCAAAGCCGATCACCAGCACATCCTTTAAGCCCAGCGAATATTCGTCACGCCGGCCGCGCCCACGCCAATCGGCCAGGCCCAGCAGAATGCCGAAACCGATCAGGGCGCTGCCCATGATCAGCGGGCTGCGTAAGGCTTCCTCGGCGTAGTCCTTGAGCAACAAGCCGAAGAACCCGGCTGGGATGGTACCGATGATGATCCACCAGGCCAGCCGGGAATCACCGCTGGCCTGTGCGCCCCGCAGGCTGGCCAGCCAGTCGCGCGTCATGGTGATGAGTTCGTTGCGAAAGTAGAACACCACCGCCATCAGGGAGCCAGCATGCAGAATGATGTCGAAGTCCAGCCCCTGGTACTCGCGCCCGGTAAACACCGAGTACAGCACCAGGTGGGCCTGGCTGGAGACGGGGAGAAATTCGGTCAGGCCCTGAATAAGGGCCAGAATGATAGCTTCGATCCAATCCATCGCGGCATTGTACGGGAGCCGATCATTGAATTTGGGTACACTGCCCGCCATGAAAATCGCAAGCTGGAATGTCAACTCCCTCAAAGTCCGCCTGGAACAGGTGCTGGACTGGCTC
>SL_3KL_010_SEDDRAFT_10001204_pt1 | contig 23200 bp, 14 predicted proteins | sample SodLakKL_010_SED_2_FD_10381 | JGI IMG/M metagenome (IMG submission 10381) | reverse complement strand
TCCGCACTCCTCCTGATTGCGCCGGGATGCACGAGGGTGGATCGTATGCCCCCGGAACCGGTGGTTCCCGCCGCTCCTGCCACAGAGCCGGAATCGCATCGTGAGGCCGCACCTCACCCCCCAGATGCCCACCTGCTGGAGCAGGCCACAGCCCACTTCGAAGCGGGGCGACTGCAGCAGGCCGCAAACCTCAATCGGCAGCTCCTGGAGATGACCGGCGTGCCGGCCGTCCGCCGCGAGCGGGCTCTCTGGTCCCTGGCCATGATCCACCTCCTTCCGGAGAGCCCTCTCCACGATCCCACGAGAGCCCGGACGGACCTGGCTCGCCTTGGCGAGGACCACGGTGAGTCCATTCGCGGTGCGCAGGCTCGCTTGCTCCTGGCCCTGCTGGAAGAGCTGGATCAGGTAAGGGGACATGCCGCCGAACAGGCCGAACTCCTGGAGCAGCTCACCGCCACGGTCGAACAGCTCCGACGTATCGACCTGAACCGCCGACCTTCCAGTAGACCCGGGGGGCGGCTCGAATCACCCAGGAGGCCGGAGTAGTTTCCGGCTTCACCCGGTGGGATCGGGTCAGACGTCGAAGATCACCCGAGCGAACCACCCCGGCTCCATGGAGGAGGGACTGCGAATGGTCAAGCCGTGCCAGGTCACGCCCTTGATCTCCCGGAGCGGCTGTTCCGGAGCCGGCACCATCCGGACCGTGGCGGCGAGGGTGAGCATCCCGGTGTCCCTCTCACCGAACGTGAGGTTCTCCACCTCCGATGCTTCCTGACCCTCCACCTCGAAGCGGTAGAGGAGCTCCCTCAGCCAGCTTCGGAGAAGTCCCTCCAGCTCCTCGGATTCCACCCGCACCGTCACATCCCTCCCTCCCCTACGAGGGGCCCTCCCGGTGGCCACCCAGATCGATCCGGCAGCCGCCCGGCTGAAGAGCTCGTCGAGGGAATCACCCCGGATCTCCATCCCCACGTCGGCGGTGTGATCCAGGGCCCGAACACCGGGGGGCGGCGGTGTCACCTCACCGGCACCCCCGCACCCGGAACCTCCTCCGATTGTGCACCGGAGTCCTCCGCCCTGTCGACATCGGTGTCCTCCGGAGCCGGCGCGTCCATTGCCTCGAGGGACTTGGGCTCCAATCCCAGCAACTCCAGGACCCGGACACCGTCCACTTCCTCATGGCTGAGAAGTTCCTCGGCCAACGCATCCAGCCCCTCGCGGTGCTCCTCCAGGAGAGCGACGGACCGCTCGAAGGCCTTCTCCACGATGGCCCGGACCTCCCGGTCCGCCTCGCGGCCGGTAGCGTCACTGAACTCCTTGCGCTGTGTGATCTCCTCGCCCAGGAAAACCTGGTCCTGCGCCCCCCCTGAAGCGATTCGGCCGAACTGGTCACTCATGCCCCAGGACAGCACCATCTTCCTGGCCAGCTGGGATGCCCGTCGCAGGTCGTCCTCTGCACCGCTTGTCTGGGTATCCATGACCAGTTCCTCGGCCGCCCGCCCGCCCAGCAGGATCACCAACTGGTTCCGGAGGAATTCCCGCGAGTAGAGGTAACGGTCCCGGAGGGGGAGTTGCTGGGTCACGCCCATGGCCCGACCCCGGGGAATGATGGAAACCTTGTGGACCGGGTCGGCGTCGGGGAGGACGGCGGCGGTCACGGCATGGCCGGCCTCGTGGTAGGCGAGGAGTCGCCGCTCCGTCTCGGTGAGGAGTACTCCCTTCCGCTCCAGACCCATCATGATCTTGTCGCGGGCGTCGTCGATGTCCTTTGGGGTGATCTGGTCCTGTTCGCGGCGGGCGGCGAGGAGTGCCGCTTCGTTGAGGAGATTCCGGAGATCCGCTCCACTGAATCCCGGGGTTCCGCCAGCGACCTGATCGAGATCCACCTCGGGCGTCAGGGGCTTGTGTCGAGCATGGATCTGGAGGATGGCCTCCCGGTCGTCGCGACCCGGTAGATCCATGGTGACCCGGCGGTCGAAGCGTCCTGGGCGCAGAAGCGCCGGGTCCAGGATATCCGGACGGTTGGTGGCCGCCAGCACGACAACCCCTTCGTTTGCCTCGAACCCGTCCATCTCGGAGAGAAGCTGGTTCAGGGTCTGCTCCCGCTCGTCGTGTCCTCCCCCGAGCCCGGCCCCCCGCTTCCGACCCACCGAATCGAGTTCGTCGATGAAGACGATGGCCGGGGCCGTGGCTTTCGCTTCCTCGAAGAGATTCCGGACCCGGGAGGCTCCCACCCCCACCAGCATCTCCATGAAGTCGGAGCCCGACATGTGGAAGAAGGGCACACCCGCTTCACCGGCCACGGCCCGCGCCATGAGCGTCTTTCCGGTCCCCGGGGGACCCACCAGGAGAAACCCCCTCGGCACCTCGCCACCCAGCTTCTCGAACCGGGTCGGGTCCTTCAAGAAGGCCACCAACTCCTCCAACTCCTGCTTGGCCCCGTCCTGGCCCGCCACGTCGCCGAAGGTGGTGGCCTCCTGAGTCCGCTCGTAGGCCCGAGCGCGACTCTTGCCGATGGACATCATCTTCTGGCCCTGGGACTGCATCCCCCGATACAGGAAGAGGAAGAGGAAGATGATCAGCACCACCGGCAGTAGATAGACCAGGATCAGCCACCAGGCGAAGTCCGACTCCGGCTCGGTCCGTACCTCCACGCCCTGGGCCTCGAGTCGGGACAGGAGCTGGTCGTCCCCGAAGGAGGGGACATGCGTGACGAGACGGTCGAAAGCGACGGGCTCATCGAACTCGGGGAAGAAGCGCTCCACCTCTGCACCGAGCTCACCGCGGATCTCGGATCCCTTCACCCGGACCCTCTCCACCTCCCCCTCATCGACCAGAACCAGGAACTCGCTGTACGGGATGGAGCGCCACTCGCCATCGGGGGCGAAGGGACGCCAGATCCAGATGATGGCCAGGGTCAAAAGGAGTACCCAGAGGAAAGCCCGATTGCGCCCCAGGGCGGCGGGCGACGGCCCGCTTCGCCCTGAGCTACCAGGTCCCTTTTTCGGCTGGCCCCTAGGGGCAGCCTCCCTCCCACCCGCCTTGTTTTCCGTCATCCACGGACCTCCAGGCCCCCGGTTTCGTCGATTGTGCCACCCCTACAGAATACACAAAGCCCGTCAGGGATACACAGGGGAAGAGTTTGTCTCGGGCCCATCCCAACCTGTCCTCGTACCCCGCAGTCACCCATATTCGAGATTCCCTCGACTCTGATACACCCGATCCTCCGACTCTCCATGCGTATCTGGCTCCCCGGCTCCGGCGCTCTGGTGACCCTGGTCGTCGCGCTGCTCATCTTCGTCCAGGGCCCCATCTCTCCCCATGAGGCCTTGGCCCTCGATTCATCCCCGCCGCGATTGCCGGCGCTTCCGACTCCCGCCGATTCCGTGGCCCGGGTCGGCGAGATCTTTGCCGCCTTCGACTCGGCCCACTCTCCGGGCTGCGCCGTCGGCGTTTCCCGGGACGGGCAGGTCATCGTACGGCGGGCCTTCGGAATGGCGGATCTGGAACACGGGATCGCCAATGAACCCGGCACCATCTTCGAAGCCGGCTCCGTGGCCAAGCAGTTCACCGCCGCAGCGGTGGTCCTCCTGGCGCTGGATGGTCACCTCTCCCTCGACGACGACGTGCGGCAGTGGATCCCGGAACTCCCGGATTACGGCCAACCCGTTACGATCCACCAGATGCTGACCCATACCGCGGGTCTTCGGGACTGGGGAGCGGTGGCCGCCATCTCCGGCTGGGGCCGGTCCCAGCGGAGCCATACCCATGAGCACGTTCTGGACATCGTGAGTCGGCAGAGCTCGCTCAACTACCCCCCGGGGGAGAGCTACTCCTACTCCAACACCGGCTACAACCTGGCAGCCGTCGTAGTGGAGCGGGTGACGGGGATGGCCTTCGCCGACTTCTCCCGGGAGCGGATCTTCGAACCGCTGGGTCTTGCGGATACGCAGTGGAGGGATGACTACCGCCGGGTGGTTCCGGGTCGAGCCGCGGCCTATGCCCCTTCCGGAAACGGGGTCATCATCGACCGGCCCATCGAGTTCGTCCATGGCAACGGGGGACTCCTGACCACCGTCTCGGACCTCCTGACATGGAACGAACACCTCCGCACCGGAACGATGGGGCAGGAGTTCATGACCATGATGCACCGTCGCGCCATCCTGAACGACGGAAGCGAGATCCACTACGCCGGAGGCCTGCAGTTCGGGGAGCAGAACGGCGTCCAGCAGATCAGCCATACCGGAGCCACCTCGGGCTACCGGGCCTACCTGTCCCTCTTCCCCGACCAGGGTCTGTCGGTGGCGCTGCTCTGCAACGTGAGCAGCGCCAATCCAGGAGGGCTGGGGGGGCAGGTGGCGGCGGTATTCCTGCCCGATGCCCCGCCCTCCGGAGAGGAGGTGGCGGAGGAGACGTCCACCGCGCAGGGTTCAGATGCTTCGGAGGAGGAAGCCCCCCCTGCCTTCACCCCTTCGGCCCATGACCTGGCCTCCTTNGCCGGCACCTACCACAGTGANGATGCCGAGACGACGCTGCACCTGGTGGTGGAGGAAGGGGAGCTGGTCGCACTCCGCCGTCCCTCTGCACGCATGACCCTCCGTCCCGGTGACGACGTGGACACCTTCACCGGCCCCCTGGGTCAGCTTGTATTCCTCCGGGACGAGAGTGGAGAGGTGCGGGAGATCAGCCTGCGACAGGCCCGGGTCCACGACCTCCGCTTCCACCGGACAGAGCCCTGACGGTCTCCGGAAACGCCCCGGCGCCGGACCCCCAGGTCGTCCTCCGGGACGTCTTTGGATTCACCGAGTTCCGTGCCGGTCAACGGGAGGTGATCGACGCGGTCCTGGACGGCCGGGACTGCATCGCGCTCATGCCCACGGGGGCGGGAAAGTCCCTTACCTATCAGGTACCCGCCCGTATCCTTCCCGGGGTCGTGCTGGTGGTGTCACCCCTCATCAGCCTCATGAAGGACCAGGTGGACGCCCTTCTGGCACACGGGTTCCGGGCCGCGGAGATCAACAGCACCCTCGACTTCGAGGAGCGCCGGGAACGCCTGACCCGGTTGCGGCAAGGGGATCTGGAGATCGCCTTCCTGGCCCCGGAGGCATTGGACGGAGGACTTCGGGAGTTCATCATCGAGTGCCCCATCTCCCTGTTGGTGGTGGATGAAGCCCACTGCATAAGCCAGTGGGGACACGATTTTCGTCCGTCGTACCGTCAGTTGCGCGGACTTCGGGAAGCTCTGGGGGTTCCGGTCCTGGCGCTGACCGCCACGGCCACACGCCCCGTAGCCCGGGACATCCTCCGGCAACTGGGCATGCGAAAGCCCGCCGGCTACAAGGGTTCCTTCTTTCGCCCCAACCTCAAGATCGGCTGTCGGAAGAAGGGCTCCGGAAATACCCGACGGGAGATCCTCTCCCTCATCCGGGAGTGGGAAGGTGAGAGCGGGATCATCTACTGCCTGTCGAGGCGGAGCGTCGAGAGTACGGCACGCTTCCTCCGGGAGCGCGGAATCCGGGCGCTTCCCTACCACGCAGGTCTCCCGTCCGAGGAGCGGAGTCGGGCCCAGGAAGCCTTCCAGCACGACGAGGTGGAGGTGGTGGTGGCCACCATCGCCTTCGGCATGGGCATCGACAAGCCCGATGTCCGTTTTGTCATCCATCGGGATATGCCCAAGGATGTGGAGTCGTGGTATCAGGAGATGGGCCGAGCCGGACGGGACGGCTTGCCCAGCGACTGCGTTCTCTTCCACTCCTGGGCCGATGTGAAGATGCACGAGCGCTTCCTGGACGACGTGGAGGATCCGGAGTTGCGCCGTGAGAAGGCCCAGGCCACGGTGAAGCTCTTCCGCCTGGTGGAGGGAGGCATGTGTCGCCATCGCGCCATTCTGGCCCACTTCGACGAGGAGATGGACGACTGCGGCTCGTCCTGTGACCTCTGCCTGGGCGAGACAGTGGAGGAGCGGGTGGTTCGCCCCCGGAGCGGATCGGCCACAGTCACCCCCCGTGGATCGGCGGCTCGGACCGACCGGGACACGCGGAACTCGGAGGCCGACGGGAGGCCGCGGAGGGCATCGCAGGAATTGGATCCGGCTGAGGAAGAGCTCTTCGAACGTCTGCGGACCCTGCGGCTGGAGCTGGCTCGGGAACAGGGTGTCCCGGCGTACATCGTCTTCAACGACCGGGTACTGCGGGAGATGGTCCACCGGCGACCCTCCACCCCCTCCGACCTCCTGGACGTCCCCGGAGTAGGTCCGGCCAAGCTGGAGAGGTATGGGTCACGCTTCCTGGAAGCACTGGCAGAAGCCCCGCCCCCTTGACCGCAGTCATTTGACCTCAACCGGGCGGAGTGTTCCCTTCAGATCATGGGTGGCGAAGTGCCCCCAGCCCTCACTTCATCCCTTTCCAGGAGGTACCTGAGATTTCCAGAACGACCCGAGTCAACGATCAGATCCGCATCAGCCCAGTCCGTCTCATCGACTCCGATGGAGAGCAGGTGGGCGTCGTTTCCCTTCAGACCGCCCAGGATCGAGCCCGAGAGGTTGACCTCGATCTCGTCGAAGTGGCCCCGCAGGCCCGCCCCCCCGTCGTCAAGGTCATGGACTGGGGCAAGTATCAGTATGAGCAGCAGAAGCAGGCCCAGGAAGCCCGTCGCAACCAGAATACGGTCGAGATCAAGGAGGTCCAGCTTCGCCCCGTGACCGAGGATCACGACTTCGAGACCAAGATCAAGCGAGCCCGCCGTTTCCTCGAGGATGGCAACATCGTCCGTGTCGTCCTCCGCTACCGGGGTCGAGAGCTTCGTCGCCCCGAAGTGGGCGAGGCCATGCTTGACCGGGTGCAGGAAGCCACCGAGGACCTCGCCTCCGTGGAGCAGCGCTCCCGGAAGATCGAGGGACGGCGGCTCCACATGAGGCTCGAGCCCCTCTCGAGCTGACCGGGATCAGCGGGGGCGGGTCCTCCGGGTAGCGGTAGCCGCCCGCGGATCGTCCGGCCAGTAGTGCTTCGGATAGCGCCCCCGCAGATCCTTCCGGACCTCGAAGTACCCCTGATCCCAGAAGCTGGCCAGATCCTGGGTGACCTGGACCGGCCGCATGGCCGGTGACAGGAGGCGCATCGTCACAGGCACACGGCCTCCCCCCACCCGTGGGGTTTCTTCCAGCCCGAAAAGCTCCTGGAGCCTCACGGCCAGCGCCGGCGCCTGAGGATCCGAGTAGTCCAGGCGGATGTGGGAGCCGCTGGGCACCTCCAGGTGGGAAGGCGCCAGCGCATCCAGCCGGCGGCGAGTCTCCCAGGCCACCTGCGCCAACAGCGCCTGGTGCAGGGTTTCCGGGGTGATCCGGTCCGGTGACGTGAGGCCGGCGACGAAGGGGAGGAGCCACTCCTCCAGCCTGTCGACCAGGGCCGCCTCCGACATGTCCGGCCAGGTCTCCGGTTCGAGCACGTGGAGGAAGTGGAGACGTTCCCGCAGTTCAGATCCGTCCCGGTCCCAGGGCAGGAGGTGCAGTCCCCCGGAGCGGACCCCGTCCACAAGGGCCCGACCTACGTCATGGGGGTCCGGATCGGGGAGACGCCCCGTCGACAGCTCGATGGCCCCGAGGCGGGTTACCCGGTGCGCCCGGACCCGTCCCTCCCGATCGTCCCAATCGACCTGGTCGTCTGTGCGTAGTTCCGCCGAAAAGAGGGAGTGGATGTCCTCTTCCGTCAGCGGAGCCGCCAGGCTGATCCGGGCCTCCCGGCCCCGGGCATCGAGCCCCGCCGCCACCACCCACTCGGAGCCCGCCAGCGAGTCGTCCCCGGGAATGCGGGCCCCACCTCCGTGACGAAGCAGGTAGCGCTCCCGGTCACCCGCTCTTCTCCGGGCAATCCGATCCGGATAGGCCAGGGCCAGCAGACGCCCCACCTCTCCGACATCTTCGGGGCCCGTGCCCCTCACCTCACGGAACGGCTCCCCTCCCGCCGCCACCCTCCGGAACCAGTGCTGGGCTTCCTTCCGAGCCCGAGCGAGCCCCCCTCCATGGACGCCATGCCCCCCCAGGGGGCTCCGCCCGGTCCTCAGGGCCTCGACCCGAAGCCTCAGATCGGAGTCCGGTGCACGGTCCGGACCAAGGAGGATGTCCCGGTCCGAGAGGAGTGCCGCCAGTTCGCACCCGAGGCGGACGAGGGAGGCGTCCCCACCGCCCCCCTCCAGTCCACTTCCCTCCCCTGCCGCCGCCACCACCATCCTTCCGAGACGAGGATGGAGCCCCAGACGCACCACCTCCCGGCCCAGCGAGGTGATGCTCCCGCCCCCTTCCGCCAGTCCCAGCTCCACCAGGAGTTCCAGGGCCTGCCGATATGCCGCATCCGGCGGAGGATCCAGCCAGGCCAACTCCTGGGGATCCGCTCCCCACAGGGCCAGATCCAGAGCCAGCGGAGCCAGATCCGCCTCGGTGATCTCCGGGCTTCTCCGGGGCACGAGCCCCCGCTCCTCGGCACGGGTCCAGAGACGGTAACAGGTGCCGGGTCCCAACCGACCCGCCCGTCCCCGTCGCTGGTCCGCACTGTCCCGGGTGACCCGAAGGGTTTCCAATCGGCTCATCCCGGTACCGGGGTCGAACCGGGGCACACGCATGAGACCGGCGTCCACCACCACCCGCACCCCCTCGATGGTGAGGGAGGTCTCGGCAATGGAGGTGGCCAGAACCACCTTCCGTCGGCCGGGGAGTGGTGTTACCGCTCGATCCTGCTCCGCCGCCGGGAGGCTCCCGTGGAGTTCAACCACCGACACCGCCTCCGGGAGTCCCCCGTCCCGGAGGCGCTCTCGCGTGCGACGGATCTCTCCCACCCCGGGGAGAAAGACAAGGACGTCACCCTCCTCCTCCTCCAGGGCCGTCCGCACCGTGGCGGCTACCGCCCCTTCGATCCAACCGTTGACAGGCTGGTCCCTCCACCGGGTCTCCACCGGGAACTCCCGCCCCTGGCTCTCCAGCACGGGCGCGCCCAGGAGTTTCGCCACCGGTCCCGGATCCAGGGTGGCGGACATGACCAGGATCCGGAGATCGTGGCGAAAGAGGCTCCGGGCCTGCAGGGTCAGCGCCAGACCCAGGTCGGCGTGGATGGAGCGCTCGTGGAATTCGTCGAAGACCACGACGCCCACCCCCTCCAGCGACGGATCGGACTGGAGCATCCGGGTCAGGATTCCCTCCGTCACCACCTCGATGCGTGTGTCCGGCCCCACCCGCGCGTCCATTCGCACCCGATAGCCCACGGTTCTCCCCACGTCCGGCTCACCCAGGATGGCCGCCATGCGCCGGGCCGCAGACCGGGCCGCCAGCCGACGTGGCTCGAGAACGAGGATCCGGCGTCCCTCGAGCCAGGGAGCCTCCAGTAGCGCCAGAGGCACCCGCGTCGTCTTCCCCGCCCCTGGAGGCGCCACCAGCACAGCGGCCCCCGCCCCCGTCAGCGTCTCCACCACCTGCGGGAGGAGGGGATCAATGGGCAGGGGCGATAACGGCGTGGCCGGAGTCATGACGAAAGAACGGTTCCTTGAAGAAGTCATTAGCTTGAATATGCCTGGCGGCAGCAGAGCCCCGCAAAGCTTGCCAATGGCTGGCGGCAACGCAGCCCCAGGAAACTTCCACACGCCCTGCGGCCGCCGAACCTCCAAACTTCACACGCCCCGCGGCCGCCCAACCTCCAACCTCCCCACACCCCCGCTCCCCACCCCTTGAGCCCATGACCCATGAACTTGAGCGGATCGACAAGTATCGCTGGCGCGTCCCCCGGCAAGGTCGGATGCAGGTGGACGGGCTCATCTTTGCCGATGACGCGTTGATCCGGGACATCCGGAACGACGAGTCCGTGACCCAGGTGGCCAATGTGGCCACCCTCCCCGGGATCGTGGGACACTCCATCGGCATGCCCGACATCCACTGGGGATACGGCTTCCCCATCGGCGGTGTCGCCGCCTTCGACCCCGACGAGGGAGGCGTGATCTCGCCGGGTGGGGTGGGCTACGACATCAACTGCGGCGTCAGGCTCCACCGCTCCAGGCTGACGGCAGACGAGGTGCGTCCGCATCTTTCGGCCCTCATGGACGACCTCTTCCGGCGGATCCCGTCCGGCGTGGGTCGGGGGTACGAGCGCTTCGTCCTCTCCGATGAGGATGTCCGGGGGATCCTGGAGCGGGGGGCCCGCTGGGTGGTGGAGGAGGGCTACGGAGTCCCGGAGGACCTGGATCGGATCGAGGACGGGGGCACACTGGCCCACGCCGATCCGGAGCAGGTGAGCGAGCGGGCCATCCGCCGCGGCCGGGACCAGGTGGGAACGGTGGGAAGCGGGAACCACTTCATCGAAGTGGGCTTCGTGGACCAGGTCCTGGACGAGGGTGCTGCGGAGGCTCTGGGGCTCACCCATGGTACGGTAACGGTCTTCATCCACTCGGGATCCAGAGGCCTGGGCTATCAGGTGTGCGACGACTATCTGGATGTGATGATGCAGGCGGTGAAGCGGTACGACATCTACCTCCCCGATCGGCAACTCGCCTGTGCCCCGGTCCGCTCCGACGAGGGAAACCGGTACATCGGTGCCATGCGGGCAGCGGCCAACTACGCGTTCGCCAATCGCCAGATGATGGGATACCGGATCCGCGAGGGCTTCGAAGCCGTCTTCGGGCGCTCCGCCGCCGACCTGGGCCTGGACCTGGTCTACGATGTGGCCCACAACAACGCCAAGCTGGAGCGCCACTCGGTGGGTGGGCGCGAACGGGATCTCTGGGTCCATCGGAAGGGCGCGACCCGGGCCTTCCCGCCCGGTCACCCGGATCTGCCGGAGGCCTACCGCTCCCTGGGCCAGCCCGTCTTCATCCCCGGCGACATGGGACGCTATTCCTACGTGCTTGTGGGAACCGAGAGCGGATACGCAGAGACGTTCGGGTCCACCTGCCACGGCGCCGGTCGACGGAAGAGCCGCCGGCAGTCCAAGCGGGACACCCGGGGCCGCAATCTCCGCGAGGAGTTCGCCCGGGAAGGGATCGAGGTCCGGGCCACCTCCGGCGGCACCATCGCCGAGGAGGTACCGGAAGCCTACAAGGATGTGGCCGATGTGGTTCGGGTCGTGGACGGCGCCGGCATCGGTCGCTCCGTGGCCCGACTGCGGCCGCTGGGGGTCCTGAAAGGCTGACCGGGCGTTACCCGGCGCCCTTCCTCCCGCCGGTGGCCGCCGTGACCCGGGCTCCCTCATCGTCGTCCGGACCCTCTCGCCGCGACCGCACCAGAACGCTCAGCGACTCCAGCGCCACCCAGATGGTGGCCACCAGGATGAGGATGTCCATGAAGACCAGGAAGTACTGCTCGTTCCGCCAGAACTGGGCAGCCTGGTAGAGCAGGGCCATGATGGACATGACGATGAGGAAGGCGAACGGTACGAGGGTGAAGATCGTCGGCCGCCCCTTCTTCATGAGGATCACGCTCAGGACCAGGAGCGTCACCGCCGCCAGGAGCTGGTTGGTGGTCCCGAAGAGGGGCCAGATGATGAGGCCACCGGTCCCTGCCCCGCCTCCGGCGCCGAAGGCCAGGACCACGCACGCCGCCACCGCCAGGAAGGTGGCCAGCACCCGGCCCCGCAGGGCCTTGATGTTGTAGATCACCCCCCATTCCTGGATGATGTAGCGCTGCAGCCGCACCCCGGTGTCCATGGTGGTGGCGGCGAAGAGCACCGCCATCACCGCCAGGAGCGTCTGGCCGAAGTGCTCGGGAAGGCCCAGCCCCCCGGCGATGATGGCGCCGCCGCCCTGAACGAAGGCCGGGAGCCCGCCGGAGGCGAAGGAGGTATAGAAGCCCTCCCAGTCCGCCAGGGTCGCGAAGCCGGCGGTACACGCCAGGATCGCCGCCAGCGCCAGCGCCCCCTCCCCCACCGCCCCCAGGTACCCGACGAACCGAACGTCCTTCTCGTTGTCGAGTTGCTTGGAGGTGGTCCCGGAGGCCACCAGGCCGTGGAAGCCGGAGATGGCACCGCAGGCGATGGTGACGAAGAGGAGGGGAAGAAGCGGCGGTACATCTCCCGGGAGTCCCGTGTTCACCGCCGGCGCCACGATGGTGGGATTGAAGAGGACCACGGCGGCGAAGAAGATGAGCAGCCCGATCACGAGCTGCAGCCCGTTGATGTAGTCCCGGGGCTGCAGCAGGACCCAGACGGGCAGAAGCGACGCCACGGCCGCATAGACGAAGAGGAGGATCACCCACTGCCCCGCCGGTCCGAGCCCCGCCACCTGTTCCGGGAGTGCGAGGGGAACCGCATCTCCCACGAACATGGAGCCGTACAGAAGGACGAGGGCCACCGCCGAAGGCCAGAGGAGCCCCACACCCCGCCGGTAGAGGAGCCATCCGATCCCCAGCGCCACGGCAATGACGAACCACGAGGGGATCACGCTGGCCGGAAAGTTCACGAAGAGGCCGGCGATGACAATGGCGAACACTGCGTTCACCATGAGGAGCAGCAGGAAGATCACGATCATGAAGAGGGAGCGGGCGCGGACGCCCACCACCGACTCCGTAAGCGCGCCGATGGACTGACCCCGGTTGCGCACGCTGGCCCAGAGGGCACCGGCATCGTGGACGCCGGCGAAGAAGATCGTCCCGAACACAACCCACAGGAAGGCCGGCAGCCATCCCCAGATCACGGCAATGGCCGGCCCGACGATGGGCGCCGCTCCCGCCACCGAGGTGAAGTGGTGGCCCCAGAGCACCCACCGGTTGGTGGGCACGTAGTCGATGCCGTCCTCCATGGTGTGGGCCGGCGTCTCGAAGGCCGGATCCAGCCGGAAGATCCGATTCGCGATGAAGCGCGAATAGAAGACGTAGCCCAGGGTAAAGGCCCCGAGCCCGACCACCATGAGGAGGATCGCGTTCATCCGTTTCTACTCCTGGTCCTGGTCGAGTCCAATGAGACGGAATTCCCCATCCAACCCGGCAAACCGGTCATCGCCCAGCGCTCGGGCTGCGATCAGCTCGCCAATGAGGGGACCGAACTTGAATCCCTCCGCACTCCCACCCCCGGCGAACCAGACGTTGTCCAGATCCGGGTGCCGGTCGATGATCCAGTCCCGGCTCACGCTGGATTCGTAATGGCAGGCCCGGGTCTCCACGATGGGCTGTTCCGCGATGGCCGGGAACCGTTCCCGGAGGACCTCGAAGGGGCGGTCATGGAAATCTTCCGGGATCCAACGGACCGAGGTATCGGGATCGGGGTGCGCGCTGGCGCCGGCTCGGATCCGGAAGCCCCGGTGATCAGGGGGAAGGCTGGCCCATCCCGTGACGCCGGGGAAATTCCACGACGGCATGTTCGGATAGTCGAACCGGTAGTCCCCCGGCGGCGTCCCCATGTAGAAGACGTGTCCCATGGTGGTGATCCGCATCCGGTCCGCCATGATCCCGGGGAACGCCTTGGGAAACCAGGGACCCAGGGCAAAGACGAACCGATCCGCCGACAGGGCGTCGCGCTCGCCGTTCAGCGTCAGGGCGCCCAGGCGCCCCCCGGCACTGCTCCCCAACTCGGCCCGGGCCATGCGCAGCGTGCCCCCCCGCTGCTGGAAGATGCTTGCCACCCGGCGACACGCCTCCCGAGAGCGGACCACCCCGGCGCCCGGTTCGTAGAGGGCCACCTCGATCCCGTCAATGTGGATCTGGGGCCAGCGAGCCCGGACCTCATCGGGAGAGAGAACCTCGTAGGGCACCCCGACCAGGTCCCACGTCTCGCGGACCTCGGTGATCATACCCTCCGCCGTGTCCCGGAAGATGAGATCGCCGGTGGTGTAGTAGAGCGGGTCGCCCATCCGGGGTGACCACTCCGCATCGAACTCCCTCCAGGCGTCCATGGAGCGGTAGGCCCAGTCCGTCCAGAGCTCCCGACCTCCGTAAGAACTCCGGATCCCGCGGGTCTCGTCGCCGGAGGTGGAGCGGGAGTTGCCCGGCCCCCACATGTCCACCAGCGTGACCCGAGCGCCCATCTGCTGAAGGTGGAGGGCTGTCCACACCCCGAAGGCGCCGGCCCCCACCACCACCACGTCGTCGCCACCCCCCAGAACCGCCGGTGCCGTGGCCGACGCAGGTCCCGCCACGGCCCGGCATCCACTCAGGGCCCCGCTCCCCATGAGCGCCAGGGCCCCGGCACCGACTCCTGATGCCCTCAGGAAGCGCCGGCGGTCCATCCCACTTCCCTCGGTTGATCGCTCGTCACTCACAGCCTCACCTCACCCGGTTCCGATTCGACGATTCCGCTTCAGTGCACCTGCCTCGCGCACAGCCTCCTGTGGCTCAGCGTCCCGCACCGATGCACTCGATCTCCACCTGCGCAGCGGCCGGGAGGGCCCGGACCGCCACGGCGGAGCGGGCCGGGGGGTTCGACGGGAAATACTCGGCGTAGACCCTGTTCATCTCCTGGTAGTCATCCATGTCGATGAGGAAGACGGTGCACTTGACCATGTCGTCCAGGGTCAGATCCACCGCTTGGAGGCGCTGCTGGATGCTCTCCAGCGCCTGCCGGGTGGCCTCACCGATATCCCCGGTGGCGCTCCGGCCGATGACGCCCGAGAGGAAGTACAGATTCCCCGTGCGGACGATGGGGGCGAAGGGGGTGGTGACCTCTCCACCTGCGGGATTGATGACCTCCTTCTGGGGACCTCCCCCCGACGCGCACGCCGTCGGGACGAGGAGGATCGCCAGAAGGGCCACGAGTGCACTGGCCTTTCGCATGGAATCTCCTGTCGCCTTGCTGGGTTCCCGGGATCCCGCCGGGCGGAGTCCCGATATCATGGACGTGGGAAAGCGGGAAGAAGGTACATGACACGATGCCTCCGCGCATCCTCGGGCCCGGTGGGAGGTTCCCGGATCCCTCCCGTCACCGGCCTGGCAGGCGCACGGACCTTGCCTACCGCCGCCATGCCGGCGAAGGTGGACGGAGCCTTCGATGCCAGGGGGTGGGTTCCGCCGATCCGCCCCCCAAGCGCCCCTCCCAGCGCCGAGTCCGTCCATGCCCGTCCGAACGTCGTCCGTCTCCGTCGCTTTTCGTGCCTTCGCCTGGCTCCCCGTGGTCCTCCTCTGGCTGGTGGACCCGGCCATGGCCCAGACNCCGGAGCGATTCCAGCCTGCCGACGGTTATGCCCTTCCGCCGGCGGCGGTTCAGGACTTCTTCCAGCGGGACACGAACTTCGCCACCCTGGACCATCCGTCTCCCGACGGAACCCACTTCCTCATTCCCCTCTCCACCGAACTGTCCACCCTGGAGCGGATGGGTGAGCGGACCCTACGGCTGGCCGAGCTGGAGCTCCGACCCCGGACCGACCGGCTCTGGCACCTGGACACGTGGGGAATCCACGGCTTCCGGTTGTTCTCCCTGGACGACCGGGGCACCACCGATGTGGAACTCCCCGAAGGAGCCTTCGCCGGCGACTTCATGTGGTCGCCGGACGGTGACCGGATTGCCTTCCTGGCCCACCTCCGCGACGGGACCGAGCTCTGGACGGCCACTACGGACGGCGAATCGGTAGGTCCCGCCGGCCCGGGGCGGGTGCTGGCCACACTGGCCACCGCCTCGGGGGGGCAGGGCAGCGCCCCCTCCCGGATGGTGCAGTGGACGCCTGAGGGATCCGTCCTGACCCTCCTGGTCCCGGAGGGTAGGGGCGCCGAGCCGGACCGACCCGTCGTTCCCGATGCCCCCCTCATCCGCCGCACCCGAGACGAGCCCGTCCAGACCCGGACCTTCCCCTATCTGCTCCAGGACACCCACGACGAGACGCTCTTCGAGCATTTCACCACCAGCCAGTTGGCGGAGTTCGGTTCCGACGGCGTCCGCCGCATCGGGGACCCGGCCATGTTCGAGAGCATCTCCCTCAGCCCCGACGGCCGCTACATCCTCGCGACCGTGGTGGAGCGCCCCTTCTCCTTCCTCGTGAGCTGGCGCGGATTCCCACACCGCACCCTGATCCTGGACCGGACCACCGGAGAAGAGGTGGCAACGCTGGTGGAGCGGCCGCTTCAGGAGGGAGGCGGTGGCAACGACAGTGAGGAGCGGAGTGACTTCCGGTGGCGACCGGACGGAGCCGGCCTCCACTTCGTGGATCGGTCGGACGGAGAGCGGATCATGCTCGCCGAGCCCCCCTTCGACCTGGATGGTGCCAGGGAAGTGGCCGCCACGGACGACCCCATCCGAGGCGCCCACTACGATCTCACCGGGTCCCACCTCCTGGTCGAGGTGGGCGAGGGGAGTCGGCGGGGCCTCGTCCACTTCGACCTCACCACGGCGGAGCCGGAGCCCGTTACGCTCCTGGAGCCGGCCCCCCAGGACGACCCCCTGGAACTCCGGGGTACGCTCCTCACCGGGCGGACCGCCAACGGACTCCCCTACGCGCTGGTCTCTACCGACGGATCCCGGGTCTACCTGCAGGGTCCCGGCTTCCAGGCCGACTTCCGCCCCACCCCCTTCGTGGACGCGGTGACGCTGGCGGACGGAGCCACCCAGCGGATCTTCGAGGGGTCCAGGGATTCCTTCGATCAGCCCCTGGTGCCCCTGGATCCCGACCTCCGGCGCATGACGGCGAGCCGCGAGTCCGCCACCCGCTTCCCCGACAGTTGGCTCTGGGAAGAAGGGCGCTGGGTCGAGAACCTGACGCGGAATGAAGACCCCTTCCCCGAGCTCACCGCCGCCCGGCGAATCGACTTCTCCTTCACCCGGCGGGACGGGCTGGAGGTACAGGCGCGGGTGTCGCTGCCCACCGATTACCAGGAAGGAACCCGGGTTCCCGCCATCTTCTGGACCTACCCCCGGGAATACACCACCGCCGAGGGGTATGAACGAGCTGCCATCCGGGCCCGAAACCACAATGCCTTCCACCATGTCACCTGGCTGCGCTGGTCCGACATCTGGCTCAGTCAGGGGTACGCCGTGGTCCATCCGGACATTCCCATCGTCGGTGAGAACTACAACGACACCTACATCGCGAATCTGAGTGACGCTATGTATGCGGCCATCCGCGCCACAGATGAACTGGGCGTGGTGGACATCGATCGGATCGGGCATGGCGGGCACTCCTACGGAGCCTTCGCCACCGTGAACATCCTGGCCCACACCCCCTATTTCCGGGCGGGCATCGCCGGCCACGGGGCGTACAACCGGAGCCTCACCCCGGCGGGCTTCCAGGCGGAACGAAGGACCCTGTGGGAGGCCCCGCACACGTACGTGGCCATGTCGCCCTTCTTCTTCGCGCACCAGATCGAAACGCCCCTTCTCCTCTACCACGGGGGCGATGACAACAACACGGGCACCTGGCCCATGCAGTCCGACCGGCTCATCCACGCCCTCACGAATCTGGGGAAGGACGCGGTGCTCTACACCTACCCCTTCGAGTCCCATACTCCCCGGGCCATCGAGAACAACCTGGACATGTGGGCCCGGTGGCTGGAATGGTTCGACCACTACGTGAAGGACGCCCCGGGGGCGGTGGCGGACGACGGCTGAGGGGGAGGAGGCTGCGGGGTTGTGGCGGACGGGGGCACTCAGATCCTCGCCTCCGGTGTCGACGNCGGAGGCGAGGGTGGATCANTCGCCCGTGGACCGCCGCTTCAGCACCGTATCCGTTTTCTGACCCNCGTCGTCCCGACGCGGATGATCCNCGTTGAAATGGAGCCCTCGGCTCTCCTTCCGCATCCGGGCCGACCTCACGATGAGCGCGGCCACCTGCAGGAGGTTGCGGAGCTCCAGCGCCGCCACCGGATCCACCACCGGGGCCGCCGACCTGGCACCTTCGGTCGGGGTCGTTCCCCCGACCGGGGACGGGAATCCGGCCAGGGCCCGCTCCGTTCGGTCCAGGAGCGCAGCCACCTCCGCCTCGGCCCGGCGGAGGCCGGCGTCACTTCGCACGATCCCCACATCGTTCCACATGAGGTGCCGGATTCGGGCGCGGAGCCCGTGGATATCGTCGGCTGCCATTGAAGAAGACGCCGACCGGGCCCGTGGGTGGAATCCCGGGCCAGGCGCCGAGGTTGAGCGCCCTCCCACCCGGAGCTCCTCCAGGGTGGCGCCGGCTGCCCGGTGGCTGAACACCACCGCTTCAAGCAGTGAATTGGAGGCGAGGCGGTTGGCCCCGTGGACACCGGTGGACGCCACCTCCCCCGATGCATACAGGCCCGGAACCGAGGTCCGACCTTCGGCGTCGGTGACCACTCCGCCACAGAAGTAGTGGGCGGCAGGAACCACGGGAATTCCGGTCCGGAAGAGATCCACGCCCCGGGCCCTACATCCCTCCACGGCGCCTGGGAAGCGAGCCTCCATGGTCTCCTTCGGGATGGCCGAGATGTCCAGGATGACGTGGGAATCCCCGCTCTGGAGGAGCTCCCCGTGGATGGCGCGAGCCACCACGTCCCGCGGGGCCAGGGATCCCTCCGCCGCCTCCATGAGGAGCGACCCGTCCCTCCGACGGAGAACGGCCCCTTCACCCCGGATGGCCTCGGTGATGAGAAACGCCGGATCTTCGGTGGGGAAGAGGGCTGTGGGGTGAAACTGGACGAACTCCATGTTGGCGACGGCGGCCCCGGCCCGGTAAGCCATGGCCACCCCGTCCCCGGTGGCGATGGAGGGGTTCGTGGTATGTCGGTAGACATGGCCGGCTCCCCCGCTGGCCAGGAGGGTGACCGGCGCCTCCAGGGTCCGGACGTGTCCGCGACGGGTATCCACCGCCACGAGGCCCCGGCAGCGCCCCTCGTCGTCCAGGAGGAGATCGCTCACGAAGAGATGCTGGACGACCCGGATCCGAGGGTGCCCACCCACTGCGTCCAGGAGCGTCCGCTCGATCTCCCGACCCGTACGGTCCCCGGACCGGACGATGCGCCGCCTCGAGTGCCCGCCTTCCCTCCCCAGGGACAACCGTCCCCCTTCCTCATGGAAACGGGCACCCCACTCCATCAGTTCGGCCACCCGTGCAGGCCCTTCCCGGACGAGGATCTCCACCCGATCCCGGTGGCAGAGGCCGTCTCCCGCCCGGAGGGTGTCGGCCATGTGCAGCTCCGGNGTGTCGTCCTCTCCGATCCCCGCCGCGATCCCGCCCCGGGCCCAGTTGGTGTTGGAATCAGCCCTGGACTTCTTGGTGGCGATGAGGACGTCGGTCTCGTCCGCCACCTTGAGGGCGTAGGTGAGCCCGGCGATCCCCGATCCCACCACCAAAACCCCGGCTTCGCCCGTCACGGCTCGCTGCGATGGAATCGGATCCCGGTGTTCCGGGGCTGGTGGGCCACGAATCCCGTGATCCGGCCATGCCCATCCCGCTGGAAACGAACCTCTCCGAAAATCACACTCCGGAAGTGATCGGTTCCCACCGCCTGCAGGAGGTGGGAACCCAGGCGGGGGTGAGTTGCCAGGAGGGCGTTCCCCAACGGAGTCAGGCTGTAGGTGCTCTCGAGCTCCACGTTTCGGTAATCTCCCAGGTATTCGCTGAGTTCCATGTGGGGGTCCTCCGCCACCGGATGATCCGGGGACGGCCTGTCACGCGAAGTCGGCGCTGTTTCCGGCCCATCCGCAGGCTCAGCCCCCGCCGGAGCGACCTCCTCCACGAATCCCCCGGCCCGTTCCTCCCCACCGTCAGCCAGGAGCAGGGCGATGACGGCCTCCGCCAGGGCGTCCGCATCCAGGTCGGTCCGGTTTCCCATGACCCCTACCGCGATTCGCCGGTCCGGCATCCGCAACAGGGCGCTCCGGTACCCGGCCCACGCCCCCCCGTGCCGCATCAGGCGATGCCCCTCCAGCTCTTCCACCACCTGACCCCACCCGTATCGAGGAGTGCCCCACTCCCGTCCCTCCGACTCCGTCAATCGTTCGGCGGCGGCCCGCAGTTCCAAGCCCCCGGGTCCATCACCATGGAGGAACTCCACCCACCGCAGGAGATCCCGTGCCGAGGTGAAGAGGGAGCTGGAACCCCAGGCGGAGAGGTTCGACGAAATGGCCCGAGTCTCCCCTCCGACAATCCGATAGGACGCGGCCCGGCGGATGATCACCTCGGTGGCATCCCGGGGAATCCCGCTGTCTCCCATCCCCAGGGGTTCGAAGATCTCCCGCCTCAAGAACTCCGGGAAGGCCATACCGGTCCGGCGACCGATGATCTCGGCCAGAAGAACGTATCCGGTATTGGAATAGGTGGTCCGGCTACCGGCAGGGAAGTTGAGATCGGCCTGCCGGTAGGTGACCCGGAGGATGTGCTCATGGGTCAGAACGTCTTCGAAGCGCCAACCAGCCAGCAGAAGTAGACCCGGCCAGTCCCGGACCCCCGAGGTGTGATGGAGGAGGTGATGGATCCGCACCGGCGGGTCGTGGGTGGGGAACTCCGGGAGCCACCGATGGACCGGGTCGTCCAGCGAGAGGAGTCCCCGCTCCACGAGAATGGCCAACGCCAGGGCCGTGAACTGCTTCGCTATCGAGGCACCGTCAAAGACGGTTTCGGGGGTGATGGGAAGCCCATGCTCCATGGACGCCAGGCCTCGGCCCCCCCCCTCCGTGGATACAAAGACCACCGCCCCGGGCTCCTCCGCTCCAACCAGGTCCTGGAGGAGTTCGTCCACAGCCTGGGCGAGGGGCCCTCCCTTCCGTTCAGTGAGATGAAGTTCTACCGCAGCCACGGTGTCCGCAGACGCACCGGAAGGGCCCACCCCGCAACCGGGAAGTGGGGCGGCGGATATCCCCCCAGGTGACCACAACACCACCAGGGCCGACAACGCCGCCGTGGCCCAACCCGCACCGGTCCATCCCTCGCTCCAACGGACCAGGCGGGGTAGAAAGGAGTTTTGCATGCCCCTCCGGCTGTAGCCCGGTCCCGCACCTGTCACGGGACCGATTTGAGCTTCCATCTCTTGTGGGATAAACTAAAGGTAGCCTTCCCCCTTCCGGAGTGTACCATGAGACTCCTTCCTGTCCTCGCCCTGCTCCTTCTCCCCCTCCTGTCCACAGCCGGGTGTGCCTCCAGTGGAGACGGAAACCGGGATCGCCCCACGGCTGCCCGTGACGCCATCACCCTGGAAATGATCGACGACATCGCCGCCTCGGTACAGGATGCCTATTCCGTGGTGGATCGGCTGCGGCCCCAGTGGCTCCGCTCACGGGGCTCCATGTCCATCCGCAACCCGCAGCCCGTCTACCCAGTGGTCTACGTGGACGGGCAACGCTTCGGTGAACTGGACTCCCTCAGGACCCTGGGTGTGCAGTCCCTGAGTAGCCTTCAGTTCATCAGCGCGCCCCAGGCCACGACCCGGTATGGAACGGGTCACGCCGGTGGGGCAATTCTGGTGGTGACGCGGTAGCAACCCCCTGATCCCATCCCCCGCATGGCTCCCCACGGGGCCCGGGCGGGGCCGGACCACGGAGGAGCGCCGAGCGTCACGCCAACGCGCTCTCCTGCCCCGAATCCCGCACGAAGAGGCAGGTGGATTCGGTTCGGTCCACCATCTCCTGGGCGAATTCGAAGCTCAGTTCCGGGGAGAGGCCGAAGATGTTCACGTCGGCCGGCGGAGCGTCCCCCAGGAAGTCCCGGAACGACCGGGTCCCCACCACAGTCCGGCAGTTTCCGAGACGTGCCTGGTCCACCAGCCGGTTCATGTATTCACGAGCCGCATTCTCCTGGGCCGGGTCCGTCACCACCGTGATGACCCGAAGCTCGGCTCCCCAGTTCCGGCGGAGCAGGTAGGCGGTGAGAATGGCGAGATCCAGGTTTCCCAGGTCCGCCTCCAGGGACCAATCGGGACTCCGGTCCCGGGTCCAGACGTTGACGGTCTGCCGTCGGCCAAGTCCGGCCCTGGGGTGGGGAGCGTATAGAAGTACGCCGAGACCTCGTCGCTCCGCCTCCCGGATGAGCTCGGGATAGGCTCGCTCCTGCGCGTCGTTCCGCGGGAGTGTCAGAAAGACCATGTTGGGCCGGAAGAAGGCACTCTGGAGCGACTGCATGGCCACGGTGAGTCCGTCGGCCAACCCGTGGTAGTCGATGATGGTGGCCGAGGCGAAGAGCCCCCGTGCCTGCAGGGCATCGCGGATCGGTAGGATCTCACGGGACAATTCGTCGTCCGTCCCGCTTTCGTTCAGCCCCACAAGGACCAGGGACCCCTTGGGATAGGCCACACTCTCCAGGAGCTCGAACGATCCCCGGAGGGCCACCGGATCCTCCACCGGCACCAGGAGATTCGGCTTCCACGCCCGCTGGTTTCCGGGAGGGAAGGTGGCCACCTTCTTGGCCGCCCATTCCGCCAGGGAGAAGAAGAGCCCGCTCCGGACGTCCTTGAAGGGGGCCTCCAGGTGCCGCCCCGCCAGGTAGAAGTAGGCTCCCAGGACCACACCCACCGCCACCAGACTGAATCCGGGGTTCATGATGAACATGGCAAAGATGCACCCCGCCCCACCCAGGAACGAGACGATCCTGGGAATCCGAAGGGACGGCCGGAAGCTGATGAGCCCCAGACTCTGCTCGACGAACACCACCACGTTGATCATGGCGTAGGTGATGAGGAAGAAGAGGGTGATGAGGGGCGCAATGGCGTTCAGATCCCGGAGCATGAGGGCCGCCAGCACGATGCCACCGGTGATGAGGATGGCATTGCGGGGCTCCCCCCGCCGTGAGCGCTTCTCCAACCACCGACCTCGTGGAAGGATGCCATGGGCCGCCAGCGCCTGGAGGATCCGGGGCGCCCCCACAAACGACGCGAGACCGGACGAGAAGGTGGCGCCCAGCAGGCCGGCCACCACCGCCGGCCCCCATGCGGCCCGCTCAACCATGATGGTGTAATTGCCCTGGAGTTCTTCAGGCGAGGCGGACCGGGCAAGCCAGTAGGCCAGTAGCAGGTAGATCACCAGGCTCACCGCGATGGCCGACATGGTCCCCAGCGGAATACTCCGACGGGGGTCCTTGAGCTCGCCTGACATGTTGGCGCCGGCCATGATCCCGGTGGCTGCCGGAAAGAAGACCGCGAAGACGACCCAGAAGCTGGTGCCGGGAAATCCGTCCTCCGGAGTTCCCGGGAAGTCGCCCCAGAGCCCCACATTGGTCACGTCGTAGATCATGGAGCCCTGGGCTGCCGCCACTCCCACCGAGACCAGCGACGCGCCAATGACGGCGAGGATCACGTACTGGATCCGGAAGGCGAGCCCGGCGCTGATGAGGGCGATGCCGAAGAGGACGAGGAAGACCGCCAGGTCCACCA
>SL_3KL_010_SEDDRAFT_10001203_pt1 | contig 23202 bp, 18 predicted proteins | sample SodLakKL_010_SED_2_FD_10381 | JGI IMG/M metagenome (IMG submission 10381) | reverse complement strand
TGCAGGTCTACGCACCCGCCGCGGTGGTACTGAATCGTGATGCCGATATCGTCTACATCAGCGGCCGTACCGGCAATTATCTGGAGCCGGCCGCCGGCAAGACCAACTGGAACATTCATGCCATGGCCCGCGATGGACTGAGGCGCCCCCTGGCACAGGCAATCAAACAGGCGGCCACCGAAACCGCCCCGATCAACCTGCATGGTATTGAAGTCAGAACCAATGGCAGCGTGCAAAGAGTGGATGTGACTGTCCAGGCCCTGCAGGAACCGGTCAATCTTCGCGGCCTGACCATCGTGGTCTTTCGGGATGTGGCAGATCCCGTCACCGACTCCGGATCGAAGAAGGGCAAAAGATCGCGGGCAAGTGAGTTGGGGCAGAAACACTACCAGGACGAGATTCAGGCCCTGCGCGAGGAATCCCGGACTCACCGCGAGGAAGCCCAGGCCGCACACGAGGAACTGCAATCGACCAACGAAGAACTGCAATCGACCAACGAAGAACTGACCACATCGAAAGAAGAAATGCAGTCGATGAACGAGGAACTGCAGACCATCAACAGCGAGCTCCAGAGCAAACTGGACGACCTCATGCTGGCCCAGAGCGACATGCAGAATGTACTCAACAGCGTTGAAATCGCGATTCTCTTCCTGGACAAGGAGTTGAACGTACGCCGATTCACCGACCGTGCCGCCGGCATCATCAGCCTGCGCGAAAGCGACATCGGCCGACCCCTGAGCGACCTGACCACCAAGCTCGAGTACCCGGACCTGCAGCACGATGCCAGGGAAACCCTGCGCAAACTCAAGCCCACGGAGAAGCAGGTCCAGTCCTCGGACCAGCACTGGTTCGAGATTCGAATCATGCCCTACCGACGCCTGGATGATGTAATTGACGGGGTGGTGATTACCCTGGTCGATATCACCCGAGCGAAGGAACTGGAAAAGTCCTTGCGTGATGAATGAGATTCTTTTGTCTGACGGCGATTGATTGCAAATCAACCGCCGGCAGGCACAAAACCCAACCTTCAAACAGCCGCCGGCCGAGAATCCGTTGAATTCCCCGCATGACCACACAGCGGAACCGGAGCATCCGAAAACTGACGCTCATACGCCTGCACCGAAGCCGCATAACACTCGCAGGTAATTTCTTCCAACCCGGCTCTGGACAGGATCTGTATATGCCCACGGGCATAACGGATCAGCCCGCGGTACTGCAGATCGCTGGCGGCAATCGTCACTGCACTGCGGCGCACACCCAGCATGTCCGACAGAAACTGGTGAGTCAGTTCGAGGTGATCGCCGGGCGCTCGGTCATGTGTCATCAGCAGCCATCGCACCAGGCGCTCCCTGAGTTCATGGAAAGCATGACAGGCCGCGTTCTGGGCCAGGTGCTCGATCAATACGAACAGGTAACGGGAGACAATCGGCGCCAAGGAAGGATTTGCCTTGAGTTGACGGAGAAACTGGGCTGTGCTCATCTCCAGGGCCGTACCCGAACCCTGGACAAGCACCTGCGTCGGATGCCGATCCTGCCCCAGCCAGAGTGTTTCGCCGAGCATGCCTTCGTTGCCAATCAAGCCGACTTCCAGTGGCGGATGCCGGTCAATCGGTGTCACTCGTGAAATGAAAGCAGTAAGCGGAAAATAGACCTTCTTGATCGGATCACCGGGAAGACCCAGTGGCTGGCCAAACTGCAACTCTGCCGGCCTGCATTCTGAAAGAAACTCTTGACGCTGCAACTCCGGCAAACAATCAATCAGTCGGTTGCTTGCAGGCTCTGGGGATCGCTTCGGCAATGTCGGCTCCCATGGCGTGCTGCCGGAACGGACAGCTCGTGGCACTGTAATGAGAGCCAGCATGGGCGGATAAAGAGAGACAGTCTGTGCGCTATCTCACTAAACAAACGGTGAAATCACGACTGCAACAACCTGCCCGGTAAGTTCTGAAGCGGACTAGGCGAAAGCGCGATGCAATGGTATCAACGGTTTTCCTGCTTCCTCATCGACCGGGCCATCAGTCTGTCGGTCTCATTCTTGACCACGCCATAACACTCGCAGGTCAGCTTTTCGAGGGCGGCACGATCCAGTACCGTGATGCGGCCACGACGATATTCGATCACTCCCTGCTTCTGCAGCTTGCCGGCCGCCTCGGTCACGCCCTCGCGCCGGACCCCCAGCATGTTGGCGATCAACTCCTGGGTCATGGTCAGATGATTGCCGTGCAAACGATCCAGGGACAGCAGCAGCCAGCGGCACAATTGCTGGTCGATGGTGTGATGCCGATTGCATACGGCGGTCTGTGCCATCTGGGTGATCAGGCACTGTGTATAGCGCAACATCTGCATGCGAACGTCAGAGTCATTTCTGAACTCGTGGGTCAGGTCGCGCGCAGAAAGGCGATAAGCGGTGCCGGCACTCTGGACCACCGCACGGCTCGGTGTACTCGCCCCGCCCATGAAAACGGCGATTCCGACCATCCCTTCACGGCCGACCACGGAGATTTCGGCCGAATCACCGTCGAGCATGACGTAAAGCAATGAAATGATGCAGTCTGTCGGGAAATAGACCTGGGTGACCGTCTGGCCGGCCTCGTAGATGACCGTGCCCAGATCGACATTCACCTTCTTGAGCAACGGAAAGATCCGCGCCTGCGTTGCCTTCGGCAAGCCTGCCAGCAAATCATTGTCGGATGGATGTTCCGCTTCCTCCGCCACATTACGCATCAACTTTCTCCCGCCAACTCCACCCGGAAAAGCCCGGATCAGAAAAATACTTCTCCCCGAGTGCGACATTACCACAGTTCATGACCGCATGGTCGCCATACTCAAGATCATCCGACATCGTCAGTCGCCGGTACCGGGAGCTGAAGCAGGCCGCAGGTCTTGTCCTGCTCCGTACCATACCGGTTCCGAGTCGTTCACTTCTCGCGCCTTGATGCGATAGTGAATTTCACCAATGATCTCGTGAATCGCGGTTTCGCTCTTGGCCAGCGAAGAGGAATGCGGCAACAGTATTGTCCATCCGCTGACCGCCAAGTAGTGGCGATTGAGCGGCCGGGGGCAGACTTCGAATCCGACTTGCTCGAACGCAAGCATGGCGCGCGGCAGATGCAGGGCGCTCGATGCCAGCGCGATGCGGTTGTCCAACTCCGGCAGCAATTCACGAACCGCCAGGGCGCTCTCCAGGGTACTGGTCGAGGCGATCTCGAGCGTCAGTGACCGCTCCTGCAGACCGAGACGTTGCATCAACTCAACAATCACCTCGGCTTCCGGAATGCGAAATGGCCCGCCCCCGGCAATGATCAGCGGCAGCTTCTCGTTGGCATCCTGCGAATCAAGCCCTTGCCAGGCAAAAACCCGATCCAGTGTTTCCGGTGTCAACGCCCCGAAGTCGACGCCGGTTTCAGCCGGACGACGAAGCCCGCCGGACAACAGCACCACAGCCTGGACCTGATCGCACACAGGAGTCGTTTCGACCGCCTTGACGCGATGCTCGATGACCAGCACCAGCAGGTTCGCACCCAGCGGCGTCATCAAAGCGTAGGCCGGCAGAAGCAGCAAAAGGCCGATCAGCGCCAGGCGTGGCCGGGACATCAAGGCAGCGATACCCATCAACGCCACACCAAGCAGCAGCGGTGCCAGTGGCGAGTACCAGATCATGGAGCCACCCTGCCCGAGCGCTCACTGCGAATGCGCTGCAGGCCGTTGCGCAAACCCGGGTCCATACCGGCCACCAGCAATGCCGGCACGATGACGGTGGCCGAACCGACCAGCAGGCGCGCCCAGGCACCTTGCGCGCCAAAATAGTCCACCAGATTCAGGAAGCCGAGCATCAGCGGGGCAAAAGCCGCGGCCGGAAGCAACCGGGTCAACGGCGGTACATAGCGCAGTCCCGATGGACAGGCCCATAACTGTATGATGGCCAGAAATGCATAGCTGACAACGGTGGCCGCCACCGCGCCGGCCACACCGAAAGTCATGATCAACGGAACATTGAGCACCAGGTTCACCACCGTGGCGGCCAGCGCCAGCAGAAAGTAGCGCATGGATTTGCGTTCCAGCAGCAGACCGTACTGGGCGACCGAAAACAACGAGTACCAGACCATGGTCATGGCCACCGCCACGAACACCGGCCCCGAGGCAGCCTTGTCCTGGCCGGCCAGAACCACCAGCAAATCCTGACCCACACACAACAGCAAGGCACCGGTCACGCCGACGGCCAATACCCACAAGTTGAGCATGTCACGCTTGAGGGCCACCACCGCCGAGTCTCCATGGAGTTTGTAAAGGCGCATGGCGGTGGGAGTGAAGGCCTCGTTGAGCGTCTGACCCATGAGAGCGGCAACCGCCATGGCCAGACCGTAGCCGATGGTGTAGATCCCGACATCGGTGAAACTGCCAGTCAGCGTGCGCAGCAGGATGCGGTCGGCAAACCCGAAAAGCACCGAGGTCAACTCGGTGAACATCATGGGCAACCCGAATGCCAGACCGGCCGTGACACGGGGAACCGTGGGCATGCTGATGCGGCCGCGACACCAGCGCAGGAACCAGATCGAAAGGAACAGGGCAACGACCAGCAGAATGGCCAGGCGCGCACTGAACACGCCCAGGGCACTGCGTTCGATAAAGACAATGGTGATCAATACCAGCACCAGTTCGCTCCAGCGCCACGAGGCCTTCAGCCAGATGGAGATGTCGGAGCGCTCCAGCGCATACATCACCGCCTCGACGAAACTGCACCAGATCAGCAACGGTACGGTAATCATGAGCACCCAGAGGATCGGCTGTTCCTCGCTCGGCAGGACTGCCAGAAAGCGCAGCACGAGGGCGACACAGATGCCCCACAAGAGCAGCGAGGCAGCCAGCGGTACCAGCAGATAATCGGTACGGAACCGCCGCAGCGCGCTCTCGCCTTCGCCGTGGGGATAGAAACGCAGGATGGCGTGTTGGGTGCCCAGCTTGAGCAGCCCGGCGACGACGAGCAACCAGGCTTCGTAGTAGCCCAGAAGGCCGAACTGCTCAATGTCGAGCAGGCGGGTCATGACCGGGAAGGAGACAAAACCGGCGGCAATGACCAGAACATTGCCGCCCAGGTAGCGCAGGTAGTGCACCAGTATGCCGGTGCTCGCCCCCGAGGCTGTCATGGTCTGCAGGCGGACCGATCCATAGATCGGCACTGGGCTAACGCGTCCAGCTCGGTGCCGAATCGATGATGATCGCTGAGGTTCATAAATGTAACGCCATGATCGTCTGCAATCGGACAAGTGGACTGTGCGATAGCGAACACTGCAGATCCGCCGTCGACACCCATTGCCTTGTCGAAAAAACCAAGGGCGGCCCGCAGGCCGCCCTGGTCAAATAAACGAGACTTCGATGATCAGTCGATCCTGGACCTGTCCGGCAGGGACTCGAACCGGTCCGAGAATATCCCTGCGCGGGTGACGACCTCGTCGAAGTTGTTGTCCGGATCCGGATCGTTGATGTCTTCCGGTGGCTCGACCAGTACGGAGCTGGTAATTCCTTCCTCAAGAGCAGCCTGATCGAGAGTCGCTTCGATCAGGTATGTAACCGAAGTACCCGATTGCAAGTCGACCAATTCGGCAAGGTCGCCACTGCCGGACGGTTCACAACTCGCCCCGGTCTCGGAAATGCAGGTCCATTCGATTTCACTCGTACCCTCTCCCATCATCGAACCGACCAAAGCTCCTTCCACATCGGTCGGCCCGAGGTTGAGCACATCCACCTTGTAATGGCCACGGTTATCGGTGGCGATGAATTCAAGCTCAATGGAGATGGCCAGATCGGCGGAGTTGCCGAGCTGGGCGGTGAAGATTACCGGGCTGCCGTCCAGCCCCGGCACCTCGGCCATCAACTCCTGATCAACGGATTCGTCACCAAGGGTCCAGCTTCCCACCTGGGCGATGCCTTCCGAATCGGTGACGGGCGTGTTGCCGGTAGATGTGCCACCGCCAGACAGCACTTCGAAGACTACCTCAATCCCGGAGACAGGGTTGCCAAGCTGATCACTGACTGTGACCGAAGGCGAGACCGGTAGCGGCTCACCGACTGCACCTACCTGGCCATCACCATCATTGATGGCAATACTGGCTGCAACACCAGCGATGACCTCGAAGGATTGTTGCACCGGATCGGCCACCAGCCAGTTGTCGTCGCCGGCCTGGGTGGCCTCGATGGTCACCGTCCCGATCTCACCGTTCAGTTCCAGGATCTCACCGTCCACAGAGGCGGGGCCCGAAAGCACCTCGTAGGTCACCGGCAGGCCGGAGTCGGCCGTGGCGACGAGCGCAAACTCAAGTGGATCGTCGACAGAGCGATCGTCGATGTCGGCGAAGTCGATCGACTGCGGTGCCGGGGAAATAATCAACGTACCGGAAGCCGAGCCAGACCAGTCGGGATCATCGACTGTGGCGATCACCGCGTAATCGCCGGCATCGGTTGGTGGCATCTCACCCCCGTCGTAGGTCACCACCACCACCAGGTCCGGTGGATCCGTGGTTACCGTCACCGGCTTGGGCTCGCCGTCGTAGGTTTGCTCAAGGTCGCCGAGCGTGACCGTGGCCCCGTTGGCACTCCCCTCGCCAGTCAGAAGAACCACCAGCGGGCTGTTCTGCCCGTCATGAGCAATAATGATTTCGGCCTGGAAACTGCCTGTTGAATCCGGTTCGAAGGTTACGGAAAGCGGCGCCTGATCGCCGGCCGGAATCACCAGTTCGGATTCGAAGTCCGTCGCGAAAACATCTGCACCGTCCACGCTTGCGCTGGTGACGGTGATGTCGGCATCGCCCACGTCGCCCTCGTTGATCAGGTCAAGAACCAGACTGCTCTCACCATCGACCGGCACAGAACCAAAGTCCAGCGAATCGGGGTCGGCCGACAGGATACCTTCCGAGCCCGGCTCGGGAAAGAATTCGCCGTCACCTTCGTAAACCTCGACGAAGCGCCAGCTTGCCGGAAACGGTGACGCTCCCGCCGATGTGGAAATAATGCCTACGGCCAGGCCGTTCGTCACGTCGGTCAGCCAGGCCTGGGGGATGGATACCGGGTCTCCGGCATCCTCACGCTCTCCACGCACGCCGTCGGTGGTGACAACGTAGCTCGCCGTAACGGTCAGGGCAACTGGATCGGGATCAATGACCAGGTACAGATCGACATGATCGGCACCCAGGATCGGCGCATTGATCGACTGCCCATCGAAACTGCCGGCCTCCTCGAGCGCAAACTCGAGCCCGCCAAACCCGTCATTGGCACTGGCAACCAGCTTGATGTAGTTGTCCTGGTCACCGTTACCAATGAACACCCCCATGGACTGGAAGTTCTCGGGCGTGAACCCGGCAAACGGTGAAACAACCCGCGTGCGGACGGTGAATACACCGGTATCGGACGCGGTGTCGACACCGAAATGGAAGGCATTTTCCTGATCGTTGAGGTCACTCCAGGCATCCCCGGCCGTGACTTCCTCGACGGTAAAGATGCCGGCAGCTCCGCCGGGGATCAGTTTGTTCGGGTCGAACTGATCGAAGATGGATACGGCTTCGGTTGGATGGACCATGTGACCGGTGAAACCGGGTGCGTTCCAGTCACTCATGCCACCCAGATCGCTGATCGCGTCGCTGCTCCAGGAAATCCGGTGCGGCAGGGAATTGCCCCGACCGTTTTCCGGGTCGAAGTCGAAGATGTCGTCGATATTCGGGATGCCGTCGCCATCAATGTCTTCGTCATTGATGTCGGAGACGAAGTCCGCATCAAAGTCCGGTGGAACCTGGGCCGGGTTGCAGGGATCCAGGCCGTTGTCGATCAAGTCGCCATAAGTGTAGCCATTGGGGCTGGTGTCGTCCGGATCCAGGTTATCCGGGTCACATTCGACGAAATCATTTGGCTCGAATACCGAGATACTGCCATTGAAGTACTGGCCAATCCAGATCGTGCCCGGGAACGGATCCTCATCACCCTGGGCGGTCACACCCAGCGGGCCGCTCAGGCTGGTAAACAGATTCTCCTGCCCAACAACTGCATCACCGGAGCTATGCAACATAACCCGCAATACATTTCCGTTCCACGAAGTGGCAATGATATTCCCGGTCATGGCACCGCCAAAGTTGCTGGCGGTGTACTCCGCCAGACCATTGGTGGAAGCTTCATTTGTGGTAAGCGATGAGTCGTCGACACCCGGATCCAGGAAATTGCACTCGACCGGATTTCCCATGCCTTCGGGAATCGGGGATGCTCCCTCGAAGGTGTTGTCCCGGTTGGCGCGCGTCGGGTTGGGATGACCACCGTAGTATCCGGGCACATCAATGTAGTGAAGTCCGTCCGGATGGTTTGCACTGCCGGATTCGTTGACTGCATTGGTACAGTTACCCGCAGGCCCTTCGTTGATCGGCAGACCGCCCCAACCGGCGTTGGGCCCGTTGTCCCAGGTATAAAGTTTGCCTGTGCTGGCCAGAAGCAAGTCATAGGCATTGCGGAATCCGGGCGCATGAACCTGAACGGGTCCATTCTCCACCAGAATGGCCTGATTGGCGCCAAACTGACCACCGAACACCTCGCCCTTCAGGGTCGGGATGTCATAGGTGGTCTCACCAATTGCATTGAGATCCACCGAGATTACCGCCGCCGAGTAGGCATATTCAGGGAGATTGCCGAAACTGAACGACGGAGCACCCATGTTGGTGTGTCCGCCCATGGCAATGTAGAGCACTCCGGCATCGGCATCCAGCGCCATGCCGTTGGGCAGATGGTCGTGTTCGGAACGCGGCAGACTTCGGACCAGATCGACTTTCTGCCATTCGGATCCGGTCCAGGTCAGTCGCGACAGGATGCCGGAATTGGTATCTGCATCAGCGTCATCGATGCGCGGATCGCTGCTGGTCACATACAGCACCGGATTATCCGTCGTGCCCGTAGTGATCATGCCGGTGACGTTTCTCTGTGTTGAGGAGAACGGTGAACCATCGTCGTTGTGGTTGGGGATGGTCTGGATCTCGCCAATGACCTCGACATCGAGCACCGAATAGTCTCCCGAGTCGTCATCACGCTCGATATCGAAGGCATAGATCAGGCCTTTCTGTTCGCTGACATACAGGCGTCCGTCGGGACCAAACTCCATCTGGGTCGGGTTGGTGAGACTGGTAATGGTCTGGGAGCTGAAGGAGATCGTTGTGGCATCCGGGTTGAAACCCGTTCCAGCCAGCGAGACCGTAACCGGGCTGTTGGCACCGGTGTGATTTATGGAAAGCGAGCCATTCTCCGAACCAACGCTGACGGGGCTGAAGGTGACCTGAGCCGTCAGTTGATCGCCGGGCTCAAGGGCCAATCCCGCAGAAAGGTCAGTGCTGAACAACGCATTGTCGATGCTGATATCGCTGATGGTGATTGTCGGATCATCGTCGCCGCCAAGGTTGCGCAGAGTGACCGACTGCGACTCGGCAGTGCCGATGTCGACGTTACCGAAATTCAGACTCGACGGTGTGGCCGAAAGAACATCTGGCTGCTCGCCGATGGAGACGATTTCGATGCCGTTGATCAACGGGTTTTCAATATCGTGGATGAACTCGATGTCGAGAACACCGTCTGAAACCGTCTGGAAACTGCGCACTGTGGCAATCTGGTGACCAGCCTGGGCTGACAGGTCGATGCCGCTGAACACGGTTTCGCCGTCGATGCTGATGTCGAAAATCCGCTCACCCGGCTCGGATGTGCCACCCCAGCCGTTCATCAGGTACAAGCGAATTTCCACCGGTGTACCCTCCGCCACCGGGAACTGCCACAACATCTCGGGCTCTTCCGGCGGATCCCAGCGCTCGGTCTCGAAAATCTCGGTCGGCGTGGATGCAGGCACGCTGGCCTCGACACCCTGAACCGGAAAACTGCCGGTTTCCTCACCGCCGGCCACGAGATAAGGCGAGGGTGAACCGAGGGTATCCGTGCTCCAGTCCGGACCGCCATCGTTGGCGGCAACCTGGTCGCCGCCGGCATTGATGCGAAACAACACCTCGGTCGGTTCGGATCCGTTCCCATTGGCATCCAGCAATACCGTGGTGACGTCACCCTTGCCGTCGGTGATTACGAGATTCGCCTCACTCGGACCGGTACTGGATGGATCGAATTCGATGGCAACTTCGGTACTGGCGCCAGGTGCAATCACGATCGGCCCGGGGAACAGCTCGACCAGCGTGAATGCCGCACTGCCAATGACCTCAACGCTCGTGATGACAACCGCCTGGTTCCCGCCGACGTGGCTCAAGGGCACGTTTTCGATGGTTGAGTCAAATTGTACGTTGGCCGGCGCATCCACGCTGCCGGCGCTGAGTGCCTCGCCAGTCGGGCTGGTCTGACCGTCCAGGTAAAGCGCCTCGAGCGGAAGCTGGGAACCTCCAGGGCCGCCTTGCACGGGCGAGCCTCCCACGACATGGAAGCCACCGTTGGACACGATGGCCTGGGTCGCGTGACGGGGGGTGATCATATCGGCCAGGCTGCGCCATTGTCCCGTCACCGGGTCGAAAGCCTGGGTTTCCGCATGGGCTCCCGACTGGGCATCACTTTCGCCACCGGCGATCACGATCTCACCGTCCAGCAGTGCCGTGGCCGCTGCCGAACGCGGCGGCTCCAGGTCAGACTCGGTCGGCAGTGTCGCCCAGGAATTGGCTGCAATATCGTAAACATCCACTTCCGGAATATTCGGCCCCAGGGTCACATTCTCGCCATCGCCGGACTGGCGACCGCCGATCACGTAAATCTGATCGCCGTGGAGAGTGGCGAATACGTGGTCCCGTGCATGGGGAATATCAGCCAGGGCCGTTACACCGGCCGTTGCCGGATCGTAGACATCTACCAGGGTGGAATGAGGTCCCAGGTGACCGTTCTCGTTGCCGCTGATCCAGTAAATCAGACCATTGTGAACCGCCGCCCCGCTGCTCCCGCGCAAACGCTCTTGCGGCAACTCCGGCCCAACGATCCACGAATCATCCAGGGGGTCATAGATGTATACATTTTCAACCGGGTCCTCACTCGGGAAATTGCCGGTCATCGCACCGATCACATAGATCAGACCGTCCAGCTCCACGGCTTGCATATGATGTAACAGGATCGGTGAAGCAGCACCTGTGCTCCAACTATCAGTGTCGGGGTCATAGGTACGAACCTCGAGCGTCTCCCGCCCACCCATGACATGAAAGTTCAATCCGGCCTGCACGAACGCACCTTCATGGCGGGTTTCGTTGAAGTCATCGTTGACCAACAGCCACTCCCCGCTCTCGCGTTCGGATCCAGCTTCTGCTCCAGCCAATGCCAGAGTGAACAGGGCCAGACTGCAGAATATCCAGAAGCAGGCTGTCAGAAACGAGCCATGTGTGAACTTGGTCATTTGGTTCCCTTGCGATATTGATTGCATACGTGAGTCTCGGCAAAGTGTTCTGTGCCGCCCCCTGGCGTCGCCATCAGACCGTGCAGGGAGAGCGAATTCAATTTGGTGCAATCAAAATAGACGGGCGTGCAAGTGTTCTCTGTTCGCTCGCGCACACAACAACAGCAGAACGGTCAACCGTCCGCATGAGGGAAAAGAACCAGGGGATTCAGAGATAAGAGGGTTGGAGGCATTTCCTCCAACCCTCATGGCCTAGCCAGGCGAGTCAAGTGTGTTGACCGTACTACCAGGTAATGGCAGCCGGGTCATTCTTGAATTTCAGCGGCCAGAAACCCGTTGCTCGCTGATCGGGCGATCGGAGTCCAGCTCACGAAAACGATCTGCCTCGAATTCCGGACGGGATTCAACGGCATCCTGATTGAAATCGGCCTGCAATTGAGAGTCCGTCAGAACTTCGAGTTCGTTCAGTGGGACGAGAATTTCACGAGAGCCAAGACCCAGAAAGCCTCCGGAAGTAATCACTGCATGCAACTCGTCACGGTCCCGACTCGAGACAATGGACTTCACGCTGCCCAGGCTCTGGCAATTCTTGCCGACGACTTCCATACCTTTCATTTTGCCGGGCGTGTGCTGCTCCAGTGAGACAATGGCTGTTTCTGATTGACTTCTCAGTCGAGACGGACGTTCCTCGGCAGTTTGCTCAGTAGTCCGTGCAACTTCCCGAGCAGAACGTTCCATATCGGAGCCAGCACGGGCAGCTGCATGCTGTTCAGAAGCCGCGGTTGGCTCGAACGCCGAAAAATCACTGATGCGCCGATCGGACTCCATTACCCCGTAGTTCTCGGCCTTGAACTCGGGCCGGGCCGCAATCGATTCCTTGTTCAGGTTGGCCTGGACCTTGTCATCTCCAACAAGAGTCAACTCGGCAAGCGGAACAAGGGTTTGACGCGTTCCCATACCCATGATGCCACCCGAGGCGATGACCGCGTGAGCATCTTCACGATTCCGATCCAGCACAATCTTTGCAATCTTGCCGATGGACTTGCCGTCTGTTCCAACAACCTCGAAACCGGTCAGCTCATCCGGTGTATGTTCATACAGCTTGTTGTCGCTGGCTCTTGCACGTTGTGCACCAGTCATTGACCGGGACTCGCCACTTTGGGAATCAGTGCTATGAGATTCCAAGTTGCGAGGGTCATCCAGAAACGCTGATGATCCGGAAGAATCGATGGCGGACAAGGCCGGAGCACTGATCAGGGCTGCAGCAGCTGTAGCGATCAATGTAGTTCGATACTGTTTGTTCATCTTGCTCTCCTGTACTTCCATTCGGAAACAAACAGTCACACTGGTATCCGGGATTGGAGTCAGACTGTGACTGTGCCAGGTACAGTCTCGCAGTATCCCCGGAATATATCTGTTCGTTTACACACCCATCCAGCGAATCGCTGGGCATTCATGATCGTTTCAATTGGGGTTTATCAGACCAGCTTGTCAGCGCCGCCAGTGCCTGATCCGACGTCTTGCTCAATTGTTTCCCAATGTTGTTTCCACATCGCCGGCGTGAGTTGCAATTCGCCCCGACGCCCTATCGGCTGTCATGCTGCGAGCAAGCCCCGATTTGGCCTGAATCCAGACTGCAACCAGGAATGCGGTCAGTGGCACAGCAAGAATCATTCCTGTAATGCTGCCAAGGGCAGTACCCCAGAAGAAAACTGAAATTATGACCAGCGCCGGGTGCAGACCCGAACGGTCTGCCATGATCTTGGGAGTGAGAAGCCAGCTTTCGATGAGCTGGACGGCGGTAAAAACGACCAAGGCCAGGCCAAGAAGCTGAAAGCTACCGGAAGGTTGCAAATAGGCAAGGGGCAGAACGATCAGCAAACCCATCAGCGTGCCGAGATAGGGAACGATATTCAGAAGTCCCAGAACGAGACCAATGACGATTCCGGCCTTGAGACCGATCAAGGTAAAGCCCGCGGCATACATGATTGCCATGATCACCGCGATCACGAACTGGCCTTGAAAGAAGCCGGTTACCTGAGCGAGAAACACGTCAATGAAATACATTATCTTTTGTTGCGTACCGGCACTGAATACGGTAATTGCCTTCGTCGTCTGCTCGCGCAGCCGGCCACCAGACAGCAAGGCAAAAAACAACAACAGAGGCACGAAACTCAATCCGGCCAGAATACCGGCATAGGATCTTGCTGTTCTGCCCGCACCCTCCATGCCGGGCATCATCTTCCGCAGTTCCCCATCCTCTGCGCTGCTCACGAGAATCCGGGTCAGGGAGGGGAAGCGGTTCCTGAGATACTCCTCCCACCCAGTCAGCATGGTGGGCGCGAATTCGGCGAACTGCGCGATCTGGCGGACCGCTGTAGGAACCACCATGAATATGACGCCAGCGATGACCGCGATAAGCATCATTACAATGGTGCCGCTTGCCAGGACGCGAGGCATGCGCAGATGTCGTTCCAGGTAATCGACTACCGGGTACAACACCAACGCCATGATGCCTGCCACGCACAAGGGCATGATCAGGCTGTAGAAATACAGAAGGGTCTGACCCAGAATCCAGACGATACCAGCGATGAGCCCAAGGAGTACGACGATTGCCGTCACTACCGCCACCGCCCTGAACAGGCGACGTTCGACTGCACCGAACAGGCGGGGCTCTGGAACTGTACTCATGAAGATACCTTATGTGTTACTCGTTGACTGTCGGGCGGCTAGTTAGGCGGATCCCTGGTTTTGCCTGCTACAACAAGCAATTGCCGGAGCCCTGCATTGGCCTCCTCAAGCAGCGCGATGATCCGCAAGCCGGTCATCCCGTCACTTCTATGCAATGCCACCCCCAGAAAACCTGCAGCAGTCAGAGTCACGGGAGAAATCAAGTGGCTCCTGGCGTTCTGAGCAATTCCGCAAGCCAGGCTGACAAGCCTGTCTCTGCGCTGTTCAATTCTGATTTCCAGGCTTTTTATCCTTTCACTTGACCTTGCAGGCCTGCCCGCAATACGTCGTTGATTGCTCATACGCCACCTTGCATCTTTGCTTCATTGAGCGGTCGCCTGATCGCGCGGAGGGTGGCGGGCCATCCAAGCCTATGGCTTTTGTGCCGTATCCATAACCAACCAGTAATCGCAATCAATAGATTGCATCCACAAACCATCAACATTGCAAGTTCCGGTGATAAACCGGCACTCATGAGCGCAAGCGCGGCTGCGCCCATTAGCGCCAGCCAGGAGCTAACAAGTACCAGGGACGTAACAATGGACACAATGGCCATTCGCAACAGTGTATTGGCCGAAAGTTGTGCCTCCAGCGTGGCCAACTCAAGGTGATCAATAACCAACTCGCGAATTTCGTGCAACATGCGGCCTGGGCCTTCACCAACCGGCCCGGGCGATGGCGATTCTTCATTGCTTGCCATCACCCGGTGATTGTCGTTTTCGTAGCTCATCATTCCAGCCGATCGGGCTAGCGGGAGGCAAGCAGGCGGCTGAGCAAATATCCAGCACCGACCGCGATACTCAGTGTCAGGAGCGGATGGTCACGCATGTAGGTAGTACTTGCAGCGACCAGTTCCTCACCCTTGACACCGGCCTTGTCAATGGCTTCAGCAGCATGATTGACCATATCGTCAGCGCTCTCGACAGCCCTGTGTGCACCTGATGCAGCACGATCGATCGTTGGATGAGCGGCATCGGAAACTGCGTCAATACCCTGGTGCGCGCTCTTGGTCATGCGATCCTTGACTTTGACGCTTGCCCCGATATTCGAATGATCTGTGTTGGTACGTGTATGTTCGTTCATGTCGATAGTCCCGGCTGTTTATCAGCCTGTGTCAGTGACGGGGTCCGTGAAGGATTCCAGGCGGTCAGCCGATCACTGGAGAGAGACTGAACAATGACAGAGTGAAGCGGATCAGTCGGTGCGTTGCGCCGCTTACCTTACGGACGGATGCTGTGCAGCCGGGTACCCAGGAGCATCCAGTCGGGATCTCAAAGCGAATGCTTCCATCAGCGAACAGATCTATCGGCTGACACGAACCGTGCCGGACTCGATTGTCTGACCACCTGCAACCGGAGAATCCATGCGTGCGTTGTATCTGATTTCGCCGGGCGTTCCGAAACAAAGGCTGGCGCTTTCATTCGGCCTGATCGTGGCCGTTTCCTGCTGCCGTCTGAGAAGGCTGGAGAACCCGGACTGACAAACCACATCCGCCAGCACGCCTTCCAGGAACTCAATTCTCACTGGCGTACTGCGTTGATTGATCCAGCGAACTTCATCCCCGACCCGCACTCGCAGGTTGACCGGTGACATGCGCTCCTGGAACCTCACATCGTAAATTTCGCCAGTTCTCGAGCTGTCCGCGATACCGGCAGTACCCGCAACGGCAGCACAGCCGGCAATCACCAGAACTGCCAAGGCTACTGTTACCGTCTTCACACCAATCAGCATTTTCATCACGAACCTCTCCCACAAATGGGTCTCGGACTGCAAGATTGGAGCTCACCAGGGGGCATTGTCTGTTCGCTATCAAACTTACTGACGAGATCAATGATCAGCCTTCTCCGATGATGCGCTTTGCCTTGAAACCTGTCGGCATCACGGATTGCGGGCCATCCATCTGGTTGATCAGCACAAGCTCCTCAATTGGTATGGCGGACGGATAGGCAGTGTTGAACTCCACTACGGTCATGGCGCGCGGCAATCGTACGATTGAGATGCGTTGCGGCTGACGTGCGAGGGCTTCAGGATTGGTCAGTCGCGCAAAGCTGTATGCAGTCGCCCGGAAACTTCTCTCATAATCTGCACGTTGCTTAACAGGCGTAAAGGCGAGGATTCGGTAGGTCCGCCCTTCCAGCGAGACAAGTGTTACCAGCCCACCGAGTCTCGACTGTTCCGTCTGTACTTCGAAACCGCCAATGATCGCGGGCAGCCCATTGATCTGCTGCGAACCAACCTGACCAGCACTCACCCCCTGCTGGCCAAAGAAGGCATCAGCCGCCTCTTTTGGTGTTCCAGGCACCAGCATGAGCTGGATCAAAGCGTCCTCCTTCGGGCTGCCGGCCACCACCGCTTGTCTCATGTTCTGCATTCTCCAGCCCTGCGGAAAATCGACCCGGAACGCCAGTTCCGGATGAAGGAAGCGATTGGCTTCAAAGAAGCCCTCACGAGGATCTTCTCCATAGGTCAGTCCATCAATGCGCGCCAGGTAATCGGCTTCACCAATGCGCCTGGGGGTGGCTGTCGGCGGCAAGTTGACAAGCTCCCTTTCAATCCGTTCGATCCGCTCCGCCGGATATGGGTGCGATGCGAGCCAGGTCGGGACCGGGCTCTGGCCAGCCAACTCGGCTGACTTCTGCAAGGATGCAAAGACATTAACCATCTCACGAACGTCGTAGCCCTGCTCCAGAGCGTATCGATAGCCCAGATCATCGGCTTGCCGCTCCGCATCACGGCCATAACTCAGGAACAGCAACTGCAATCCGCCGGCTGCCAGACTGCCGAATCTTTCCGCTTCTTCAGGCCGCAGGATCGATCCGATCCCAAGTCCGAGTTGAGCCAGCTGCGCCCGACTCATCATGGCCACGGAATGACGCGCGGTCACATGTCCGATCTCATGGCCCAGTATGCTCACCAGCTCCGCTTCGTTGCGCAGCAGAGTCAGCAAACCGCGGGTAATGAAAATATAGCCGCCGGGGGCAGCAAAGGCATTCGGAGTCGAGGAATCCGCTACTCGAAAAGTCCACGGCAGATCAGGTCTCTCCGATGCCTGCGCCAGCTGAGTGCCGAGGCGATGCACATACTCTTGAAGCGCATCGTCATCGACCAGCCCGAACTGCTGCTCGGCGGAGACGGCAACCTGACGGCCGATCTCAATCTCCTGACCTTCCGACATCAACGCGAGTTGACGATCGCCGGTTACCGGATTGACGGCACATGCTGTCAGGGCCAGGGCAATGGTGAAGACTGCAAATCTGCTCGAAGCTCTCATGACGGGTACTCAGCAAGGCATACAGCAAAAGATGCCCCGGAGGCAGCGGACTTTCTGTGCGTTGGCGAACCGAGTGAACAATAAGTCCCGTTCGAAAATTGGTACGCCAACGCACAGACCCAAAACCCATACCCGTACACCATGGTTGATCTGATCCAACGTCACCTTTTACTGGAGCATCGAATGCACCATTGCAGCGGTAACCGGACGTCCTGATGAAACGCATCGAACTCCTCTTGTGGTGTTTCGGCATCACATCAATTGCGCTCTTCTTCGCCATACATGCCTGGGCTGAAGTCCAACGCCAGCGAGATATCACGCTCTTTTCCGACGTACAACAATCGGACCATGATTTAAGTCAGACGAAAATCGCCTCCTTACCCACCCTGTTCGAGGATGCGGCCACTCCCACTGCCACGCGAACAGAGCAGCCTCAGGCAGAAGAGATACTCGCGATACTGCGCATATCAGACATCCGGCTCGAGCTACCCGTGCGCTACGGCACCGAAGAGCGAGTCTTGCGCCGGGGGCCGGGGTTGATTGAAGGCACCGCACCTCCAGGGAGCAATGGCAATGTGGCCATTGCCGCACACCGCGACATGCATTTTCGCGGACTGAAGGATCTCCAGCTCGGCGACCTGATCGAGCTCGAAGCTCCCAACCGCATTCAGACCTACATCGTCACCGACCTGTCGGTGGTCGAGCCCACAGATGTTCACGTGCTTGACGAAACCGGATATCCGGCTTTGACGCTCGTGACCTGCTACCCATTCTATTTCGTCGGCAATGCACCAAAGCGATACATCGTGCGGGCAGAAGCTGTCGAATTTGTCCACTAAAGACCATGAGGTAATTGAAATGAACAAGCTCAACACAACATGTACAAGTGCGGTACTGCTAGGCATGGCCCTGGCAACTTCCTCAGTCGCCCAACAACCGCAGGGGGATCAATTCCCTGATGAACGAACAACAAGAGCATCCTGTGAAAGCGTAGACTGGAACGAAAACATGCGCACTAATCACGCACATCTGATTGGCGCCTGCCAGGAAGTTGTTGATGTCGATGGTGAATCCTGGGCACGCTTCGATGCCAAGTTCGTAAAGATGGATGACGACGGCAACGTCATCTTCAGTGTGCGTGATCATCGTGATCGCTCAGTGGAAGAAGTGACATTGGAGCCGGCCGCAGGCCAAATGGCCTACATCAACAATCGTGCGACTCCGTTCCGGCAGTTGCGTACAACAGATTCGATCAACTTGTACGTTCCGGAAGGCGCATACGGCTTTGCCACACAGCCGGGTGCTCCGAGCGATCAACTTGCACGCATCTCAACTGATCACGAGGCAGCACCTGTTGAGACCGACCGTGCAGTCGCCCAGCGCGCAACCGAGCGCTCGACTCAACGTTCGGAATTGCCGGCAACCGCCAGTGCCCTGCCCTGGTTCGCACTCGCAGGCTTTCTGTCGTTGCTCGGTGGCGTGATTCTGACCATGCGTCGTTGGTACTGATAACCAACGGTTGAACTGCAACATGCCGGTCCGGAGCAATCGATCTCCGGACCGGTTATTTCAACCATCTCCAGCACCAAGTCGAAACACGGAGTATCGCGATGACACTTCATTTCCAGATTGCGCCCTTACTCGCGCTGATCGCCGGTATTGCCATCCTGGTGGTACCGAGCCTGTTGCGTTATATCGTTGCCGCCTACCTGATCATTTTCGGCGTAATCGGCCTGCTCAACCTGTAGACTGGAGCAAAAGCGGGGCCATGCTCAGAGGTTGAACACTCGACGCGGCCGCAAACGACCCGCGCCGTCGGTCTCACCGATGCCGATAAAACCCTGCGGGGCATAGATCCTTACCGCCCCTTCTTCGATCACGGGCAACCCGGCCAACTTCTGGCCCTGCTGGATACGACTGGCCTGCTGTTCGTCCAGCACGATTTCCGGAAGGTGTGGCAATGCCACATCCGCCGGCCGCAGCAAAGCCCGGGCTTGCTCCCGGTCCAACTGATCCAGGTTTTCCAGGGCAGTCGCATCACGGATATCGAACGGTTGGCTTGCAGTGCGGCGCAAGGCGCTCAAATGACCACCGCAACCCAGCACCTGACCGATGTCACGGGCAAGCGAGCGAATGTAAGTGCCCTTGGAGCAATGCACCGTCAGCCTCAGCTTCGGCAACGCCACGGCATCGAGGGTCAGTTTGTGGATGGTGACTGCACGCGGCGGACGCTCTACCGTTTCACCCTTGCGAGCCAGCTCGTAGAGGCGCTTTCCCTTGTGTTTCAGCGCTGAATGCATGGGCGGGACCTGTTCAATGGGCCCGCGAAACTTGTCTAGAACCTCTTCGATTCCTGCCTCGTCCAATGCCGGCACGTCATGCTCGGCAATGACCTCGCCTTCTGCGTCTTCACTGTCGGTTTCCACTCCCAGCCGGAGCTCGGCTTGGTATGTCTTGTCAGCATCGAGAAGAAAGGCCGAGACCTTGGTGGCTTCACCAAAACAAAGCACCAGCAGGCCCGATGCCATTGGATCGAGGGTGCCGGTATGGCCGGCCTTCTTGATACCCAGGATACGCTTGGCACGGCTCAACGCGGCATTCGATGTAATGCCGGCGGGCTTGTCGAGCAATAGGATTCCGCTGAGATCTGGATTGTCGGTCATGGAATTTATGACACCGCAGATTGCACAGATTGACGCAGATTATTCTGGAAAAAAGGACCAATCACGCTACCTCGCCTTCCACCAAGCGCCCAGAAGTTTAGCAAGCCCCAAATCTGCGCAAATCTGCACAATCTGCGGTTCCCAAAACTCAGTTTTTCTTTTTTGCAGCGGCGAGGAGTTGTTCGATGCGGTCGCCGGATTCCGACGAGGTGTCGTGGATGAACTTCAGGCCAGGAGTAAGACGGAGACGCACGCGCTTGCCCAGTTCGTGGCGCACCTGGCCGACATGCTCGTTGAGGAAACGAATGATCTCGGGTGCCTGCTCAATCTCCAGCACGGCAATATAGACCTTCGCGTGCGACAGGTCGCGTGCGACCTCGACATCGGTGACCGTGATCAGGCCGGTGGGGAGCTCGTACTCGAACTCCCCGTGCAGGATCTCGGCCACTTCGCGCCGAAGCAGTCCGGACACGCGTTCTGAACGTGGGGTGCTCATGATCAGTCGTCAAGCGTGCGCTGGACTTCAATGCGCTCGAAGCACTCGATCTGGTCGCCCGGCTTGACGTCGTTGTACTGCTTCACCCCGATACCGCACTCGGTACCAGCCTGGACTTCACTCGCGTCATCCTTGAAGCGGCGCAGCGATTCGAGCTCGCCTTCGAAGATCACCACGTTGTCGCGCAGTACGCGGATCGGATTGGCGCGCTTGACCACGCCCTCGACCACCAGGCAACCGGCCACTGCACCAAGTTTCGAGGAGCGGAACACGTCCTTGACCTCGGCCAGGCCGATGATCTGTTCCTTGGTCTCGGTCCCCAGCATGCCGCTGATCGCATTCTTGACGTCGTCGATGGCGTTGTAGATGACGCTGTAGTAGTTCAGGTCCAGGTCTGCTTCCTGGATAATCTTGCGAGCGGCGGCGTCAGCACGGACATTGAAACCGATGATGATCGCGCCACTGGCCTGCGCCAGGCTGGCATCGGACTCGGTGATGCCGCCCACGCCGGAGGCGACCACGTTGACCTTGATTTCGTCGTTGGACAGGCGAGTGAGCGCATCCTTGAGCGCCTCGACCGAGCCCTGCACATCAGCCTTGATGACCAGGTTGACGGTCTGCTGCTCCTCGGAGCCGCCCTCGCCCATCTGGTCGAACAGGCTCTGCAGCTTGGCAGCCTGCTTCTCGGCCAGGCGCCCCTCGCGGGCCGATTGCTTGCGCTGATCGGCGGCGTCACGAGCCTTGCGTTCGTCAGCCACGGCTAGCACTTCGTCACCGGCATTGGGCACACCGGAAAGGCCGAGAACCTCGGCGGGAATGGATGGGCCCGCTTCGTCGATGGCATTGCCTGCCTCGTCGAACATGGCACGGACGCGACCGAACTCCTCGCCGGCCAGGATGGTGTCTCCACGCTTGAGTGTGCCGTCCTGCACCAGGATGGTCGCGACCGGACCGCGGCCCTTGTCCAGCGAGGACTCAACCACCACGCCGCGACAGCGACGCGAGGGCACGGCCTTGAGTTCTAGCACTTCCGATTGCAGCAGAATGGACTCGAGCAGGTCGTCAATACCGTCTCCGGTCATCGCCGAAACCGGCACGAAAATCTCCTCGCCACCCCAATCTTCAGGCACGACTTCCTCGGCGGCCAGCTCGGATTTGACCCGGTCGGCATCGGCCTCGGGCTTGTCCATCTTGTTGACCGCCACGATCAACGGCACACCGGCGGCGCGTGCATGCTGAATGGCTTCCTTGGTTTGCGGCATGACGCCGTCGTCGGCAGCCACGACCAGAATCACGATGTCGGTAGCCTTGGCGCCACGGGCACGCATGGCCGTGAAGGCCGCATGGCCCGGGGTATCGAGGAAGGTCACCACGCCGTTGTCGGTCTCTACATGGTAGGCACCGATGTGCTGGGTAATACCGCCTTCTTCGCCCGAGGCGACCTTGGCACGGCGGATATAGTCGAGCAGCGAAGTCTTGCCATGGTCGACATGGCCCATGACCGTGACGACCGGCGGACGCGTGACCTCGTCGCCTTCAGCAACTTCTTCCTCGGCGACCAGTTCCTGCTCGATATCGGTGTCCGTGGCAGCCTTGGCCTCATGGCCCATTTCCTCGACCACCAGGATGGCCGTTTCCTGGTCCAGCGGCTGATTGATGGTCACCATGGTGCCCATGTTCATCAGCGCCTTGATCACCTCGCCGGCCTTGACCGCCATTTCCTTGGCCAGTTCACCGACAGTAATGGTGTCGGGCACCTCGACCAGGCGCTTGACCGGCGCGGTCGGCTTCTGGAAACCGTGCTCGGTGGACACACCGGCCACCTTGCCGACACGACGCTGCTTGCCCTTGGGCTTGCGGCGCTTGGATTTCGGACCGATGTGCAGTTCTTCTCGACCGTACCGGGTACCGGCATCCTTGGCGCCCGGCTTTTCCTTGCCCTTGGCCGCCTTGCGCTCGGCTTCCTTGCGTGCCGCCTCGCGTGCGACCTTTTCTTCAACCCGGCGTTGCGCTTCGAGTTCGGCCTGGGCACGCTCGGCTTCCTTGCGGCGCTCTTCCTCTTCGGCCTTGCGCTTTTCGCGCTCTTCAGCCTCGAGACGCTCCTGCTCTTCCTGCTCGGCACGCCGGCGCTCGGCCTCCTCGCGTTCGGCGCGTTCGGCTTCGTCGCGCTGACGACGGGCCTCTTCCAGCGCCTTGGCTGCTGCCTCGCGCTCTGGATCGGACTGATCCTGTTCGGCGATTTCACGTCGCTTGACATAGGTACGGCGCTTGCGCACTTCGACGTTGACCGTTCGCGACGGTGCCGCACCGCGTCCACGCGTTCGCCCGGCGCCGCCTGAAGGAACCTTCAATTCGCTTACGGTCTTGCGCTTCAGGGTGACCTTGCGCGGAGCGCTTGCCTCATCCACCTCGCCCTTGCCGTGGCTGGAGCGCAGGTGGGTCAGCAGCTTCTTCTTGTCTTCATTGGTCACCGAAGCGGCCGGGTCATCCACCTTGATGCCGGCTTCGTTGAGCTGGGTGATCAGGCGATCGACATCGATCCCCAATACCTCAGCCAATTGTGAAACAGTGACCTGGGACATGCAGCTTTCCTTGCAATCTATCTTGGATTTACTCTTCCGCGAACCAGTGCTCACGCGCCTTCATGATCAACTCGGCG
>SL_3KL_010_SEDDRAFT_10001202_pt1 | contig 23218 bp, 21 predicted proteins | sample SodLakKL_010_SED_2_FD_10381 | JGI IMG/M metagenome (IMG submission 10381) | reverse complement strand
GATGTAATATGACTCCTCCCTCATTTAATACTTCTACAGCCTTAACAATACTTTCGCTCAGTAACATTTAAAGTGGTGTTGCGTTAACAATCTTGTAATTTAATAGATACCCTTATTTGACGAATGGCTGCAAAGATACATTACAAAATTTTTTTTCCCATACTGTTGACCTGTTCATTATTGGTCGGTTCGCTCAATGCCACTCACATTATAGGTGGAGAAATGACCTTTGAATGCCTGTCTCCGGGGGAGTATCGAGTCACAATGAAAGTGTATAGAGATTGTGCACTTGGACTGGCTGCATTTGATTCTCAGGCAGGTGGTCTTACGGGTACAGTATCTATTTTCAGTGAGGGAGGGAGTAATCTTGACGGGCAGATTAGATTGGATCCACCTCTAGTAGAGAGCATACCCAATGATGCTGAAAATCCCTGTCTGGTAGTTCCGCCCAATATCTGTGTGGAGAGCGGAACTTATACTTTTGATGTCTCTCTTCCCGTCAGCGATGAGTCTTATTACATTGTCTATCAACGCTGTTGCCGAAACAACACCATCAATAATATTTTCGAACCTCAATCTACTGGGGCGACCTATTTTATAGAGATCACCCCTTATGCGCAGGAAAATTGCATCAGCACTCCGACCTTTGATAATTTTCCCCCACCCGTGATCTGCAGTGGTTTTGATCTGGAATTTGATCATTCGGCCTCGGATGATCAACCCAATAGCGAATTGGTCTATTCTTATTATACACCTTTTGTAGGAGGGGGGCTGGAAGGAAGTCCACAGTTGCCAGGAAATCCTTTTAGTGTGAATGGAGTGGCGCCTCAACCCACTTCTTTTCCACCTTACACTGAGGTTTTATTCATTCCTCCTTTGTACAGCCGAAACACTCCGCTGGCCGGAGATCCTGCCGTCCGTATTAATTCAAGTACCGGGGTCATTTCAGGCAGACCGGATATACTCGGTCAATTCGTAGTGGGTGTGCAGGCCGAACAGTACGTCAATGGTCAACTGGCCTCGGTTATTCGCCGGGACTTTCAGTTCAATGTTACTTCTTGCGAACCTACCGTTTTTGCCCAAATAGAGGCTGATGAGATTATTGATGAACGTGAATTTGTGGTTAATTCCTGTGGAAATACTGAAGTGACTTTTAACAATCAGAGTTTTCAGGAGCAATTCATCGACGAATATCGATGGAAGTTTTTTGTTGAAGGGGATACGTTATTAAATTCTGATCGAAATGCCACCGTAAATTTTCCCGATACTGGCACTTACAAAGGCATCTTAATTGCCAATCCGGATGCTGAATTGTGCAACGACACCGCTGAAATTAGAGTGAACATTTTTCCTTTTGTAGAAGCAAAATTTCAGTTTGACTATGACACTTGCAGTGCCGGGCCCGTTGAGTTTGAGGATTTGTCTTTCACTGGTGGTTCGCAGCTGGTGGGCTGGGATTGGAAATTTAAGCCTGAAGAAACTACTGATCTCCGGAACCCCTCTTTCGAATTTTCGACCTCGGGCACCAAAGAAGTATTACTGGAGGTCGCCGATGACAACAACTGCACTGACACCATAACTAAGGAAGTGCCCTATTTTCCGTTGCCTCCAATTATAGTGGTAGAACCCGGTAAATTCAATGGCTGTGCACCGGAAGAAATTAGTTTTACAAACCGCAGTGACTTTGTAACCGAGGATTACGAGATCTTTTGGGACTTTGGTGACGGGAATACCAGTGAAGAACTGAACCCCTCCAATTTATATGAAGACCCTGGTACTTACGATGTGTTCATAAGGATTATCTCACCATTTGGCTGTGTAGGAGAGCGAAGATTTCGATCAATCGTTGAAATTTTTAGAGGTCCTGAGGCCGGGTTTAGTGTCAGCCCAACTGAGCTCACGAGTATTGAAAGTCGGGTATCTGTGACCGACCTGTCCTCCCTGGCTGAGGGTTGGCAATACAATTTTAATAATGAGGCCAACTATTTTTTCCGGGAACCCTCTCACACCATTGAAGATACAGGAAGGGTTTTCGTCGAGCAGGTGGTTTTCAAGGGGAATGGCTGTACAGATACTGCCAGAATTTATCTGGATGTGGTGCCTTTTACTTCCTTCCACCTGCCCAATGCTTTCACACCAAATGGGGACGGGGTCAATGATGAGTACCGCGGCACCGGAATACTCGAGTACATCAGTAATTTCAGGATGACCATTTGGAATCGGTGGGGTGAAAAGGTTTTTGAAACCAGCAATCCGGAAACGGGCTGGAACGGTCGGAAATTCAATACCGGTGATATGCTTGATCAGGGCGTCTATGTGGCGGTTGTAGAGTACGAGAATCCCGATGGATCCAGGGAGGTTATCAAAGAATTTGCTACCCTGATCCGCTGATCTCATCCTCTTTTTCAAAAAAAATTGACTGGTCGGCTTGTATGTTTGTAAAAAGCCTTACCTTTGCAGCCTAAAATTTTAGATGATGGACGCGATAAGATATGTACACGAGCAGGTTTCCAAGTCAAAAGACTGGCCAGAGTTCAAGCCCGGCGACAATATCATAGTGAGCTACCGGATTATAGAGGGTGACAAAGAGCGCTTGCAGGATTTCAAAGGAGATGTCCTAAAATTCGACGGTTTTGGTATCAACAAAACCTTTACTGTGCGCAAAATGTCAAGTGGTGTTGGTGTGGAGAGAATCTTTCCACTTCACTCTCCTCACATTGCTGAAATTAAGGTGGTGAAAAGAGGTAAAGTGCGCCGCGCCAAATTGTTTTATCTCCGTAAACTGGTTGGTAAAAAGGCCAGAATTCGCGAGAAAACTCACATCAAGGCCGATTCCTGAAACACTCGTTCTGTTTAGAAAAAACTCAAAGCTGTACTGCCCATTTTCCGGTGGTACAGCTTTTTTTGTGCCCGGGGCTATTTTGATTTCCCGTTTCTAAATTCCTGAAAAAACCACCCACTTATCTAACCCTTTTACTCAAAAAAGGTGTTTTGCTGTGAGGAACATCTGATATATGGGCTTTCTCATCTTTTTGGCGCTTTTCTTCGCAATGGAGATTTTTGTTTTCCGCTTGCTGAAAACTGCATTTTACGGACGTGGCGAGAACCCGGACAGACCCGTATTTCAGCTCTTCATGAAGAGGATTTGGTTTGCAGTGGTTTACTGGGGATTGACAGTGGCCTTCTTTGTCAACTGGGGATTACAATTCTACGGCATAATTCATTACAGCGAAGTGCCCTTTTGGATTTATATCAATGCATTTTTCTTCCTGCTTTACATCGCGAAATTCGCCTCTCTCTTGTTGGGAGTACTTACAGAGCTGTTGTTGCTTGGGGACCGGGCAATTAATTTTTTCTCAGGGACTTCCTACTTCAGTCCTTCGAGAAAGCGATTCCTCAAAATAACTGCGGCTGCTTTTGGTTTGCTGCCTTTTACTACCCTGCTATACGGCATGGTTCGCAACCCCTACCGCTACACTGTCTATGAATCTGACATTTTGATAGATGATCTGCCGCCCGGCCTGGAGAATCTTAAAATTGTACAGATATCGGATATCCACGCCGGTAGTTGGGTGTTTCAGGAACCGGTTGGCAGGGCAGTTGATATGATCAATGAGTTGGAACCCGATTTGGTGTTGTTTACCGGTGATTTGGTGAACAATATCGCCTCTGAGATGGAGCCCTTTATCCCTGTTTTCAAAAAAATAAAATCCCGCTACGGTGTTTATTCGGTGTTGGGTAATCACGACTACGGCGATTATTTCCGGTGGCAAAGCAGTGAAGACAAACGCGCCAATTTTCAACAATTGCTCGACACCCACCAGGCCATGGGGTGGAAGCTGTTGAGGAATCAGAGTGAATTGGTTGAAATCGGCGAAGACCAACTGGCGGTAATTGGCGTAGAAAATTACTCTGCACTGCCACAATTTCCGCGTTACGGTGATTTAGACAAGGCAATGGCTGAAGTTCCTGAGAGTGCATTTAAAATTTTACTCACACATGACCCGACCCACTGGGATGCTGAAATAGTCAATCAAAATCCCGACATTGGAATAACCTTTTCAGGCCACACCCATGGATTTCAGTTCGGCTTTGAAATTCCGGGCGTTGGGAGATGGAGTCCGGGAAGTATGATTTATGATCAGTGGGCTGGCTTGTATAAAAAAGGCAAGCAGTACCTCTATGTAAATCGCGGCCTTGGATACCTGGGTTATCCGGGAAGGGTTGGGATTTTACCCGAAATCTCCCTTTTGACGCTGAGGAGAAATACTTTGCTGTAGGAGAACAAAATTGTTTTCCTATATTTACGGTTTAATAAGTGCTATTGTGCGAATCAATTAAGTTGCTTAGGTTTTATGAGTTTGCTGAATAAATGGATTGTTGGAATTTTGTCTTTAGTCGTGATGCTGCTCTTGCTAACTGCATGTGCACAGGAAGGTGATTCTACGGATGATTTGAACGAGACTACCATTGAGGGCGAATGGGAAATCACCTTCGCCCTGAGAAACGGAAGCCCTACATCAACTATTGACGGAGGTATATTTACCTTCGAAAACGGTGCCTTTTCCAGTAATTTTATTCAGGATGGCATGCCGGGAAATTACGAACTGGATGGAGAGACCATAATTACCGGTTTGAGGAACCCCGAAGAGTTTCACGTCGTTAGCTACTCAGACAGAAGAATGATATTAAAGACCACGATAAGCGGATTTGACTTTGAGTTTGAGCTGGAAAGAATCACCAATGAAGACGAGCACAGTATTCAATAAACTGATCTCAGGTATCCTCCTGATATGGTTCCCCTTTCAATTGAGTGCACTGGACGCCCATTTAAGTCTCTACACTTTCAATAGCCCTGATGGGGCTTTCACAGAATTGTGCCTCTACATCAATGCCGGTGAGCTGGAGCGCAAAATGGTTGATTCCATTAATGGACAATCCGTTGTGGAATACACACTAGTAATTTCAGATCATGCTACTGAATTGGTTGTTTATGCCGACCGATTTCGCTTGAGCGGTCCGGTAGGCGAGGAGCCAGAAAATTTTTACGACATTCGAAGAATTCCCGTTGAAAATGGAGATTACCGGGTGGATCTGACCTTGATAGATGCCCTCAATCCTGAGAATGAGCTTAATCGCACCACCGACTTTTCAGTTTCATTCCAGCCTGAAGTGCTTGAGTTTTCAACCATCCAACTTTTATTTTCAGCAAGTCCCGATGATGACTTCCAGTCTCGCTTTGTAAAAAACGGCTTCCGGATGGAAATTGCTCCCTTGAACTACTTCCCTCCGGGAGTGGATCGGATGTATTTTTACAATGAAATATACGGTCTACAAACTGCCTTTCCCGGCGAGGAGCACTACGCTCTGGGCATAGAGTTGAAGAGGAGGGGCAGTAATGAAGTGATGATGAGTACATTCAGTCGCCGTTCCGTAGGCGAGGTGGACCCGGTACTAAGATCTGTGGATATTTCTGAACTAGGATCCGGCGAGTACCTCCTCACCATCAATGCGGTAAATAGAGAGCAGGAAATAATTGGCAGTACAACTACCTTGTTCTACCGCCACAATCCCATTTTGGATGAGGAGTTGGTTGAAGAGCAGCTCGTGACTTTCGACAATTCATTTGTTCAGGATTTAGACACTGAAGAATTGGTTTACTCACTTAAAGCGATTGCCCCGCTGATCAGTCCACAGGATGTGACAAGGTTGAATAATATTTTGAGAAACAAGAAGGATGATCAGATGCGGTACTTCCTTTTTGAAACCTGGTGTAATGTAGATCCTTATGAACCCCAAAATTCCTACGAGCAGTTTATGGAGGTGGCCCGCGCGGTTGATAAAATGTACTACTCCGGTTTTGGTCGCGGCTTTGAAACAGACCGCGGAAGGATATTCTTGCGGTACGGAAGACCGGATGATATTGAGAATGTGCAGACAGAGACAGATGCACCCCCTTATGAAGTTTGGACCTATTCCAGGCTGCCCGGTACGGGACAAACCGAGGTCAAGTTCGTGTTCTACAACCCCAGTTTGGCAGGAAATATGTATGAATTACTCCACACCAATGCCCGGGGTGAGTTGAATAATCCCAATTGGATACGCGACCTTTATCAAAATGCTCCCAATATCCACGAGGGTCCCAATTATCACCAGGTTGACGGTATCCAGGATGGATTCAATCGCAGGGCTATAGATGTTTTTACCGATAATTAATTTACTCTTTGATGCAAATTCTCATGATCAATAAAATTGGCGGAACAGTCGCCACAGTCTTGTTCTGCCTGATTCTGCAGACAGGCTTTTTGAGTGAACCGCTACATGCCCAAATCGACACCACCGATACCGACATGGTTGAAGATTACAATTGGCGTATCATGCAGCGGATGCTCAACGGTATTTATATACCCCAGGACCTAAACGATGCTTTTTACGAATTGGAGAGAAATGCCAGTGATCAGGCCATAAGTCGATTTCGCAACGCGCCCGGTGATGATCTCTCAAACAAACTTTTTTTTGGATTGGGCAGATGGATGAAGTCAAATTGGCAATTTTACGAAGGCAGCAGGTTTTCTCATTATTTGAGGGGGCTCGGACTCTCGCATCCGGACGACATGGTGACCTTTGTGATTGAGTCCTTCCACCTCCATCTCAATGAGGAGGATCTCCGCATAGAAGAACGTGTAGAGGAGTTGCGGGAAAGGCGGTTTTTGATTTCCCGGCGCATGATGCAGCGAGACACCATCAGTGTGGATACCATCCGCTGAGTCCATTGGTCTCAGTTCCACATTTTATGCGTTACTTTGCAGTTTCGAACCAATAAATTTAGGAGGAAATGATGAGAAGGCACTTCCTGTTTCTCAAAGCCGCGTTACTGGTGTTTTTGCTCATATCCAGAGGGACCAATTTGTTCGGTATTGATGACTTGTTAGATGACAGCGCTATTGCGAGGGGCGTGTTTTACGTGGTAATTTATCTGCTGACCATTGAAATAGTCCGCTCGATAATTATCAAACTCTACCGACGTAGGAAGAAAATGAGCAGCCAGGAGACAGATAATTTCATCCTGGGTATAAGCAACCTCTATATTTTGCTGTACACCTTCGGTCTGTTTTTCCTCCTTCTTTCCATTACCAATGTACAACTCACGTCCTTTATATTTTCAGTGAGTATCGTGGCTGCCGCTCTGGCTATTTTGACCAAAGAATTTTTGACCGACATTTTGAGTAGTATGCTGATGACTTTCAGCAGGGAATTGGAAGTGGGTGATGTGGTCAAAATGGGTGAACACAAGGGGAAAATTGTAAATATGACCCTCAATAAAACCACCATTCTGACCGATGAGGATGACCTGGTGTTTTTCCCCAATACCAAAGTTTTCTTTTCTGACATCGTAAATTACACCAAGCGCGATATCAAAAAGACCAGCATCAGCTTTGAAATGAACAACGGAATTGCTGAAAGTGTCACGGAAATTGAAGATATGCTAAAAGAAGCCCTGGAGGAATACAAAGATTTGATCAGGCCGGACAGCTACAACCTTCGAATACTGGACATTAAGAAAGATTTCGTAAACTTTAAGTTTCAGTATGTTTTGTACAACCCCAACCTGGAGTTGGAAAGGAAGATTCGGAAAAAAGTGGTCAGAACTATTTTTAGCATGGTCAACAAACAGAAAATTGTACAGGTTAAAGCCGGAGGTGAATCGCCGGGGGCTTAATCTTCATTGGAAGCACCTGGCCTTTTCATGTTAGTGAATCAAGAGACCCAATGAAATCTGCGAGGTGGACATTTCTTATCCTACTTCCCTTTATCCTCGCCATGTGTCGCAGCGGAGGAGATGAAGTGCGTATCCAGTCTATCGAATCCTCCGAAGGCTATGTGGTAAAGTACTTCGACTTCGATGATCGCCTGGTAAAGCGTATTGAACTGGATATCGATTCTCTGCACCACGGTTGTTACCAAATTTTTGATAAAGAGGGGGAGGCCGTTTTACAGGCTTTTTTCTCCGGTGGAGAGCTTCATGGAACCTGGATGATGGCAAAAAAAGGCTGCTGGAGTGGGGGAGGCCTTGCAAATGCTAAAAAAGAAGGTTTGTGGGAATACCACAAAAACCACAATGGAGAATGTCTGCCGGTCAAAAGCAGGGGCTTCCGGGAGGGCGAATTGCACGGTGGCAGCATATATTCTGAGGGCCGTGATGGATTCTGGACTTATGATCTCTACAACAGGGGCCGTTTGATCGGAAGTGCTGAGTTAGGTGATTTCGGTATCAGGGAGGTATCCGGGGACCTCTACTTTTTCGGACTGGATCTGGCCACTGATCTGGAGGGTGAAACCACCTTGCTGCTCTTTGCTGCAGCGATTCCGGGTTTTTTTCCTGAGGTCTCCGTACTTTCTGAAACAGAGGATGGCGAAAAGGAACTTATCCAAATGCCTCCGGCGGGTTATAATAACCATATGTTTTTTTGGATAGTGGATGAACTCAGGGATAAGAGTTTCTACGAAGCGGGTTTGGCTGACCTCAAACTTCTGGATGGAATGGGTTATGATGCATACAGGGAGTTGATTTATTTCCCCATCATTCCCGGAAGACCCGACTAAATCTACTTTGACCCAACCGATGGAAAATCTTCAAACCCTTAGGCAGTCCTGTAGAAATCATGTCAACCTCTTACATTTGGGTAATTTTTTTACCTTTACCCCTTTGCCAACCGGGCGGGAGAAGCCAATCCTTTGAGGGCTGTGAGTCAGCATGGGGTTTGGAGCGTTTGAATTTGGGGTATTCCTGTCCTGCCATTGAAGAAAAAGGAGGGTTGGAAAATTGATTCACAAACAAAAGCAGAAGAATGAAAAACATTTCCATGCCACACACCCTGGTGTTGATGTTTGGCCTGATGGTAGTTTCCCTGGTCGTGACCTGGTTGGTGCCCTCCGGTTCTTTTGAAACGACTGTTAATGAGCACGGACAGGAAGTTGTCGTGCCGGGAACCTTCAGTCAAATTCCCGACAAGGAATACCTGAGTCCACTTTCACTTTTCACGGTCATTCCCCGGGCCCTCGGAGATGCGCAGGCCATCATTTTCTTTGTGCTGATCATTGGAGGAGCGATCAAGGTTATTAGAGAAACCGGTGCGATAGATGCATTTCTCGGTAGTTTGATCAAAAAGTACGGCAGACGGCCCAATATGTTGCTTTTTTCCATGATGTTCACCTTTGCAATGGTCTCGGCTACCATCGGAGTTGCAGAGGAATACATACCCTTTGCCCTAATTTTGGTCAGTCTCTGCGTGGCCATGAGGTTGGATGCCATTACCGCCATCGGGACTCTGGTAGTTGGTTACGGTGTGGGCTATGGCATTGCATTTATGAATCCCTTCACTCTGGTTATAGCGCAAAATATAGCAGGACTTCAACCGCTTTCCGGATACGAGTATCGCCTGGCCATTACCATCCCTTTTATTCTCGTTGGCTTTCACCACGTCTGGAGTTACGCTCGAAAAATACAAAGAGACCCCTCGAAAAGTCTGATGAAAGGTATTAAGCCAAAGGAGTACATTTCTCTTGCTGACCACCCTCCTTTGAACAGGAGGAGAATATTGATCCTTCTAATTTCCGGTGCAGCATTACTCGGCCTGATTGTTGGAATAGCTACTGCGGGCTGGTATTTAGTGGAATTGAGCGCATTGTTTGTGGGATTGGCTCTTGTTGTTGGCATCGTTTCAGGTCTGGGTGCCAATAAAACTGCCATTGTATTTGGTGAAGGTGCAGCTGAATTAACCACTACTGCGCTCTTGATTGGGTTTGCTCGCTCTATTGCCCTCCTGATGGAAGACGGTATGGTATTGCACACAGTAGTGGATGCCGCGGCAGCTCCTCTTTCCGCCTTCGGACCTGAATTTGCCGCGGTGGGCATGCTGTTTATTCAGAGCATTCTCAACTTTTTTATTCCCTCCGGAAGTGGACAGGCATTTGTAGCTATGCCGCTGATGGCCCCCATCGGAGATATTGTCGGTGTGAGCAGGCAGATATCCGTACTAGCCTTCCAGTTCGGAGACGGCCTTATGAATATGATTGTTCCCACCAGCCCGGTCCTCATGGGTATTCTGGGACTGGCCGGAATACCCTACACGCGTTGGTTCCGGTTTATCGCACCTCTTTTGGTAAAGCTTTTCGTCCTGTGTTCGATTGTTCTAGTCATTGCAGTGTGGATAGGGTATGAATGATGGGGGTGGGTGAAATGTGGATAGGGCAAATCAATTACGAATGGTTTAATTGCGGATTGGGGGGGATAATAGACAGTTGACAATTTTTTGTGTGATAATTCGGAGGTTCTGGTATAAAATAACGACTTTTGGGTGGTTCGGGATGTAGGATATTGGGTACCTAAAAACCCGGGGGAGGGTCTAATTTCATGGGCCACGGAAAATCCGCCAAATCCATCTAATCCGTCAAAATCCGTGATTCAGACAATGAGGATTTTGGTTTCACGCAAAGGCCATAAAGGAGGCAAAGGCCGCAAAGGGTTCAGTTGAAAGTAGAAAGTATTGAAAGTACAAAGTTTGGAAAGTTGACAATTGCCCACCAAAGCTTTGGGGGCAAGCGGATAGGGTTTGAATAAATTTTCGTGTAGGGACGCAATGCCTTGCGTCCGCTAAATGGTTCTATTCTTTCATTAGTGGGATTTTATAATCATTTCCCCTCTACGGAATTCCTTTCTATCGAATGGTCAAATTACGCGGAACAAGAGAAAATCCGTGTAATTCCTCTAATCCATTAAAATCCGTGATTCAGACAATGTGCGAATCGGTTGCTCCCCCTCCCCAAAGCATAGCCTGCCCCCAAAACTTTGGTGGGGGGACGAGAAAACTTTGGGGGCAAAGAAACCTTTTTAACAGAAAAAAATCCTCCGAAATCAACAATCCCTCCGAATAGATATTCTGCTGGATACAGCGAGGTGGCGGCCTCGCAAACAACTCACCAAATCACAGACTCACCAATTCACAACTGAGTTAGGCCATCCGCCCATCGGGTCATCTGCCAACAACTCCCCCCTTTGTGAAAAACCCGTGAATTTCTTATCTTTGCGGTCTTTTGAAAGACGGTGGTCGGCCCTTTTAAACAAAGGAGACCGCGGTCGGTTTGATAACTAAAACAGCAACATTATGATTGACTTCAAGAATATCAGCGTTTCGGAGAACAACGGAATTTTTACCATTACCATTGAAAGGCCGCGAGCGCTTAATGCTCTGAACTGGGACACCATTGAAGAACTTGGCCAGGCTATCCAGAAAATATCGGGCCAATTGGTCAACGTCAAAGGTGTTATTCTTACCGGCTCGGGTGAAAAGGCCTTTGCGGCAGGGGCTGATTTGAAGCGCTTTCCCGAATTGGGTGAGGAGGGCGGTATTCAGTTGTCCCGTCAGGGGAATGAGGTTTTCAACCGTTTTGAAAATGCACCCTTTCCCGTCATTGCCGCGATAAACGGTTTTGCGCTGGGAGGAGGACTGGAACTCGCAATGGCCTGTCACCTCAGGATAGCTGCCAAAAACGCAAAATTTGGACAGCCGGAAGCCAAACTCGGCCTTACTCCGGGATATGCCGCCACCCAGCGACTTCCGCGATATGTCGGTAAATCACAGGCGCTCTACTTGTTGCTCACCGGTGAAATGATCAATGCAAACAGGGCTTTGGAACTCGGATTGGTGAATGAATTGGTGGAGCAGGAAGAGCTGTTGAAGCGATGTGAGGAAATACTCGAGGTTACTGGTTCCATGGCACCCATTGCCATCGAGGAAATTATTAAATGTGTGAATGCCTATTACGATCCGAATACGGATGGTTTTGAGAGTGAGGTAAAGGCTTTTGGAAAATGCATGGACTCAGAAGACCTCCAGGAAGGGGTGAATGCATTTTTGGAAAAGAGAAGACCTGAATTCAAGGGTAAGTGATTTGCTTATTCAAAATCCTCGTTTACCGGTATTCCGGTTTTTAATATCAAAGTCGCATTGGTTTAATCGCTGAAATAAATGATCAAAACAGATATACTTATAATTGGAGCGGGCCCCACGGGTTTGTTTGCGGTTTTTGAAGCCGGCCTGTTGCGTCTTCGATGCCACCTGATCGATTCACTGCCTCAAGCCGGTGGTCAGTTGGCAGAAATATACCCCAAAAAGCCCATTTACGATATTCCCGGAATGCCTGAAGTGCTAGCGGGAGATTTGGTAGATGGCCTTATGAAACAGGCGGCTCCGTTCAAACCCGGCTTTACTCTCGGTGAGCGGGCCGAAACACTGGAAAAGACAGAGGACGGTCAATTTTTAGTGATCACCAACAAGGGTACAGTACACAGTGCTCCGGTAGTGGCGATAGCCGGAGGCCTCGGTTCATTTGAACCCAGAAAGCCGCCGTTGGGCAACATTGCTGATTTTGAGGACAAGGGTGTGTCCTACATGGTTAAAAACCCGGAGGATTACCGCGATAAAAGGGTCGTAATTGCAGGTGGGGGAGATTCCGCCCTGGATTGGGCTATTTACCTTGCAGATGTGGCCTCTGAGGTGACACTCGTTCACAGGCGGGAGGGTTTTCGCGCAGCAGTTGACTCAGTTGAGAAGGCCAGGGCGCTGGATAAAGAGGGAAAAATCCGCTTGCTGACCAGCGCACAGGTAACAGGCCTCAGTGGGAACGGGCGACTGGAAACTGTACTTATCAACCACAAGAAAAAAGGCGGTATCGAATTGGAAACCGATTTTTTTATTCCTCTGTTTGGCTTGATTCCCAAGCTCGGCCCCATAGCAGATTGGGGGCTGGACATTAAGGACAATGCCATTCGAGTGGATACCTTTGATTACTCGACCAATGTGCCCGGGATATACGCCATCGGGGATATCAATACTTATCCTGGCAAATTAAAACTTATCCTATGCGGTTTTCACGAAGCTACCCTTATGTGTCAATCGGCCTACAAAAGGATCAACCCGGACAAAAAGGTTTCATTTAAGTACACCACCGTAAGCGGTATAGAGGGATTCTGAAATTATGGATAGTGTTAAGATAAAAGCAATAGACAGGGAAGGTGTAGAGCACATGATTGAAGCTCCGGTTGATATGAACCTCAACCTGATGGAAGCACTCAAGGGATCGGGTTTGGATGTAAAGGCCACTTGCGGAGGAATGGCCCTCTGTTCAACCTGTCATGTGTATATTCTCACAGACCATAGCTTAGCCGAACCCACGGAAGACGAAGAAGATATGCTTGATTCTGCTTTTTTAGTTGAAGATAACAGCAGATTGGGTTGCCAATTGCGCATAGAGTCCGATATGGACGGACTGGTTGTTCAATTGGCACCGGATGGGGATTGATTGAGTAATTATCCTCCTGTTTCCTTTTTCAGCTCTGCAATTTGGCTTTCCCACAAGTGCTTTTGATCATCCACTTCATCCTCATCAGCAAAATCGGTTATTTCCAGGATGGTTTCATTGGTCACCCCGGATTTTGAAAGGCGGTATTCGAAATACTCATCCTCATCATCCGCATCATCCCACTTAAACCGCAGTCGCTCTTCCTCAACATGCTCAACCAGGATCGCCCTTTCGGCATAACCTTCCCAATAGAAGGTGTACACATCACCGTCGATATCTACCTCGTCACAAAACCAGCGAACCAGGCAGGATGGTGTCGTTAGAAAGTTGTGAAGTATGGCTGGTGAAGCCTTGAACAGAAACTCCATATCGAATTGAACTCGCTTCATTTTATCATTTTTTTTGACTGTGCAATAATAATCTACCGGGTTTAGTTAGATGCATTGGCAGTTCTAAGCAATTGCCCTGCACGAGAATGTAGCGCAAGCACTTATTGACTATCCCGGATGCCTAATGTTCCTAAACAGCCCGCAAGTAAATATTTTTTTATGGATTTAATAATTATTTGAACTTTTTTTTCTGAAAAAGGCTTGAAGATGGTATGTTTGCAGCTTTTTTAAACCGCAGATCCGTAATTCCAGCCGGATTCAAACATTGGCAACGAACAATATTCAGCTTTATCGGTTCGTCAACAACAAAATATGGTATTGGGATAACCTGATTCATTCTAGTAGATCTGGAATGTACGATTGATTTATTTTACAACAAACTAATCATTACATGAGACAGTTAAAAATTACAAAATCTATAACCAACAGGGAGAGTCAATCCCTGGAGAAATATCTCCAAGAAATTGGCAAAGTTGATCTCCTGACTCCTGAAGAGGAAGTTGATTTGGCCAAGCGTATCAAAGAGAACGACCAGGTCGCTTTGGAAAAGTTGACCAAGGCGAATCTGCGGTTTGTGGTTTCTGTGGCCAAGCAGTATCAAAATCAGGGTCTTTCTCTTAGTGACCTTATTAACGAGGGCAATCTCGGCCTCATCAAAGCTGCACAGCGATTTGATGAAACAAGGGGTTTTAAGTTTATTTCCTATGCTGTATGGTGGATCAGGCAGTCTATTCTTCAAGCACTGGCTGAACAGTCGCGTATTGTCAGACTTCCTCTTAATAAAGTGGGTTCCCTGAATAAAATAAACCGCGCATTTTCTGAATTGGAGCAGGAGTACGAAAGAGAACCGTCTGCCGAGGAACTCTCAGAATCTCTTGAAATCTCTACCGACGAGGTGGAAACTACCCTTGGTGTGGCTTCGCGCCATGTCTCAGTTGATGCGCCCTTCGTGGAGGGAGAGGACAATACCTTACTGGATGTGTTGGAAAATAATACGACACCGGATACAGACGACAGTCTTGATTACGCAGACTCACTTCGCAAAGAAATCGAGCGCTCCCTCGGTACTCTTACCGAAAGACAGAGCGATGTAATTAAGCTGTACTTTGGGATTGGAATAGAGCATCCCATGTCGCTGGAAGACATAGGAGACAAATTCGGACTTACGCGAGAGCGGGTTCGCCAGATAAAAGATAAGGCCATCAACAAACTGCGCTCCACATCGAGGAGTAAATTGTTGAAAAATTACCTGGCCCTTTGATACATTGAGAATGTCAAAATAACTTTGAGGGGAAGTGGATCAATATCTGCTTCCCCTTTTTGCTTTAGTCAGTTTATTTGCTGAAATTTGCAGCTCAAAATAAACGCTACTACTAATGCCAAAACAAATAAAGTCCCATGTGGACAGTACCCTGAAGAACTGGAGAAAAGAGGAGAAAAAAGCCATAAAGCTGCTTAAGGTCGTCGGAGATCTGCGGTTCGACAGAGGCATTGAGCTTGTTCTTTTCCGAAGAGATATCTATGACAGTCGACCATCTCAGGTAATCCACAACCATCACCACGGTAGCAATTACACCTCCAATCCCATTACCATTGATGACACTCTGGATGTAGCCAGGGCCATAGAGCGAATGGAAAGCCTGGCACCTTCCAGGATTGACATTGGGAAAATTGCCGCCAACTTTAAGGAAGGTGGAAATGGGATGGAGTTGGAGGGTTGGCTTAAAGACCTGTTTGCGGATGCACTTACCGGGGAGTCGGGTGACATTGAACCCAGGGACGTCGTATTATACGGATTTGGTAGGATTGGAAGACTGCTCGCCAGGCGGATCATCGAACTCACCGGCAGGGGAGACCAGCTTAGACTGAGAGCGGTGGTTATTCGTCCCAAGATGAAGGACAAAAATGCCGAATTGCATAAGCGTGCCTCATTGCTGCAATCGGATTCTATTCACGGTGAATTTGGTGGCAGTGTGAGGGTTGATGAAGAAGCAGGCGATTTGGTGGTCAATGGCAATCGAATCAAGATCATTTTTGCCGGACATCCATCGGAAATCAATTACCTGGATTGCGGTATTCAAAATGCTATGGTAATTGACAACACCGGGGTTTTTAGGGATCGTGAGGCTCTATCTATTCACCTGAGACCGGGGATTGATAAGGTCATGCTCACTGCACCGGCCAAGGATGTGGATAACATTGTGTACGGTGTTAACCACCACCAACTCGATCCTGAAGAGAAGATATTTTGTGCTGCAAGTTGCACTACCAATGCAATAGCTCCGGTTTTAAAGGTCTTCGGGAGCGAGTTTGGAGTAGAGAGTGGACACATCGAAACCATTCACGCCTACACCAGCGACCAAAACCTATTAGACAATTTCCACAAAAAACCCAGAAGGGGACGCGCCGCTGCAATCAACATGGTGTTGACTTCGACAGGCGCTGCCTCTGCTGTTGCCAAAGTGTTGCCCGATCTCGCTGGAAAATTGACAGGTAATGCTGTAAGGGTTCCGACCCCTGATGTGTCACTGGCCGTCATGAATTTGGTGATTAGCGAAAAAGTGGATGTTGAGCGCGTCAACAAAGCCATGCGAAAAGCATCCTTGCACGGAGAAATGGTCGAGCAAATTCACTATTCCACCAGCACGGAGTACGTTTCCAGTCATGTGGTTGGATCAACCAGTGCTGCCGTTTTTGATGCGCCGAGCACCATTGTCTCTTCCAGTGGTCGTCAAATAACAGTGTATGCCTGGTACGACAATGAGTACGGGTATTGTTGTCAGGTAGTGAGACTGGCCAAGTACGCTTCCAGGGTGCGAAGGTTTGCCTTTTATTGATCTCCTGATCTCAATTCATCTGAATAAGATAAGCTAATTTGAGCCGGCGTTCAGTAGTCAGGCTGACAAACTTTTTATCCCATTTATTCGTTCTGAAACAAAATATGCCAATGAACGAAGAAAAACCACAGGCAGAAAGCAGTTATTGGCTGATGCAACCCCTTATTTTTGCACTTTTGCTGGCCCTCGGCTTTAGCCTGGGCGTTTTTTTTAATGGCAGCAGTAATGTGCAGATTATCAAATCCGACAAAAGCCGGACAGTCAGTTCCGGCTTAATGCATAAATTGGGTGAAATCCTCAATTTCGTTCAGACAAAATATGTGGACAGTGTCGATGTGGATCATCTCGCGGATGTGGCTGCCCGCGCCATACTCGAAGAACTAGACCCCAATTCTTACTACATCAGTAGAGAGGAGACAGCCGCGGTCAACCAACGTATGCAGGGAAACATGGAGGGTATCGGAGTGGAATTTTTTGTCTTTCGAGACAGCCTCCACATTATAGACGTATTCCCGGATGGTCCGGCAGACAATGCCGATATCAGGACTGGGGATGTCATCCTTTCGGTCAATGACAGTCTCGTTACCGGAATGGACAGATCTTTGGAGAATATTATGACCCTTATGAGATCAGAGCCGGAGCGACCTGTGAGGCTTGAATTATTCAGACCTTCCGAAGGAGAGATTAATGAAAAAATCGTCACCAGAGGAACTGTACCGATCAACAGTATTGGCGCTTCCTATCTCATTGACGACAATTTGCTTTATGTCAAAATAAACTCATTCACTTCAAGGACCTACCGGGAATTCATGGAGTCTATTGAATCAAAAATCGATGAATCCGAGGAGTTTGATCTCATTCTGGACTTGAGGCACAACCCCGGAGGCTACTTGCAAGAAGCGGTAAAAATTTTGAGTCAGATGTTTGGTCAGTCCGGTTTGGAGCTTGTCAAAACAAGGGGATACTCTTCCCAGGAGCGGGTTTATCGAACCACCGGCCAACAATTTTTTCAGATCGGGAAGGTGGCCGTGTTGATTGATGGAGCCTCAGCTTCAGCCAGTGAAATCATAGCAGGAGTTTTACAGGATAAGGACCGGGCCATTGTGGTGGGTACACCTTCCTACGGAAAAGGTTCCGTGCAGGAACACTACCGGCTCAGAGACGACAGCGCTATCCGATTGACTGTAAGCAGGTATTACATACCTTCCGGAAGATCCATTTACAAGAAAGAAGGGGATGATTACTACAGCAGCGATGTCACAGAGGAGATATTCGATGTGGGAAAAACCTTTTTGACAGCCAATGGAAGAAAGGTGTTTGAGGGCAGAGCCATTGAACCCGATATTCTCATTGAGCAGGACAGCTTTCTCACCAAGCGCTCTTACGCCATGTTCAGAAACACCATCAACAGATTGGCTTTTGTCTATTTCAGAGAATCACTCGGCAGCACCGAAGAAAATATACCAATGGGATCTGCCATCGATATTCCCGTTGAATGGAAGGAAGATTTTATGGAATTGGCCGAAGAGGAGTTTGGCAATCGCAATATTGAAGAGGACCTGATGAATTACAGTGACCGCGTAAAAAATCTACTTATGGCGCGGATAGCGCGTTATGAGCATGGACAAGTCGGTTACTACAAGCAGCTCAATCGCGACGATCCTTTTGTCATAATGGCCAAAGAGGCGCTTTACTCCGATTATCAGTACCAGGCCATGCTCCAAAAGTAATTTTTCTCTTTTTTGGTACTTTGAAAGTGTCTGTATTTCATAACTTGCGGCTTCTAACCGGATTCTTGTCGTGCAAAATGATTTGTTGTCAATATGAATTCCAACCAAAAAATATGTGTTTTCCCGGGTTCTTTTGATCCGATCACGAGAGGGCATGTAGATCTCGTCAAAAGGGCTCTACCTCTTTTTGATAAAATTGTGGTTGCAGTAGGCGTCAACAGCAAGAAAAAATACCTCTTTGAACTGGACAGGCGATTGGATTGGTTGCGCAAGGTTTTTAAGCCCTATCCCACTGTAGAGGTTGATTACTTCGAGGGCCTGACAGTTAAGTATTGCGAAAACATTGGTGCATCTTATTTGTTGCGAGGACTGAGGAATGCATCCGATTTTGACTACGAAAAAACCATATCCCAATTAAACAGCATCATAGGCAAGGATATGGAGACAATTTTTTTAATCAGCCGACCAGAGTATTCCCATATCAGTTCTACGATAGTTCGGGAAATCATACTTGGCAATGGAGATGCAAGGCCTTTTATTCCGGAGGAAATTGATTTAAAACGCTTAACATAAAAAATTTTTAGAGACTATGTCAAATGCTTATTTTATTCCGCCAACAGCTTACAATGAGCCGGTTCTGGACCACGCAGCCGGTAGCCGCGAGCGCGAACAACTGGTTGAAATGCTCAAGGAAATGAAATCCAAAAAAGTGGATGTTCCTATGTACATTGGTGGCGAGCAGGTTTTTACCGATAACAAAGTGACCATGCGGTCGCCCTACGACCTCTCTCAGGAGTTGGGAACCTACAGCAAGGGTGAGGAGCGTCATGTCAGAGATGCCATTGATGCGGCCATGAAGGCCAAAAGTGAGTGGGAAAATACTCCGTGGCAGGAACGCGCAGCTATCTTTCTCAAAGCTGCGGATCTGTTGGTCGGACCCTACAGAGCTAAAATGAATGCTGCCACCATGATGGCCCAGTCAAAAAATATATTTCAGTCAGAAATCGATGCCATTTGTGAATTGGCTGATTTTTGGCGGTTCAATGTCCAGTTCATGGCCGAAATTTACGAGAATCAACCAAGAAGCGATTTCGGCATTTGGAACAGAACGGAATACAGACCACTTGAGGGCTTTGTTTTTGCCATAACCCCCTTCAACTTTACAGCCATTGCCGGCAATCTTCCATCGGCGCCTGCCATGTTGGGTAATACTGTGGTGTGGAAAGCTGCTGAGAGCCAGATTTATTCCGCCAATGTGATTATGGAAATACTTACCGAGGCCGGACTTCCTCCCGGAGTGATCAACTTTATCCATGTGAGCGGGCCGGTTGCCGGGGATGTAATTTTCAATCATCCTGATTTTGGAGGCCTTCATTTTACGGGCAGTACGGGCGTCTTTAAGGCGCTCTGGAAAACCATTGGAGAGAATATCGACAAATACCGATCCTATCCCAGAATTGTAGGGGAGACAGGTGGAAAAGATTTTGTGCTTGCGCATCCCTCGGCTGATAAGAAGGCATTGGCCACAGCTCTGGTTAGAGGCGCCTTTGAATTCCAGGGACAAAAATGCTCTGCAGCTTCCAGAGCCTACATCCCCAAATCTATATGGGCGGAGGTGAAGGAAATGCTTTTGAAGGACCTCAGCTCAATCAAAGTGGGTAGTCCGGAGGATTTCTCAAATTTTGTGAATGCCGTAATTGATGAAAAGGCCTTCGATAAGATTAAGAGTTACATCGATCAGGCAAAGAGTGATGGAGATGTTGAAATCATCGCAGGTGGAAAGGCCGACAAATCCAGGGGTTACTTTATTGAGCCTACGGTAATTGTAGCAAAAGACCCGAAATACCGGACAATGTGCGAGGAGATATTTGGTCCAGTACTTACGATTTTTGTATATGAGGACGATAAGTTTGACGAAGTACTGGAACTTGTCGATAATACCTCACCTTACGCACTGACGGGCGCGGTTTTCTCGCAGGACAGGTACGCAATCGACAAGGCTACCAGGGCGCTCAGACACTCAGCCGGAAACTATTACATCAATGACAAGCCCACAGGCGCAGTAGTCGGTCAACAGCCCTTTGGAGGTGCTAGAGGTTCAGGGACCAATGATAAAGCGGGTGATATATTAAACCTTTACCGTTGGATATCGCAGCGTACGATCAAGGAGACATTCAATCCACCGAAGGATTATCGCTATCCTTTCCTGGGTTGAAATGCTTGAAATATTCCAACAATGCCGGATACTCCCGGATGTTGTTTTTGTACATAATTAATTGAAGTTTTATCAGAGATGCCACTGAAAGTGCGTCCCTGATTTTTTTCTCCTCCACCCATTGAAATGCTTTAAAAAGTGGAATTTTTCTCCGCTGCAGGTTTTCTGTGCTGTCTGCTTCTGGCCTGCCTTCAGACAATTTCAAAGCTATGTAGGAAACCGAGCTTTCGTCCGTCACGCTGTTGGAGAGGTCCATTTCTAAAAAAGGTTTGAAAATGCCGGCTTTCAATCCTGTCTCCTCGCGAAGCTCCCTTTTGGCTCCCTCGAATGGGTCAGTGCCCACGGGGCCACCACCCTCCGGTATTTCCCAACTGTAGGAATTCAATGGAAACCTGAATTGACCGACCATCCAGGTGTTGAGGTTTTCGTCCACCGGCAAAATGGCAATGGCCCGGTTTTTAAAATGGACGTGGCCGTAGATGCCTGGATTGTCCGATGGATCCCTGACAATGTGGTGGTAAACAGCGATCCAGGGGTTATCGTACACTTTTTCCTTCGAAATCACCGTCCAGTCACCTCTTTTTTTCATCTGATAACATTTATTTAGCCATACCTCGATCTCAATATGCGAAAGTAATACATCCTGTCAACCACACTGCAATCCCAACCAAATTTTTATGGTTAATGGGGGTACACTGCCAATAGAATTCAGGAGGTTAGTGAAAAAAACTTTGGACCAGCAATTAATTTGCCGGGTAAAAACTGAATTTTGTGGGTTTTAAGCTTGTTTGGAATGAATATCTGTAAAACGTCAAACCGACTTATTTTAGAAATCTGTATATTGCCCTTTTAAAGTATGGATAAGATGAAATCGTGGACGATACCACTGTGGATAATTGCAGTAGCAGTAATCGTGGTTTTTTTGGTAGCGGCCAAACGGATATTGATACCGTTGGTTTTGGCCGTGGCGATATGGTATGTGATCGAATCACTGGCCATTGGAATTCGCAGTATAAGATTTCGCGGTAGGTCCACCCGGAAAATACCGAGATGGATAGCTATTCTGTTTGCATCTGTATTGGTAATAGGAACCTTTCTCGGAGGGGTGCAAATTGTCGTTGAAAACTTTCAGGACATGGCCAGATCTACCCCAAAATATGAAGAGCAACTCACTGATCTCCTTTCTCTTGTAGGTGATTTCCTGGGCATTGAAGGGATGGCTGAGGTGACTGACATAGTAGCTGAACTGGACATGCCGGCATTGATCCGGCCTCTTGTAGATACGGTTGCCAATCTGTTTGCAAGTGTGATATTGGTGATAATATATGTCATATTTCTTTTGCTGGAGCGCAACACCTTTAAAACCAAATTGCGCAGACTTTTTTCCGACCAGGGCAATTATGATAATTTTGCCGGAGTGATGTCTCAGGTGAACGATTCTATCAGAACCTACATCACGGTTAAGATTTTTACCAGTTTTCTCACCGGCCTCCTGAGTTATATAGTGATGGAGTTGTTTGGTTTGGAGTTTGCCTTATTTTGGGCCTTTTTGATATTTTTGCTCAATTTCATTCCAAGTTTGGGATCCATTACGGCCACCTCATTGCCGCTGCTGTTTTCTTTGGTTCAGTTTGAGGCACTCAGCACCTTTTTGGTACTGCTGGTACTTCTCGTTGGTATTCAAATTCTGGTGGGCAATTACATCGATCCCATGCTGATGGGTAGCCGTTTGAACATCAGTCCGCTTGTGATTATACTGTCACTCGTTACTTGGGGAAGTATTTGGGGGTTTGCGGGTATGATTTTCAGCGTCCCCATTATGGCGGTGCTAATCATTTCCTTTGCACAGTTTCCCCAGACCAGGCCATTTGCCATTTTGCTCTCGGCCAAAGGGGAAGTGGAAGTCAAAACCCTGGGGAAAAGCGAGGAATTAAATAAGGAATGAGGCCTGCAATACGTTAACTTACAGGGTGTTTTACAGTGTGTAGACCCGATTTGTTGGTGGTGCGGCAAATATTCCGTAATTTTATCATTTTAAAATAAATGAATAGGTAATGAAGTACGTGATTATGTTTATGGGAATTGGCCTTCTGGCCGCATGTGCACCCAATGGTGAGCGCGAGAAAGTCGAGGAAAAGGATATAGAGATTGAAAACGGAGAGGTGACCAAAGAGCCGGTTGAGGATAATGTGTACCGCGACTTTTTGGATAATCTTCGAGACATGTGCGGCCAGTCATTTGCCGGGGAAGCAGTATTTCACGAAGAAGATGCCACAGATTTTATAGATCAGGAATTGGTCATGACCTTCGTGAAGTGTGAGGATGATAAAATTCACATACCTCTGAGAGTGGGTGAGAACCGTTCGCGTACCTGGATGCTCGAAATGAAGGATGATAAACTCACTTTAAAGCACGATCACCGGCACGAAGATGGAACTCCCGAGGATTTGACCATGTACGGAGGTGTGGCCACGGATGAGGGAACAGCCTGGTCTCAGTTTTTTCCTGCTGATGACGAAACGGCTGAGATGCTGCCCGAAGCCAGCACCAATGTTTGGAATATGGTAATCCATCCCGATCGTGAAGAGTTTGAATACATATTACACCGCCACGGAAATCTCCGATTTCACGCTGTTTTTGACCTGAGCACACCGGTTGAAAAGGATTGATATCTAAGCACTCTAT
>SL_3KL_010_SEDDRAFT_10001201_pt1 | contig 23223 bp, 18 predicted proteins | sample SodLakKL_010_SED_2_FD_10381 | JGI IMG/M metagenome (IMG submission 10381) | reverse complement strand
CATGTGAGGAATTTGAAATTCATAAATCATTAATATTTATTGTTTTGCTATTGCTTAATTACTCCTGAGCTTGGCCTTAAATTTCGCATCATCCTTTTTCTCCAATATTCAAAACCATTATACGAGATGTCTTTGAGGTAATCCAGAAGGTTCCAGTTTAGTAATCTCAGACTGAGATAAGTTGAATACCAGTTATTCACCCCAAGGCCAACCAGCAACTTGACCAAAACCAGGCCAAAAAGTCCATAATAAGGTAAAACCAGAAAACCAACCAATATCATTATGGATCCGGATACAAGACTTGGTATAAGAAAAGGCACATGATTGGTGGATATGTATACAGTTCCCTGCATAGTGGAGTGAGAATCAAGAAAAATGGTCAGTGCAAAAACAAAATAGATCAACCCTGGAACAAATCTTATATCAACATCAAAATAACTCAGAATTGGATTCCCAAAAAGCCCGATAAAGGAAAATCCGCCAATCATNAATATAACTGAAAGAAANAGTTGCTTGGATATTTCTCTTTTAACATCAGAAATCTGTTTTTTTGCTATAAGCATATATATTCCCGGGACATTCGCTGAAAAGGGAGACTCTGAAATCCTCTGAACAAAAGTGAGAATCTTTTGTGTAAATAAAAAATTAGCCATCAATGCCGTATTGCTTACCTGAGATATAATTAAAGAAGTCCCGTATACCGTGAAATAATTACCCCATGTAGTAAGACCAAGTCTCCATGTTGCTGTCCATAAACTGTTGAATATTCCCTTGTCAAAATATAGCCGGTTCTTTACTTTTACCTTATTAGCTTTAAACCAATTAATTACTCTAATTCGGAGGTAAATATTCCTGTACAGTGTCTCCAGGAATAAGTAAACACTAAGTCCCAGTACTCCGGCCTTTAAAAATAGTAATAATGCAAATCCTATTATTCTAACAACCCCCATCACAGTCCCAAACCTCTTCAATTCAGCCACCCGTTTGGTACCTGACATATAAGATCCCCATTTTATTGTTTGAAGTTGCACAAAAGTGCTCGCTACTGTGAATCCATATGCAGCCCATAAATAGGGATTATGGTCATTAAGACTCATAACATTCCACATCACAGCCATACCTATGGGGGCAAAAAATATAATAAATATAATACTCAGTATAAGATATATCCTGTAGGATGTTGAAAACAGGGAGGCAAGTTTCTCCAGATTCATTTGACCCCTGTTTTCAAGCTTTTCTTTATACTCTTCACGGTTAGCTGGCAATTTTTCAACACCTGCTACAAAAAATGCGACAGCTCTTGATAAAGTAAACCCAAAACCGGCATCAGCAAGTAATCCTAATCCTACTAACGTTTGCAATAAATACCAAACCGCAATTTGGTCTTTTGAGAAAATAATAATAATCAAAGGAGTAACCAGTAACCCATGTGCGAAAATGGTTAAATGGCTTGCCCATGTCATTATAGTGGGACTGTTGAGAGCTTTATTTAAGCCTATGCGAATATTCATTCAGAATCTGAGATAAATAACTATATGTAACCTAATTCCGCCCCTGATAACTTTTAAAAAGTGAAAGAAAACGATATGAAATCCCATTCCTGGTTAAACCTGCTTTTATATAATCCATAGTTGAAAATTTCCTCTGCAAATATTTTGCATGCCATTCCAGTGCCTTCTTATTCCCTCTTATTTTTTGCTTCAAGAGGAAATATGCATATTTGTGGCGATGGGTCTTATAAGTTTTTTCCAGTTCAGGAAAAAACTGTTTAAACCTGAAAAGACGTTGTTCTACCCCATTAAGAAAAGTATTAAACCTGACACATAACTGCATGGTTTCAGCATCATCATGCCACCTGGTGTAGCTAAGAACTTTAAAGACAAATACAACGTCTGCAAGAAGCATCATTTCGTATACTATACGGGTGTCAATATGAAACTCCTCTTCATTAAACAAATCGGGGAATGTTGGAAGTTCTTTCAGGATTGAGATCCTGAACAACGGAGTAGTTACGGATCCGGTAATATCAATACCGCCTGTCAGGTGTCTCTTAAGCAATTCCTTACCCGGAAAAAGGGGGCCGTCATAAAAATTCAATCCATCACAATTGACCTCCGTACCATCTATACGGTAAGATGAACATATACCGGCGCTTGGATATTGTTCCAGTAAATCAACCATTAACTCAATAGCCTCAGGATAGATCCAGTCATCTGCCTGGACTACCTTAAAATAGACAGACTGATCAGAAATATTTGGGAAAAGCCTGTTCCAGTTTGGAACCAGTCCTACAAAATCCTTATAGTCAACAAGTCTAAACCTGGGATCCAATGCTTCATATTTGCGAACTATCTCTGCAGTCCCATCTGTCGAGCAATTATTTACGACTACACACTCCCAGTTTTTATATGTTTGATTAAGAATGCTGCTCAAACATTCATCAATGAATTTTGCACCGTTATATACGGGTACCCCTATGGATACCAGGGGGTCTGTGTTTGGTGTTTTTTGTTTTTTATTTCCTGAGTTCATGAAATACTCTTTTTTACAAGCTTTTACACAATTGTTTATTACAGCTGGCCTGCTTAAATCAATCTCGGATTAAGCGTTACTGGTAATTTATTAACCCTTCACTATGATGGTGAATTCAATTATCTACGTGAACATCTCATTCTGCTTTTTAACAAGTTGGCCTACAAAACTATTAAGATCAAATTCAACATCATCATATGTTAAAACCTGATCTTTTGCCACTCTTCTTTTCAATCTGCAGCCTATTGCCAGTGCCATAGGCAGGAGCCTCTCCCTGCTTGCAACATCATGATTATCACAGGTACCATAGGTTTTGAATCCACCCAAACCATCAATTACATCGCCGGGTTCAAGGTCCACCTTTGCCGTTGCAACCACATCAACCACAAGTCCATTCTTCGCCACAATTACAGGATCATTAAAATCAACCAGCCGGCAGATCGAGCTGGCAATATCAAAAAACAGCAGGTGATAAGGTACATAAAAGCTATATAGGGGGCCATCACCAAGTTTACCGTATTTTAAAAACTTGACAGAATTGGGATCATCGGTTGTGGCATAGATAAATACTCCCGGTCCGGGTTTGGGCCCGACCACATAATCAACGATACCGCCGGCCTCTTTCAGCATGTCGATGTCATACAGGTGCTTCATATCGTCCACATGGCCATCAAAATTATAACCGAGCATCCCTCTTTTTGCCACCCTCATTCCTGTTGCATTAGCTACACAGGATTGTTCAAACGATATTTTTGTTCCGTCTGCAAAGCTGGTTACCATTTGCGGAGTCATATCCCATTGGGCAGCAAATCCCTTCTGGGTATCAGGATTCCTGTAGTGATCCTGAAGGCCTTTAATATTGCCGCATAATAAGGGTTCAAAGCCCATACCCCTTATGTACCTGTAAAGATTCATTGTAACACCCGGCTGGTCACCATCACCAAGGCTGTATCTCACTCCCTTTTCGCCGGCCATCTTTTTTAGAAGCGGGCCAAAGGTAGATTCTAATTCTGCATTGAATGACAACACATTTATTTTCTTCTCAAATGCCTTCAGGATAGTACTCAGTGCAAATTCAATGGACCCAGTCGCTTCAACCAAAACATCAATACCTTTAAGTTCAAGCAAAAGATCAATATCGGTTGTAATGACCGGTTTCCCTGAATTTATAGCATCCTGGGCAACATTGATGTTTTCCCCGGACAAGGCATAATCCTTTATTCCTGAAACTTTATAAGCTGCCACTACCTTTTCAATTGTGCGATCGAAAGCAGCAATTACCTTCATTCCCGGTGTATAACGAGTGATCTGGTTGATCATACCTAATCCCATGGCCCCGCTCCCAATAATTGCTACCCTGATTGGTGTATTGCTAAGTTCTCTCTTTTCTAAAGCACTGTCAGTTAGTATCATGATTTTATATATTTTACAGTTTATTATGTGTCCATTATTACTTCATCTCCATTAGCATTCTATAATGAATGTTTCTGGTATTCTTCAATTTGCTCAATACCTTTCTTTGCAATATCCTCGCCTATGAACTGTGATTTGTACCAGGAAACAGTTGCTTCTACAGATTGGCGGAAAGTATATGCAGGCTGCCATAATAATAAGTTTCTGGCTTTTGATATATCCAGCGTGAGCAATCGTGCCTCATGGAGTTGATCCTTAGTCCCTGTTCCTATATCAACCCAGTCTCCCTCTTCCCAGAAATGGATCATCTCATTAACCAGATATCCAACATCCCTAATTCCCTCATATTCCGGACCAAAGTTCCATGGTCCGGAGAATTTTTCCGGGTTTTCTCTCAATCGTTGCGCCAACATCAGATAGCCTCCCAAGGGTTCAAGAACATGTTGCCATGGCCTGACTGAAAAGGGATTACGTACCTCTATTGTTTGATTATGCGTTAGCGCCCTGATACAATCAGGTACAATGCGATTTGCGGCCCAATCCCCTCCTCCTATAACATTACCAGCACGTGCGGTGGCCAATCCTACTCCTGTCTCAGGTGTAAAAAAAGATTTACTGTAGGCCTTTACAACCAGTTCAGCAGCAGCTTTGCTTACACTGTAAGGATCTCTTCCGCCTAAACGGTCATGTTCACGATACCCGTATACCCATTCCCTGTTTTCATAACATTTATCAGTAGTAATGACTACAATAGTTCTTACCGAAGGGGTCTTCCTGCAAGCCTCCAGAATATTGACAGTCCCCATTACATTTGTCTGCATGGTTTCCATGGGACGTTCATAAGATTCTAATACGAGGGGCTGGGCGGCAAGATGAAAAACTATTTCAGGCTTTTGCTCCCTGAAAATTGAATAAACCTCATTGTAATCGTTAATATCCTGACGAATATCCTTACAGAGTGATGATATATTCATTGCATTAAAAGCCCCTGCTCTGTCTTCCGGGTCAAGTGCAATGCCGGTAATATCTGCCTTAAGCATACTAAGCCATAGGGTTAACCATGAACCTTTAAACCCGGTATGTCCTGTTACCAATACCTTCCGGCGTTCAAAACTAAAATCCATAATAAAACTCTTAATAATGCTATTGCCATGATTTCCATGGTGCTCTTCCACTCTCCCATAAGTCTTCCAGCAGCGTTTTGTCTCTCAGCGTATCCATGGGTTGCCAGAAACCATAATGCCTGTAGGCGGAAAGCTGACCGGTTTTTGCTAAAATCTCCAATGGTTCGCGCTCCCATACCGAGTGATCATCTGTTATGTAGTCAATTGCATTCGGTTCAACCACAAAAAAACCACCGTTTATCCATGCATTATCAATACCATCGCCTTTAGGTTTTTCCCTGAAGGTGGTTATCTTACTCTCATCCTTCCCTAGTGGAAAAGCACCGAACCGGCCTGGTTGCTGAACAGCTGTGAGTGTTACAAGTGAATTCTGGTTTTTATGGAACTCAATGGATTCTTTTACATTAACATCACTTACTCCATCTCCGTATGTTAAACAAAAGGTCTCTTCCCTGAGATAAGAATCAACTCTTTTTATCCTGCCACCTGTCATGGTTTTTTCACCCGTATCAACCAGGGTAATTTTCCACGATTCCTCAGGATTCCTGTGCACCTCCATGGAGTTGGAGGCAAGATCAAAAGTTACATCTGACATGTGCAGGAAATAGTTTGAGAAATATTCTTTTATCATATAGCCTTTATATCCGCAGCATATAATAAATTCATTAATCCCGTAATGTGAATAAATTTTCATTATATGCCAAATAATAGGTTTTCCTCCTATTTCAACCATTGGTTTTGGCCTGACCCCGCTTTCTTCACTTATGCGGGTTCCAAAACCTCCGGCTAGTATTACTGCCTTCATATATTCAACTTTAGTTAATGTGCAAATATCAATAATTTTAAACTCCCATTTATATAATTTTTATAAATATCAGGATAAATAGATAATTAGTGATTATAAAAACTAATCCCGATTATAATTATCTCACTGCAAAGTTGAACCTTCACTAAAGATCTTCAAGGGTATCCAGCTTATTCTCCAAACCCCGGGTTAAAACTCTTTTGTTGTACGGAAGATAATACCCTCGTATTCCAATTTTCCAATAATTTCCCTTTTCGTCAAACCAATTTCATTATTCAAGCATTTCCAATGAAAAATCGGGGTGTTTTCTATCTCTATCCGAAATAATTGCAGGTTTGAAAGGCCATTTAATGCCAAAGGTTTTATCATCCCACCTTATACCTCTCTCAGATCCGGGTGAATAAAATGCAGTAACATTATAGCAGACTTCAACATTATCTGAAATAGTAATAAATCCGTGGGCGAACCCCTCGGGAGCATAAAGCATTTTATAATTATCAGCACTTAATTCCACTCCAAACCATCTTTTAAAAGTAGGAGATTCGGGTCTCAAATCAATAATAACATCGTAAATGGAGCCACGGACACAGCGTATCAGCTTGGCTTCCTGGTGGGGTTCTACCTGGAAATGCATGCCTCTCAATGTTCCCTTTTTAAGGGATACAGAGGTGTTGGCCTGCACAATATCAGCAATTAGCCCGTGCTCTTCCATCTCCCTGCGGCAAAATGAGCGACCGAAAAAGCCTCTTTCATCTTCCAGTTTTTTCACCTCAATGATATATGCTCCTTTTAACTCTGTTTCTGTAAATATCATATTTCAGGTTTATTAATTTGGTTTAGCTAAAAGTTATAGGATCTTAAGGAACAATAACCATTATCATTTGTATGTGTTCCCGGGTGACCTTAAATAAAAAACAATTAAAACCCCTTGTTTTAAGTCATGACAAAACTATAAAATCTTTGACACTAAAAAGTCAGAAGTTGCTACCTTCTTTTTATTTTTTGACCAAATAACAATATACATTGATTATGTCAGGAAATGACATCAGCAGATAAAACTTTTTCAACAATAATCCGTGTTGCACCTGTTCCCTCCCTGACATAGTTGCCGGCAGCAATTCCTGCCTGGGCAAGCTGGTTATCATCGTTAACCAGAGAATCGACCTTTTCGCAAAAAGTGTCGTAATCTTCAACCGGGAATGCGCCTCCTAGCTCAACAAGCTCCCTTGCTTCCCTGAATTTTCTATAGTTGGGCCCGAATATTACCGGCACAGCATAGGTGCATGCCTCCAGTATGTTATGGATCCCCTTTCCAAAGCCTCCTCCTATATACGCCAACCTGCCATAAGAATAAAGTGATGACAACATCCCGATATTATCTATTATCAGCACCCGGGCCGATTTGATTTCTGAACCTTCCGAACGTGAAAACCTGACAACCTGCCCGGTAAAACGATCAGCAAGCTTTTCAATTTCTGCTTCGTTGATCTCATGCGGGGCTATTATAAGCTTCAGATCATGGCCTTTCTCGTTCATATACCTGACCCATAGATTATTGTCAGGCCCCCAGGTGCTGCCGGCTACTATTGTAAACTTACTCCCTGAAAAGACTGCCACAGCCGGTATCTCTTTTTTGCTATCGGCAAGCGCCTTAACCCGGTCAAACCGGGTGTCACCAGCCACAGAAACATTTGCTATACCCGCCGGCCTCAGCAGCTCCAGGGAGTTTTCATCCTGAACAAAGAGGTGACTGAACATTTGCAGCATCTTTTTAAACCACCGGCCATACCAGCGGAAAAAGATCTGCCCCGGCCGGAAGTTTGCAGATATGAGATAAAGAGGAATCCCTTTGTTTTTAAGAAGAGAGATGTAATTATACCAGAATTCATATTTTACAAATAAGGCTATATCCGGCCTGAATAGTTCCAGAAATCTGCGTGCATTAGAAGGTGTATCAGCCGGAAGATAACATATGGCATCAGCAAACTGATAATCTTTTCGTATCTCATATCCGGAAGGAGAGAAGAAGGTCAGCAGAATAAATATGTTTTTGTCGCTGTTCTTTATCTCCTCTATTACAGGACGTCCCTGCTCAAACTCACCAAGCGAGGCACAATGAATCCAGACTACCTTCCGCCCTCCTGCATCAAATCCTTTGTACTTTTCAAAAAAATTTTTCCTTCCGTTGTACCACAGTGCAGCCTTTTTATTGAAGGGAGCCACCAGAAAAAGGATAATACAGTATATATTGATGAAAATATTGTAAACTATTCGCATTTATAGATATTTAGAGGAAACAGATGTAAAGGTAGTTTTTGAATAGCAATTATTCAAATAGTTTCATTACCGCGCCCGGAATTTGTGCCATTCGGCTGGAACTATATTTGTGCCATTTGGTTTTAACAGGGGGCGCGGACTATACAATAATCACACCTGCCATTCGGGCTAAGCCCCGTCAGGATATTACATCGACCTGTATTTGTGCCATATGGCTTTAACAGGGTACCGGGGCTTACAAGTTGAAGTAAAAAATCTGCTAAACCGGGAATATCTAGCACATGAGGAGGTGGCGTTAACTAAGGACGCGGGTATCAAAGATTAACTAAACAATGGTATGATTATATGTTAGCTGGCTGCGGCATGTACCGAATTGTTATTATTTTCGTTCTTACTACTACCCAAAGCCGCACCTGTTTGAAAGAGCTCATTGTTAAAATATTGATCCTGATATTGCCGGCCGGCCTCTTTTCACAGGAACCATCCGGTGAATCTTCGTATGAGACTCCGGGTCAGCCATCAACAATCCTGAACGGTCTCCATTCACAGGAACAACCCGGCAGCAATCCGCAGGAAAAGGCAGGGCTCAATACCCGGGAACCATCCGTTCAATCTTCGCAGAACCTGTCCGGTATAAGGGAGAAGGTTGTTATTGCCGACCGGGACACAATCAAACTGGACAGTCTCATGATCGTGCCGGGAACCTTAGTAATCCATACCTTCCCCGAAAGGGAGTATGTTGCAAATGATCTATATCTGGCAGACCCTTCTAACTCCCTTCTTATCATCAATAAAAAATTCCCGTATTACGGAAAGAGCCTCCACATCAGATACAGGGTCTTTACTGCCGATCCCTCCCTGGGCCTGAGCAGAAAAGATACTACCCTGATAATCCCTTACCAGAGGGAGCCGGGCTCTGACGATCTGCATCGTTATACATACCGTCCTGTAAGCGACGAGATATGGAAAGAAGAGACGCTAAACCGGAGCGGAAGCATCTCCAGGGGTATCACTTTCGGCAACAACCAGGATGTGATAGTTAATTCAAACCTGAACCTGCAGTTGTCGGGTAAGCTGGATGATAACCTGAATATTGTTGCCAGCATATCTGATCAGAACATACCACTGCAGCCGGAAGGGTATTCACAGCAGATCCATGAGTTTGACAAGATATTTATCCGGCTTTTTAACGACTATATCAGTCTCACGGCCGGTGATTTTGAAGTAAGGGGAGGTGGCGGAATGTTCCTGCCTCTTGACAAAAAAGCGCAGGGCATACAGTTTTCAACCGTTATTGAACCGGAGGATGGTCGGGTAACGGGACTGACTAACACTTCGAGTGCCGCCATTGCCAAAGGCCGTTATCACCGTAACAGCCTCAGGGGGGTGGAGGGTAACCAGGGTCCCTATAAACTTAAGGGTGCAAATAATGAACTGTTTATCATTGTGCTGGCCGGAAGCGAACGAGTATTTGTCGACGGCCGGATGATGGAGCGGGGAGTGGACAGGCACTATATAATTGATTATAACCTTGCCGAGATAACTTTCACCCCCAATATGCCGGTTACAAGAGACAAGCGTATAGTTGTCGAATTTGAATACTCCGACAGGAATTATGCGAGGTTTATGATAGCCAATACAACCGGTTTATCGACTGAAAGAGGTGATTATTTTATAAATATCTTTTCAGAACATGATGCAAGGAACCAGCCTCTTCTGCAGGACCTTGAAGAAGATGAGAAGCGGCTCCTGTCGGCTATCGGCGACAATCTTAATGAGGCATGGATCCCTAAAGTTGACAGTGTTGAATTCAGAAATGACATGGTTCTTTATGAAAAGACCGATACGGTTGTAAATGGCACGTCTTACACCATTTACCGGCACTCGGTGGATCCCGAAAGGGCACATTACAGGCCGGGGTTCTCTTATGTGGGAGAGAACCGCGGCAACTACAAACCGGAAACGACATCGGCCAACGGACGTGTTTACGGGTGGACAGCTCCTGTTAACGGTGTTCCCGCAGGAAGTCATGAACCTGTCACACTCCTGGTAACACCTAAAAAACAACAGGTTGTAAGCCTTGGTGGCAGCAGCTCCCTTTCGGATAACAGTGCGGCTTCGTTTGAGGTTGCAATAAGCAATAATGATTTAAACACCTTTTCAAGTCTTGATAATGAAGATAACGTAGGTCTGGCATTCAAAGCTGGGCTTGACAAAACCATTCCCTTAACTGGAGAAGGGCATTTCCTTGCCGGTGGAGCGGAGTATGAGTTTTCTGACAGGAAGTTCGCTTCCGCGGAAAGATACAGACCGGTGGAGCATGAAAGGGACTGGAACATCGGTAACGGAGATGGCAGGAACGATGAACAGAGAATCGGATGGCATGCCGGATACAACCGGCATGCAGATAATTTTATAAGGTACAGGGGCGAATATCTGACGTTAGGCGACAATTACGCAGGTTTACGCAATATGGTTGAAGGCGCCGCCGGCCTTGCTGGTTTTGAGGGCAAGCTGATGGTGAGCTACCTTGATTCCGGCAGCGAAACTACGGGCACGGGATTTTTCAGACATTTCGCCGAAGTGTCCAGATCAATCAGGTTTTTAAGGCTGGGCATACGGAGTGAGGGTGAAGAGAACAGGATCGTTGAAAAGAGCGGCGGACTGATGTCTGCTACAAGCTTTGCTTTCCATCAAAGGGAGGTATTCCTTGAAAATGCAGATACAGCAAAACTCCATTTTTTTTCGGCGTACAGGGAGAGGGACGATAAGCTGCCCGTGGAAGGAAATCTTGAAAACACATCCTTTGCACGTGAATTTTCAGCCGGGTTCAGGTCGGAAATTGGCCCGGGTAACAGGCTGTCGGGCACGGTCCATCACAGGAGGTTCAAGCCGGTGGGTGAGGCAGTCGGGCTATCGGTCACCCCCGAGAACTCACTAAACGGCAGGCTTGAGGCGAGGCTGAGGTTTCTGGGCGGTTCAGTTGAGAGCACCGGATTTTATGAAACAGGATCGGGACTGGAGTCCAAAAAGGAGTTTATGTATATTGAGGTCTCCCGGGGACAGGGTACTCATACGTGGACGGACTATAATGAGAACGGGATCAAGGAGCTTGATGAGTTTGAGCCTGCCCGGTTTTCCGATCAGGCGAATTACATACGTATCATGATCCCCACTGATGATTATATCAGAACCCGGACCAACCAGCTAAGCCAGACGGTGCGTATTGCGCCTCCGGTATCATGGCAGGACAGCGAAGGATTAAGAAAACTATTTTCACGGTTTTCAGGACAGACCGCATTTCAGACATCACAAAAATCTACCCAAAGTGACCTTTTTACAATAATCAACCCGTTTGGGACGGGTATTGCAGACACATCACTTATAAGTGCGACTTCATCACTCAGGAACAGTATCTCCTTCCGGCCCGCAGGCAGACGGCTGGCAATTGATTACCTCAACCAGCATTCAGGGTCAAAAAGTTTGCTGGCAAACGGTTCGGACACCAGACAGATGCGGTCAGATGCTATTGATACAAGATTCGAAGTGACAACTGCAATAGTACTGACCAATCGCTTCGAAGCGGCCACAAAATCGTACAGGTCCGAATTTTTCCCAGGAAGGAATTTCAACATCGGTATGCTTTCGGGCAGGATGGGTGTTTCATTCCAACCGGGATTTGTATTGCAAACAGCTGTTCATCTCGAATGGACACAACAGCTTAACCACTCCGGGAAAGAGAGGTCGGAGCAGGTAAACCTGGGCAGCGAACTGAGCTATACCATCCGGTCGCAGGGCAATATTTTGTTTAGAATCGATTATTACCATATTGAATATAATGAAGGTGCCAATACACCTGTCGCCTGGGAGATGCTCGGCGGACTAAGGCCGGGAGACAATATGACCGTTATGCTGCAGCTTCAGCAAAACCTGGCCGGCAACCTTCAGATGAGCATAAACTACAACGGCAGGGGAGCAGCCGGCGGCAGATTTATACATACCGGCGGCATGCAGGTAAGGGCTTATTTCTGACCAGGTTGCACTAAAAAGCAGCCATAAGCAGTTCTATATCCTTGCTCGGGATATCAAACAACCGGCCAATCATACTGTTGGTGAGCAGGCCATTATATATATACACTCCCTTGCGGAGACCCACATTCTCCATCAGCGATGACTTGATGCCTCCCGATTCGCCTATTGCCAGCAGCATCGGTGCAAATATGTTTGACAGTGCTATCGTGGCCGTTCTTGAAACTCTGGATGGTATATTGGGTACGCAAAAATGTATAACCCCGTGCTTTTTAAATACAGGAGAGGGATGCGTGCGGCATTCCGATGTTTCAATGCACCCGCCCTGGTCAATACTGAGGTCAACTATTACAGAACCCTTCTTCATTTCCTTAACCATCTCTTCTGTAATAAAGAAACGTGGACCTTCGCTTCCCAGGCGCAGGGCCCCTATTACAACATCGGCCGATTGCAATGCTCTGGTTACAACCCTCGGGTGGAAAATTGAGGTATAAAGCCTTTGCCCAAGAATCTCCTGAAGCCGCCGCAGGCGGTCGACCGAATGGTCNAAAANCTTTACAAAGGCACCCAGACCNATGGCAGCCCTNGCAGCCGATTCGGCCGCNGTGCCNGCNCCNAGTATNACNACCTCTGCAGGAGTGATCCCGGTGATACCTCCCAACATCACGCCCTTACCCTTATGCTGGTTGGACAGGTATTCTGCAGCAATCAAAATAGATGTGCCACCGGCAATTTCGCTCATTGAGCGGATAACGGGAAAGAAATCTTCATTATTCCTGAGATGCTCAAAGGAGATGGCGGTAACCTTCTTTTTCATTAGCCGGTAAAAGAAATCACTATCCTGTATCCTGTGCCTCAGGGCAGAAACGATCAGCTGGTTTACCCTCATATGCTCAATCTCCGAAACTACGGGAGGAGCTATTTTCAACACCACATCACTTTTTGCAAATATCTCCGAATGGTTATCTATTATGAAACCACCGCACTCGCTGAAGTCGCTGTCACTGTAATTTGCACCCGCCCCTGCCATGGTCTCAATTATTACCTGGTGTCCGTTGCCTACCAAAAGTTCAACTGCTTCGGGTGTGAGGCCTATGCGACTCTCATCCTCCTTAAGCTCCCTTGGTATTCCTATTACAAGCTGCTTTCTTTTCCTTCCTGTCTCAAGCACCTCTTCCTGTGGCAAAAGGCTGCCTTTGCCCAAAGCCCAGGAGTGGTAATATTTTTGGTGAGTCATTTGTGGTAGGGTATTAGAATAGTTAAAAAAATGCGAAAAGCAAGTTAAATAAAAAGAGAATGAAGTTCAAATCTTTTTACATCATCTGCATTTTAATTAACTCTGTCTGTTTATCAAGATGAATGTTTTATCTACAGCTTCCTGATCTGTCTGTTAGCGTTGTCCAGAACATCAATAGAGATTTTCAGAGTGTTGTCAGGCAGCAGGGCAGCTACCTTCTCCGGCCACTCAATAAAGCAGAAGCTTTCGCTGTAAAAATAATCCTCATACCCCATATCCAGAACCTCATCAACCTCTTCAATCCTGTAGAAATCAAAATGAAAGAAGCTTAGTTTTCCGCTTATATCACGGTATTCGTTAACAAGAGCAAAAGTAGGGCTTGTCACAAACTGACCGACTCCCATAGAACGGCACACGGATTTTATAAAGGTGGTTTTTCCTGAACCCATATCACCATAAAATGCGAAAATCCTGGCTTCAGGAAAAGTATTAATCAGATTTGCAGCAGCAGCATCAATACTATCAAGATCAAAAACCGCAATTATATCCTTTTGTTTCATTTCAACGGATCAAGAAAAATACAGGGAACCAGCATCTCCTCAAGAGAAATGCCTCCATGCTGAAATGTGTTCTTGTAATAGTTGGCATAATAATTATAATTATTGGGGTAGGCAAAAAAGTCATTGCCTGTGGCAAAAATATATGATGAGCTGACATTTGTCCTGGGCAGGTGCACTTTTGATGGCGAACGAACTTCAAACACCTGTTTTGGATTATAATTCAGGTTTTTACCCTGTTTGTAACGCAAATTGGTGGTAGTATTCCTGTCCCCAACCACCTTCACCGGGTTGTCAACCCTTACCGAACCATGATCTGAGGTGATAACGACCCTTACATCCTGGGATGCCAGTTCCTTTAACAGGTCAAGAAGGTACGAGTGCCTGAACCACGAAGTTGTAAGCGACCTGTAGGCTGCGTCGTTACTTGCAAGCTCCTTTATCACATCCATCTCGGTACGGGCATGCGAGAGCATATCAACAAAATTGTAAACAAGAACAGTAAGGGAGTTACTGATGACCGATGAGATATTCTCCGAAAGTTTTTTCCCGTTTTTCTTATGCAACACCTTTTCATAATAGATCTGGGTACTCCTGCCCAGTCTCGTAAGCTGTTTGTTGATCAGTTCCTCTTCATGAGGGTTCTTGCTTCCCTCCTCATCGTCATTTATCCAAAGCTGAGGATAAAGTTTCTCTATATCCCATGGCATGAGGCCGCTGAAGATTGCATTTCTCGCAAACTGTGTTGATGTTGGCAGGATACTGCAATAGAGTTCTTCCCTGTCAACTTTGTAAAACTCCCTTATATCAGGAAGTATGGCTTTCCACTGGTCATACCGCAGGTTATCTATAAGAATGACAACAACCTTTTTGGGTTGTTCAAGCAGCGGGATAATAGTTGATGCAAAAAGGTTGTGCGAAAGAACAGGCTTATCGCTGTTGTTTTCTTCAAACCATGATGCATAATTGGATTTAACGAATTTTGCAAACTCACTGTTTGCCTCCTGTTTCTGGTGAGCAACAACTTCATTCATTCCCGGATCGGATGAACTCTCCAGTTCCATCTCCCAGTAAACCAGTCGCCGGTACACCTCTGTCCAGTCATCAAAATCAACCGCAGAATTTATGGCCATGCCAATCTTCCCAAACTCCGACTGGTACGACGAGGTTATCTTTTTTGTAATAAGTTTCTTATTTTCAAGGCTTTTCTTTATTGACAGAAGAATCTGTTTCGGATGCACCGGTTTTATCAGGTAGTCTGATATCTTCGATCCGATAGCCTCCTCCATGATATTCTCCTCCTCGCTTTTGGTGATCATCACTACAGGAATTGCCGGGAAAGAGGCTTTGATCTCTTCCAGGGCCTGTAGTCCGCTGATGCCCGGCATATATTCATCAAGAAATACCAGATCCGGATTATTGCTTCTTACCATATCTATGGCATCCTGCCCGTTGGTAGCTGTTATAACTTTATACCCTTTTGACTCAAGAAAAAGGATATTAGGTTTGAGTAGGTCTATTTCATCATCAGCCCAGAGTATTGTAATTTCCTTCATCCGATAGGTTTTAAGGGTTTTGGCCGTTCAGGTACTCCTCTTCGAAGAAACTTCTGTAAGAGGCGATATTCCTGTCTTTCAAAAATATTTGATAGTTCCCGGGCGAAATAATGAACACCGGAAAATCACTTCTGGCAACCTCAGAGAATACCTCTTCCGATGCCGAGAACCGCCTGAGATAATCGAGGGCTTCAGAAAAACTGTTCAATCCCTCGACCCTCAGCAATTGGTAATTGGTGCTGAAGTTATGGCTGGAAACGTTCAGGTTGAGTCTCGCAAAATTATCAACATTGAAATTAACAATGTTGAATACCATCCTGTTGATAAGCTCCTGCCTGTTGTCTGCTATTAAAACAAAGTAGTGGTCTCCTTCATGGCCGCCACTGTATATATCCTGAACAACGGGAACCTCGGCATAATGAATAATTTCGGGGTAATCGTCATCAAGGTAGGCTATAAACTCCCTGGCATTTTGGGCCATTTCCGTATCAGGATATTTTTGAGTGTACTCCTCAAGCATATCCCTGAAAAGAGGCATATTCCCCCTTGATCCGTAGGAGAGAGTCTGCAGGTACTCGAACCTCGGTATCAGGGGACTGTCGGGCCAGGTTGCTGACGCATACATGGCTCTTTCAATCACCTGCTCATACCTGTCTGACCTGAACATTTCAAATGTCTCTTCATAATATCTCCCGGCAGCCTGGACCTGTTCCTCGTACTCTCTGAAAAAATTTGGGTTTGTCAGAACAGCGGCGTAGTAACTTTCCGGATAACCCGATACAATCAGGTCTTTAAACCGTTCCGCTGCACTGTTGTTGTTATCCATAAGATTAACCCTGTGTAGCTCATAGAGTGACGGCAGAGCAAGGTCCCCTTCCGGGTACCGCCTTACAAGTTCTTCGAATGCTTCGGCCGACCGTCTGTAATCCTGCAGATCATCCCTGAAAATTGTTCCCATGCTGTAAAGAGCCTCCTGCAATCTCTCATGTGATGCCTCCATTGCCTGTTCGGTGAGAGGAATATTTCTCATGTAATACTCCCTGCTCCCAATATCGGTAACCACATCATCTTCTTCTTCCGTATCACTGTCAAAATCATCAATCATTGCAAACTCATCCTGTATTACCACCTGCCTGTTAGAGCGCCTCCAGTTATCCTCAAGCCGCCTGTCGCCCCATAATGATTCAAACTCATTCTCACCAAAGGTTACTGCCGAAGGGTTATAGAAATACCAGTTGCCGTCGCCGGTACGCTGAGCCTGTTGCCTGGCTGCCTGGGCCGATCGTGCTGTCCTGTATTGCGGAGTTTGCTGTGCAAGCTGTTCCTGTCTCCGGGCCTCCGCCTCATCTTCCCTGACCATTGCAATGATATTATCTATTACCCTGTTACGTTCAGCCTGAGTCATTGCAGCAAGAACCTGGACACTATCCTCCAGCTCATACTGCCTTATGTTTGTTACCAGCCCGGTAAGCATATCCCTCTTTTCGGATATTTCAATCCGGTCAGGAAATCCCTGCCCCATATTGATCACAGCCGAGTCATAGTAGGCCTGGGCCGTCATATAATCGGGGCGGCTAAAATAAATATCTGCAAGTGCCAGGTAGGTAACCGTCTTCTGTGAAGGATTCTCCCCCGGTGCCCCGGCAGAAAGTGAATAATTTCTTATCGCATTCTCCTCATCACCATTTCTCAGGTAGATATTACCAAGAGCATAATATATCTGATCCTGGAAATCCCGGTTTTTATCATCCCTCAGCATTCTCTCCAGGTCTCTTATAAAAGTACCGGTCTCACCGCTACCTGTCTGGTACACACCGGCGCGGCTGATACGGGCATTGAAAACCATATCGTATTCCGGATTCAATCTCACAACCCGGTCATAATACTCCGAAGCCCTCTGATAATCGCCTGTACGCTCATACAACTGGGCAAGAATATATGTATAACGTGCCCGTGTATCTTTGTCACCTGCATCCTCCAGCGCCCTCTCCAGGTTTATAAGGGCATCACTAAGCCGGTTCTGCTTCAGGTGAAAATGTGCGATGGAAGAAAAGAGCTCAGCGTCCAGGTCATCCGGAAATTCCGGGTCATTTTGCATCTCTTCGAACGTCAGCCGGGCTTCGTTGTACCTGCCCGATTCGGTATAGGTGCGGGCCAGCCATATCTTAGCCTCATGGCGGATGTCATGAATCCCGTACATTCTTATTATGAACAGGAACGCCTGTATTGCCGGAGCGAAATCATGCTTGTGGAAATGGGCCTTACCGGCAAGAAGATAGCTCTCCCTGACCCATTTGTTATACTCATTTTGCTTATAAAACTGCTCATCCCTTCCGCCGAACAACCCGCCACTCTCACTGGGTCTTGCAGTAATGGATTTGTTGGCAATTACCTTTGAGGCCTTGTCTATTGCACGATCCATTTGCGGTCCGACAGACCTTGCAATATCGGGGTCGGTATACAGAAAAACCGGTAATATCTTATTATAATCGTAACGGAATTGTTGTTCAGCTCTCCTTACCCCTGTCCTGAAGCTCTCCCTTCCATTGAAATAGGTATTGTATTTAGCCGTTACCTGGTGATAAGTGCGCGTTATCAGGGTATTCCTCTGTGTAGAGCATGAGGCAACGATCATTATTATGATAAAGGCTGTAAAATTCCTCAGTCTTACACACATAAATGCAGCTATAAGGGAGTTTTAATTCAGATTGCTTTATACAATAACTGCAAAATCACCTACATATTTTGCCGACAACTAAAAAAGGCTATTCTGATACTACTTCTTTAATTTCCGGTATATCGCTCTTTATTGCCTGTTCAACGCCGGCCTTTAGTGTCTGCATGCTGAAGGGACAACCGTGACAAGCGCCTGTAAGTCTCACTTTCAGCACATTGTCGTCAGATAGTTCGACAACCTCTATATCACCGCCATCTGCCTGCAGGTATGGCCTTACTTTTTCAAGTGTTGTTGCAACGCTTTTCAATAACTCTTCCTTTGACATATTATTAACTATTGATTATGTAATTATTAATTATCTACTGCCTTATTTTTACTCTCTGTGTGGGTTCCATGGATGCATTGCGCCTGTCCACCTCCTCAACCAGTCTGTCGGCTAACAATGAAAAGGCATTGCCTGAAATATCATCCGTCAGGGCAACCGGTTTGCCTGAATCACCGCCCTCCCTGATCCCCTGTACAATCGGGATCTCGGCCAATAGTGGAAGGTTCATTTTTTCTGCCAGGTCCCTGCATCCACCCTTACCGAAAATGTAGTAACGGTTTTCAGGCAGTTCAGCGGGCGTGAACCATGCCATGTTTTCAACCAGTCCGAGAACAGGCACGGCAATGTCGTCACTGGTGAACATTGAAACTCCCTTTATAACATCGGCAAGGGCCACCTCCTGGGGAGTGCTTACAATAACCGCTCCGGTAACAGCTACCTCCTGTACAAGAGTCAGGTGAATATCACTTGTGCCAGGGGGGAGGTCAACGATTAGGTAGTCCAGCTCACCCCAGTCGGCATCATTTATAAGTTGCTTCAGCGCACCTGTTGCCATTGGTCCCCGCCATACCAGCGCATTTTCGGCAGCCACAAACAATCCTATTGAAAGAAACCTGACTCCGTATTTTTCTTCAGGAACAATGACCTGCTTCCCATTTTCCTCCCTTACCCGTGGCCTGGCCTCTTTGGCTCCCATCATACCCGGTACAGAGGGCCCGTATATATCGGCATCGATCAGTCCCACCCTGGAACCCTTTTGTGCAAGTGCAACGGCCAGGTTTACAGCCACGGTTGATTTCCCAACGCCCCCTTTTCCCGAGGCAATGGCAATGATATTCCTGACACCGGGCAGTACAGGTTTGTCAATTTCCGGTTTCGGCTGCTGAGTTATAATATTGACTGATACATCAAGTGAATCGCCAAAAGCTGATTTTAAAGCCTTCTCACAAGCATTTCTTATTGATTTGGAAAATGGATCCTTGCGATTCCCTGTATTGATGCTGAAACTTACCCTTCCCTCTTCAACCTCGAGGTTCTCCACCATTGACAGGGATATTATATCTTTCCCTGATCCGGGGTGATTAATACTCTTTAACAGCTCCAATACAGTCTCCTTGCTTAACTTCATTTTTTATCATTTGTCAGTTCATGCCGGCAAGTCCCTCCTGACAATTAATACTTCAGGTTTTCAAAGGCGCCGTGAAAATTCGAAGAAACAGTCTCTTAAATCACACTATTAGTATTTAAACCAAATATAATCTACCTGCAAATATACATTAAATTTTGCATCTAAATAAAATCGTAAAACGCACTGACCACAGCATGCAAAATCGACCTTCAGGTCAATTTTTTCTGCGTAAAATTACACACAGACGCATAAAAAAATTATACGCAGACAGATAAAAAATCATAATTCCGTGCAGGGATCCCAGAAAAGCCTTTTAAAATCAACCACTGTGTCGTCAATAACTTGTATGTTCTCATTTTCAAGGAGTTGCTGCATTGCCCCCGGAGTGCCGAAGTGATGCTTACCCGTAAGCAATCCGTTCCGGTTGACAACCCGGTGAGCGGGTATAAATTCACCCGATGAGTGGCAATTATTAAGAGCCCAGCCAACCATCCGTGCAGACCGGCCCGAACCAAGGTATCTGGCTATAGCACCATAAGTGCTGACTCTTCCTTCCGGTATCAGGCATGTTACACGCAAAACATTATCAAAGAATCCCTTATCATCACTCTTCATCCGGTTCGGTAATTTCGGGCGGACCATCAAGACGAAACCGCAGGTATGAAATTGGTTTCCCCTGATCAAGGTACTGCTGCTCATAGAATGTTTTAATCGAAAGTATCTCGCTGGTCTCTCCCCTTCCGTAAAGATCATCAGTTGCATCCTCTGTCTCCAGTCCGTTTTCCTGTATGACAGAAAGGGTATAGTCATGAAGCTCTATGCTGTCGGTCTTAAGGTGTACCGTTCCTCCTTCCCTTAAAAACCTCCTGTACCTGTTAAGAAAAGCAGCTGAAGTAAGCCTCTTTCTGGCCTTCTTAAGCTGCGGATCAGGAAATGTAAGCCAAATCTGGTCTATCTCCCCGGGAGCAAAAAATGAGGAGATCATCTCTATGCGTGTCCTCAGAAATCCGGCATTCATTATGCCCTCCTCAACAACCTGCCTGGCGCCTTTCCACATCCTTGCCCCCTTAATGTCAACACCCAGGAAATTTCTTTCCCTGAACATCTTTGCCATCTGCACGGTATACTCCCCTTTCCCGCAACCAAGCTCAAGGGTGATTGGACCCTGCGATCCGAAAAAACCGTCTGCCCATCTGCCGTATAACGGATGCCTGCTGTTTAGCACCTCTTCGGCCGTTGCCTCTATCACATTGTCAAACTGCCTCATCTCGGCAAACCGCGCCAGTTTTTTTTTTGCCACATCTATAACTTAAGGAGCATTAACGATCAGATTTCTCAATACGCAAACCTATATCCAGAATTCCAGGCAGGTCATCAAACCGCATTGCCTGTTCAAATTCAAACAGGTATATTCCCCTTTCGGGGAAACGAACGTTCCTGCGGTAGTAAAACCGGTTTTGCCATACACTCCCGAATCCTTTTCCCAGCCATTTACCAGAAGGTTCGGCAAGAATGAACTCAAGTGTATCACGGGTAAATGCACCTGACGGAGATGAGGCAGACACAAACAGGAAAAGGTTGCTCCTGGGATATTCGCCCGTATTCCTGACATTGATCAGCAGGTTGTGAGCATTCACCGTATCATCTATCTCTACTTCAAACCGATGCAAATCAAAGCGACTCCACTCATTACCCGGTATCCTCTGGTTGCTTTCATAAACAACATTTTCGTTGCAGGCCGTCATAAGAATGGCTATCAAAAATATCAGAGAAATGCCACGGATTGAATCACAGGGTTGCATTTGTATAAAGTATAGTTATCAGTTTATTTAACAATATTATCACTAATTCATGATAAGGATATCTGGCTTTTCAGTCTATGTAACGCCCATGCTTTATTATATCTCCTTTACATGTCATTCTTCGGTCCTTTAAACTTATTCCTTTTTTTACGGTTCTTTTTCTTTTTCTTTTTCGAGGGCCTCGCCGCATCATCAAAACGGGTAAGGCTGTCATTAACAAGAAAATCTTCCTTGTGGTCGCGTTCATCAATTACTATTTCGGTCTGTTCAACCAGTTTGGCAGGCTTTTTACCATTCCTGTTCATAGCAATTATCTCCCTGGCCCTTTCGATGTGAATTGATGTCATATTCATAGCCGAGTCGGCACTGCCGGAGTACCAGATAATCTTCTTGAATATATCGGCTTTCTGAAAGTAATACTGGCCCTCCAGGGTATCCAGCACAAGTGTAAGATCGGGAAACTCCTTTTTGGCATCACTGTACACCTCAACTTCGTAGTTTATGCAGCATTTCAATTTACTGCACTGGCCGGCAAGCTTTTGGGGATTAAGTGAAATCTCCTGGATCCTGGCAGCATTTGTTGTTACCGAGGTAAAGTTTGTCAGCCAGGAACTGCAGCACAACTGCCGGCCACATGCACCGATGCCCCCTATCCTTCCTGCCTCCTGCCTGGCTCCGACCTGCCTCATCTCTATCCTGATCCTGAACTCCTCTGCCAGCACTTTGATCAGCTCCCTGAAATCCACCCTCTCTTCGGCTATATAGTAAAAAATTGCCTTTGTAATATCGCCCTGGTACTCGACATCGCCAATCTTCATGTTCAGTTTCATGTCTGCAGTGATCTCCCTGGCTCTTAACATGGTTGGCACCTCGAGGGATATTGCCTCTTTCCATTTCTCTATATCTGCCGGTTTGGCTTTCCGGTATATTTTCTTGAGGCTCTCATCATCAGGAGATACATTGTATTTACGCATCTGCTCTAAAACAAGCTCACCCCTGAGGGATACAATACCGATGTCATGGCCGGGAGAAGATTCAACGGCCACTACTTCGCCTTTCTCAAGTAAAAGCTTATTCACATTCCTGTAAAAACCCTTCCTGGTATTTTTAAATCTTATCTCAACAAGATCATGTTTCACGGGAAGATCGCCAAAATCAGACATCCAGTCGTATACATCAAGACTATTGCACGAACAATGCTTGCTGTGACTGACATCTGATTCTGCTATTATGTTGGAACATCCTCGACAATATATTGACATCGTACCTTAACTTCAACAAATCATTTAAACTGTAACCACAAATATACATGAATTTTGCATCTGAATAAAATTGTACAATGCACTGACAACAGCATGCAAAATCGACGAAGTCAATTTTTTTCAGCTTAAAATACACACAATCAAGATGAAAAAAATTTATGTGAAATCCTCATCAACACTTTATAAATCAAAGTATAATAACATTTCATGAGGATTCAACGGATTGAAAAGCAAATCAGTCCACTTATCAAACACCTTATTAAATGTTAAATAAACTGATTAAGTTAAATTATATAAGTTAAAACGAAGTGTTTCCTTCTGTAAGTCAATTATACATCTGACTAAGAATTCGAATAGAACTAATAATAACATGTATAATCAACCGCAGGTTAAAATTTTGTTTATTTTATTTTGACAAAATTTTGGCTTTTTAACAGAAGAAATCCTCATCAACTTAAGTTCGCAAAAGGTCATGTACATACCATGAGGATTTGACTT
>SL_3KL_010_SEDDRAFT_10001199_pt1 | contig 23228 bp, 21 predicted proteins | sample SodLakKL_010_SED_2_FD_10381 | JGI IMG/M metagenome (IMG submission 10381) | reverse complement strand
TGGTTTGTTGGTTTGTTGGTTTGTTGGTTTGTTGGTTTGTTGGTTTGTTGGTTTGTTGGTTTGTTGGTTTGTTGGTTTGGGGTGGGTTTGGTGTTTTACCGGGAGAGGAGTTGGCGCAGGGGGGGGTCGGATGGTTTTGGGCCGCGTTTTTCTATGGCCAGGTCCAGGGTGGCCAAGGCCAGGGTGCGGAATAGTCGGCCGGCGGTGGGATCGGACTGGTCTACGGCTTCGACCAGCCGGGTACAGGCCGTCAGATCACCTCGCTCTATCGGACCCGTCAGGGCCTGTGCCGGCGTCAATCCCTCAAGTCCGGCAAGCGTGGTCGCTTGCAAATGACCGAGCAATTCCGCGGCCGATTCGGACTCCAGGCCGGCTCGTGTCGCCAGGTTGCGGGCCAATTGGGTCAGCGTGACCAGGTAGTTGCTGGCGACCACCGTGGCAGCGTGATAGAGGGCCTTGTCGCCACCTCCGAGTGTCAGCCAGCGTCCCCCGGCGCCGGTGAATATCGGCTCCAGTTGCGCACAAGTCTCGGGCAAACCCTCGGCAACGAACCATGTCCCACTCATTCCAGCCACGGCCTGCGCGGGGTCGGAAAAGGCACGTACTGGATGGACCGAGGCGATCGGTGTACCCAGTGGCTCCAGAACAGTGGCCGAAGTCGAGCCCGACAGGTGAAAGGCGAGTTCGGGCTGGCCGGGCATGCGACAGGCCAATCCGCGTGCGAGGCCATCAAGCTCACCGTCTGGAAGTCCAAGCAACAGCCAGCCACCGGTGATTTCATGGTCCAGTTCCTCGACCGGCCGGCCGGCGCCCATGAACTCGACCGCCTCGGCAGCACTGTCCAGGCTGCGGTTGCAGACCTGCCCGACTTCGACCTGATCGTTGTCGAGCAACCAGCGCAGCACACTGCGAGCCGCCCGGCCACAACCGTGCACATGGACGACCGGACGGGTCACGGATGTTCCCGATCGCGATCAGGCAAGGCGTCGATCTCCAGGTCTTCCGGTACCGGAGGGACCTGTCCCGGCGTGCGGTCCAGATACTCGGCCAACTGTTCCAGCCCGTCACGGTAACTGCGCCCGACCAGGGACGGCAACATCAAGCCAATGTAACGACCGGTCAGGTCGAACACGCCAAACTCCACCTGCATGCCCCAGGTCACGCGCTGGGCCAGCCCGTCAGGCTCGACAAGAAAATAGCTATCCACTTCGCTGTCACCAAGCTCCATCTCCATGTCGATACGCTCGTTCGGGTGCATGCCCACGATCCACAAACGCCCGGCCCCGCTGCCGGCCTCGTCACTCCAGACCAGGGTGGCGCCGACACCCGACGGCCGGCCCTCGATCCGATACCCGGCATCCGGATCAGCCTCGTGCCAAGGCGACCACTGGCTGAAATGGCGAAAGTCGCTCAGTACCTCGAAAATCACTTCGGCCGGCTGATCAATGGTCACACTGCGCTCCACCGTGACCTGGCGCGGCAGCATGAAACCCACAACCAGGATCACGAGCACGATGGCCAGCAGGACAGCGAACAGTCTGCGTATCATCGCAAGTATTCCCTAATGCCAGCGATCATCTCGCCAGGATGACTGCGATTGTCCCGGTTCAAAATCAAAATCCTCATCGTCCTCGTCTTCCCAATCGTATTTCTTGACCGGGGGAAGATCCCATGATCGATAGATCAGGGCCAGCACCAGTCCGATGACCATGCCGCTGGCATGCAGCTCCCAGCTCATCGATCGTCCGGCGGGAAACACGCCCCAGACCATCGAGCCGTAAAAGAACCAGACCATCAGCGAGACGCCAACCGAGCGCATGTCGCGACGCAGAATGCCGGAGATGAAGACGAAGGTCAGGATGCCGTAAACCAGGCCCGAAGCGCCGATGTGAATGCTGGGACGCGCAAAGGTCCAGGCGAGTGCTGCCGACCCGAGATAGATCAACGGTAGTGCACGTAACGAGGCATTGGGGTAGAGAAAGAGCATGGCCACGCCACCGATGAACAACGGCATGCTATTCGAGGCGATATGCGAAAGATTGCCATGCAGCAATGGCGTGGTCAGCAACCCCAGCAAACCCGTCGGGTCACGCGGCCGCAGTCCAAACTGTGCCAGATTGAACGGCAGGACCTGCTGAAGCGCGAACACGGCCCACATCACCGCCAGGAAGGCGACCGTGATCTTGATGGCCAGGATGAAATTGGCCTTGGCGCGGTTCGAGGCCGTGTATTGCGGATCCGGAACATTCAGTTGCATGCGACAGTTTCCCTTGGCTCCAGCCCACTGGCCACAATTTGCCTGACCCGGTCACGCAAATCGCGCACTTGCTCGAGGTGCATGTCATCAGTCGCCACTGGTGGGTGGATGCGCATGATGACCCGACCCGGTCGTATTTTCAGCGAATCGGCCGGCATGATGTCGCGGGTGCCGACCACGGTCACGGGCAGAACCGGCATGCCCTGATCAATGGCCACACGGAATGCGCCTTTCTTGAAACTCAGCAATTGACCGGACCGACTGCGCGTACCCTCGGCAAAAAACAGGATGCCGGTGCCGGGTCCGAGTCGACCCACGGCTGTATTGATCGCCTCACGCGCCTGATCGGGATCGCTACGGTTGACGAAAATATGCCCGATGGCGCGACATCCCTGGGCAATGAAGGGCACCTTGCGCAGTTCCGCTTTCATCACCCAGCGCAGATCCAGGCCACAGAAGCCGTAGATCACCGGTATGTCGATCTGGCTTTGATGATTGGCCACCACAACATACGACTGCCCGGGCTGAACATGCTCCCGGCCTTCTACCTCTACGCGCACCGGTGCAAGGAAACACAGGATCCGTCCCCACGGAACCGCCACGTACAGATTGGCCAGACGCGGCGAAGCCAGGACAGCCAGCGGAACGGCAAGCAATGCCCCCACCAGGGTGGCCAGGCAAACCAACGGCATGTAGACCAACCACTGCCAGAGCGGGTAGAGGGCCAGCAACGGCCGGGCAGCCGGGCTTGTCGAATCAGTCATGGGACTATCGTACACAAGGCTGAAACAAAAGGGGCGCCCGACCGGGCGCCCCTGTAATCGCGATCAAGCGCTGCAGACTCGATCAGGCAGCCTTGACCTTCTTCTCGCGCTCGCCTTCGATCAGGCGACTCTTGCCGGAGCCGATCTCGATCTTGCGCGGCTTCATCTGCTCGGGCACTTCACGCTTGAGCTCGATGTGCAGCAATCCGTTTTCCAGATTGGCACCTTCGACCTCGACGTGGTCAGCAAGCTGGAAGCGACGCTCGAACGAACGTGTGGCGATTCCGCGATACAGGAACTCGCCCTCACGCTGCTCCTTTTCCTCGGACTCCGACTTGCCACCGGACACCGTCAGGGTGTTGCGTTCGGTGACAATATCGATATCGTCCGGAGAGAACCCGGCGACCGCCATGGTGATGCGGTAACGGTCCTCGCCCAGCGACTCGATGTTGTACGGCGGATAGCCGTTGGAGTCGACGCGCGCTGCGTTGGACAACATGTCGGCCATGCGATCAAAGCCAATGGCCGTGCGATACAGGGGTGAAAGATCAAAAGTAGTCATAACCGTATCCTCCTATGAAGCAATCGGTTTTCAGTTTGAATTCGGCGCCCGCCTGCCCATCAGGCCGGACACCACTCGAGATCCCTTGCGGCGATCTCAGTGAATTAGATAGTTGCTCTGCGAGGAAGTTTCAAGAGTCATTGTTCGATGGATATTCGATATCCACGATGAAGAGCCGCCTTTGACCGCCGGGCACCGGCACGCTGACTTCATCGTCGAGGTTCTTGCCCAGAAGAGCGCGGGCGACCGGGGAATCGACCGAGATCCAGCCACGGTCGGAATCGATTTCATCGGCGCCAACGATACGGTAGGCGACCTCGTCACCATCGTCCTGTTCGAGAGTCACAACCGCGCCGAAAAATACCCGGGAGAAATCGGCCGGTTGGGCATTGACCACCTCGACCACATCCAGGCGCTTTTGCAGATAGCGAATCCGGCCATCGATCTCGCGCAATTGTTTCTTGCGGTAGATGTATTCGGCATTCTCCGAGCGATCCCCCTCGGCCGCGGCCGCGGTCAGGGCCTTGACCACATCCCGGCGCCGACTCCAGAGCGCCTTGAGCTCATCCTGCAGGCGACGATGACCGTCTCCGGTGATATAGGGACTGGATGGACGGGCTGGAGGTCTCCAGCGTGACATCAGACCCCGCCGCGGGTCAGCTTCAACGGGTCGAGCAGCTCCTCGAGTTCAGTGCGGCTCAGATCGGTCAATTCCTCGGCGACATCAATGATGGGGCGACCTTCCGCGTAAGCCTTCTTGGCGGCCGCGGCGCCTTTTTCGTAACCGATCACCCGGTTGAGCGCCGTGACCAGAATCGGATTCTTCGCCAGCGCTTCTTCAAGGTTATCCTCGCGCACCTTGAAGGTGGCAATCGCCCGGTCAGCCAGAAGATTGGCGGCGTTGCCAAGGATGTGCAAGCTTTCCAGCACGGATGCGCCCACCACCGGCAACATGACATTGAGCTGAAAGTTACCGGACTGACCGGCCACGGTGATGGCGGCATCGTTGCCGATGACACGTGCCGCGACCATGCAGACCGCCTCGGGAATGACCGGGTTGACCTTCCCGGGCATGATGGAACTGCCCGGCTGCAGGGCTTCCAGTTCGATCTCGCCCAGCCCGGCCAAGGGTCCGGAATTCATCCAGCGAAGATCGTTGGCGATCTTCATCAACGCCACCGCCAGGGTCTTGAGCTGCCCTGACAACTCGACCGCGGCATCCTGGCTGGCGATGCCCTCGAACTTGTTGTCGGCCGACTCGAACTCGAAACCGGTCACTTTCGCCAGGTGGGCGGCGACCCGCTCGCCGAAATCCTCGGGCGCATTGATGCCGGTGCCCACAGCCGTTCCGCCCTGGGGCAGTTTTCTCATTCGCGCCAGTGCATCGACGAGGCGATCATGCACGCTGGAAATCTGGGCTGCCCAGACCTCCAGTTCCTGTCCCAGGGTGACCGGCATGGCGTCCATCAAATGGGTGCGACCCGTCTTGGCAACCGTGTCCAATTCGGATGAGCGGCGCTTGAGGACCTGGTGGAGATGCTTCAATGCCGGCATCAAATGTTCTGCAGTCACCAGACAGGCGCTGACCTGAATGGCGGTCGGAATCACGTCATTCGAGCTCTGGCTCATGTTGACGTGATCATTGGGGTGCACGCCCAGCTCACCTTCCGGGTCGGCCAGCCTAGCAATCACCTCGTTGGCATTCATGTTGGAGCTCGTTCCCGAACCGGTCTGGTAGACATCCACCGGAAAATGCTCATCAACCGTGTTGTCACTGACCTGTCGGGCAGCCTTGACGATCGCCTCGGCCCGGTCGGCATCAAGCAGTTCGAGGTCGCGATTGGCCTCGGCGCATGCCGCTTTGATCAGGCCCAGTGCGCGAATGAATGCAGGCGGCATGGGCTGGCCGCTGACCGGGAAATTCTCGACCGCTCGCTGGGTCTGGGCGCCCCAGTGGGCGTCCTCGGGCACCTTGAGTTCACCCATGCTGTCGCGCTCGGTTCGGAATCGGGTCATTGGGGTGTCCTGAGTGGATGCGTTTGGAAAGGGTGGATTATAGCTTCTTGGAAAACGGGAGACGGGAGACGGAAGACGTGTTGTTGAACTGATAGGGATGCTTGAACACGCCCTCTTCGGTCACGATGCAATCGACCAGCTCGGCCGGGGTCACGTCGAAAACCGGGTTCCAGGCTGAAAAACCACCGGGAGCAGCTTCCAGTCCGGCCGCCGACCAGATCTCGTCCGGATCACGCTGTTCTATGGCCACCTGGTCGCCGGAGGTCATGTCCGGATCAACCGTGCTGGTTGGCGCCACCACCATGAACTTGACACCGTGATGTCGGGCCAGCACGGCCAGCGAATAGGTGCCGATCTTGTTGACCACGTCGCCGTTGGCGGCAATGCGGTCTGAACCGGTGATCACCCACTGCACTTTACCGGCCGCCATCAAGGCCGCCGCCGCACCCTCGACAATGATCCGGGCATCGATACCGGCACGGGCCAGTTCCCAGGCGGTCAATCGCGATCCCTGCAGCCAGGGTCGGGTTTCATCGGCAAAGATCGCACTCGCCCTGCCCTTGCCGGCAGCGGCCATGATCACGCCAAGGGCCGTGCCGATGCCGCCGGTCGCCAGCGAACCGGTATTGCAATGGGTCAGAATGCCCGAACCGGACTCGATCTGCTCGCTGCCCAGTTCGGCCATGGTCCGGTTGGCGGCGATATCCTCTCGGTGAATGGTCCGGGCTTCAGCCAGCAGCGCCTCGGGATCGATGTGATCGGCTGCCTCGACCACACGCCGCATGCGCGCAATCGCCCAGCTCAGATTGACCGCCGTGGGCCTGGCCGACTCAAGCCGAACCAGATCTTCACCCCATGCGGCCCGATCATCGCCTCGCGCATGGGCGGCGATCACGGCACCATAAGCTGCGGTAATCCCAATGGCCGGTGCGCCGCGAACCATCAGGTTGGCGATTGCATCGATGACTTGATCAACATGCGTGATGTCCAGCCAGGACTCGCGAGCCGGCAGCGCTCTCTGATCGAGCAGTCTGAGGACCCGGCCATCGAATCGGATGGCCTGGAACCCATTGTCCGGAGATGAGAAATCGTTGTTCATGGCACTATTTTAGCGTGAGCGCCATGCGATCTCGCTCACATCGAACGAGCAAAACCAGTATCATGAAAAGCCCTTCAACCACTCAACCGGAGCATGCTCAAGTGATGCGTATTCTGGCTTTTCTTCTCCTGGCTCTGCCGCTGGTGGCAGTCGCCGAAACACAGGCCGACGCGGCCGATGACAATGAAACAACGGAGTATCCAAGCGTGATCCTGCATACCAACCATGGCGCCATTACCGTCGAACTATTCGAGGACAAGGCGCCGAAATCCGTCGAGAACTTCCTGCAATATGCCCGTGACGGTCACTATGACGGCACGCTGTTTCACCGGGTCATTCCCAATTTCATGATCCAGGGCGGTGGATTCGACACCGACTTCAATCAGAAGTCCACCCGTGATCCGATCACCAACGAGGCCGACAACGGCCTGAACAACAAGCGCGGCACCCTGGCCATGGCGCGTACCAATGACCCGCATTCGGCGACTTCGCAGTTCTTCATCAATGTCACCGACAACGGTTTTCTTGACCACCGCGGCAAGCAGTCCGGTCAGAGTTGGGGCTACGCTGTCTTTGGCCAGGTCACCGACGGCATGGACGTGGTCGATGCCATTCGCGAAGTAGAAACCGGCAACCATGGACCACACCAGAACGTGCCAACCGAACCGGTGATCATCGAGCGGGTTGAAATCCCTGAGTGATCGACCGGTTTACCTGATCTCCGACCTGCACCTGGATGCAGGTCGAGAGTCAACGATCCAACTTCTGCTCGACTTTCTGCGCGGCCCGGCCTCCCGGGCTCGCGCGCTCTATATCCTGGGTGATCTGTTCGAGGCCTGGATCGGTGATGATGCCGCCGGGCCCATGGAAGATCGGGTTGCCGATGCCTTGAAGTCCCTGTCCGAAACCGGCGTGGAACTGTTCTTCATGGCCGGGAACCGTGACTTCCTGGTCGGCGATGACTATTGTCGGCGCGCGGGCATGCGCCGAATCGTCGAGCCATTCGAACTCGATCAGACCGATCCTGCTGCCGTGCTGATGCACGGCGATATCCTGTGCACCGACGATCATGCCTACCAACGCTTCCGGCGCAAGGTGCGCAATCCGGACTGGCAACGTCGCGTGCTTTCCAGACCCTTATGGTGGCGCAGGATTCTGGCCAGCCTGGCGCGGTCCATCAGTCGCCGCCAAAACCGCAACAAGCCGGAATTCATCATGGATGTCAACACCGATGCCGTAGCCGAGACGTTCGCCCGGCATGATGTCGAGTGGCTGATCCATGGCCACACCCACCGCCCGGCCATTCATGACCTGGAAATTGACGGCAAGCCCTGTCGGCGCGTGGTACTCGGCGACTGGCACGCCGAGCGCGGCAGCGCGGTCCGTATCGACAACGGCCAGGTGGAATTACTCAGTCTGGATCGAAACGCCAAAGACCACATCGCCCTCACTCCTCTGACCCCTGAATCCTGACCCCCCGAACCCTAAACCCGCCCTGCCGCAGCCCGACCACTCAACCAGGCTCCTTCAATCCGGTTGCCGGCACACCAGTCACCGGCAACGACCAGATTGTGTTCCGGGTAGTCAATGGCGCCAACATCCAGCGGAACGCTACACAGCGCATACCGCCACCGATGCGCGCGACAGACGGCCGGGCGAAGGTCACGGGCAAAGGTCATGATCTCGGCGAATGCCTGACGCAGACTTCGTTCCGCGAACTCCTGCTCGCACTCCAGATTGGCTTCAGACCATTCGGGTGAGGCATGGGCAACCCAGACGTTGCCCTGGCGAGCGGGCTTGCTTCCATTGCGCGCAATCCAGCTCAACGGTCCCTCATTGACAAAGACTGCGTCGAACTCGGTCTGCACACGCACATTGAACGCCAGCATCAGCGCCCAGGTCGGACTCATGGGTACTGAAGCAATCTGCGCGGACAGAGGATGGGCAGAACCCAGCAATGCGGCGGTCTGCTCCGGCGGGGGCGTCAGAACCAGGTGCCTAGCATGCAGTGTCTGCCCGGTTGTCGAGGTCAATGTCCAGCTATCGGACCGCTCCATGGCGGCGACCCGCCAGCCAAAGCGGCAATCAAGATGGCTTGCCTGGTAATGCAATACCGCATTCATGCCCGGCACCCCCACCAACCGCTCTTCGGGACTGCCATTGGCCGTGTCCGGTCGCGCTCCGACGACTCGAATTCGTGGCTGCCAGGTGGTGATCAACCCGAGGTCACGCCAGGCTTCCACCTGGGCACGAAAGCCCTCGTCTCGAGCGGTCAGATACTGAGCACCGTGATCAAAGGAAAATCCATCCTGACGGCGTGTAGAAGAACGCCCACCGGGACCACGGGCCTTGTCGACCACGACGACCTGGCGCCCTGCTGCCTGCAAGCAAGCGGCCGCGGTCAGTCCCGACCACCCGGCGCCGACAACCACAACATCAATCAGCTTCATGGCCTTGAAAACTCACCGGTTTGAATTCTTCGCGGTTCGAACTTTAGCGGCTTGAATAGCATTCGGCTCATGCTTGAAAGCATGAACCTGAAACCGGCACTGATCAAGAAGTATTTTTCCTGGTTACCGTCGTATATCAGCAGACGTTGACAATATCGATGAACATCGATACTTACAAGCCGTCCTCGGGTGGTGGATTTCGCTGAAGGCCTCGCCACAGCGTTGAACTGAAGCGAAATTCACCGCCCGAGGACGGCTTTTTGCCGGAACGAAGCCCGGGCGCTGAGATACGACGCTATCCGGTTGATCAGTCTTGCTCGACCTCGGGCCTGAGGTAGGGAAACAGCAAGACATCGCGGATCGAGGGCGAATCAGTCAAAAGCATTACCAACCTGTCGATGCCGATGCCTTCGCCGGCGGCCGGCGGCATGCCGTACTCCAGTGCGCGAACATAGTCATGGTCGTAATGCATGGCTTCGGCATCACCGGCGTCGCGCGCAGCCACCTGGGCGCGGAACCGCTCGGCCTGATCTTCCGGGTCGTTGAGCTCGGAAAACCCGTTGGCGATCTCGCGGCCGGCCACGAACAACTCGAAACGGTCGGCCAGTTCCGGATCCTTGTCGTTGCGCCGCGACAGTGGTGATACCTCGATCGGATAACCGGTAACGAAGGTGGGCTGAACCAGGTGGTGTTCGGCATGGTGTTCGAACAATTCCATCAAAAAACGACCCCAGCCCCAGGACTTTTCAACATGGATGCCGTCGCGCTCGCAAACCTTGCGCAAATGATCGGGGTTGCGAAGGTCAACGCCTTCCAGGTCGGGACAATGCTCGATGACCGCATCGGCCACGCTCAGGCGCCGGTACTGTCCATCAAAGGCAATCGATTCACCCTGATAATCCACCTGGCCGCTCTCCAATCCCGGCAACTGTGTTACCACGGACCGGAGCATCTCCTCGGTCAGGGCGATCAGGTTGTTGTAATCAGCGTGCGCCCAGTAGAACTCGAGCATGGTGAATTCGGGATTGTGACGGGTCGACACACCCTCATTGCGGAAGTTGCGATTGATCTCGTAGACCCTTTCCAGTCCTCCGACCACCAGCCGCTTCAGGTGCAGCTCCGGGGCCACGCGCAGATACAAATCAATATCCAGGGCATTGTGGTGGGTGACGAACGGTCGCGCCGTGGCGCCGCCGGGAATGTGATGCATCATCGGGGTTTCGACTTCCAGAAAATCGCGCTCGTCAAGAAACCGGCGAATGCCGCGAATGACCTGGGTGCGACGCACGAACGTCTGGCGCACTTCGGGATTGACGATCAGATCCACGTAGCGACGGCGATAACGGGTTTCCTGGTCAGTCAATCCGTGCCACTTTTCCGGCAGCGGGCGCAGTGACTTGGCCAGTAGTCGGAGTTCACCGGCATGCAGGCTCAGCTCACCGGTGCGGGTGCGCATCAGCGTGCCGCCGGCGCCGATCAGATCACCGATATCCCAGCTCTTGAACGCCTGGTACACGCCTTCCGGCAAATCGTCACGACGCAGGTAAAGCTGGAAACGTTCTCCCGAGCCATCCTGGATATGCACGAAACTGGCCTTGCCCATGATGCGCCGCGACATGATCCGACCGGCCACGTTGAAGGACTCATCCAGCTCCTCGAGAGCTTCATTGGTCCACTGGTCCGAATCTCCAAAGCGCTCCTGCAGCCGGAATGCATCAGTATTGATCCGCCAGTCATTGGGATAGGCCTGACCCAACTCGCGCAGCTGATCCAGCTTGGCCCGCCGCTCGGCAATCAACCGATTCTCATCAACCGCTTCCGTCACTTTCGATTCGTCACTCATCTCCACAACCTGCAATCAATTGTTCTCGTTCCCCATGACCCCTGAATCCTGACCCCTGACCCCTCATCACTCACTCAAGCCCCGCCTGCAAGGACGCCGCCACGAACTCATCCAGATCCCCATCGAGCACCTTCTGCGTATCGGTGCGCTCCACCCCGGTACGCAAATCCTTGATGCGTGACTGATCGAGCACATAGTTACGGATCTGACTGCCCCATCCGATATCGGCCTTCTCCTCCTCGGCGGCCTGAGCCTTGTCGCGCTGCTTTTGCAATTCCATCTCGTAGAGCTTGGCGCGCAACTGCCCCATGGCACGGTCCTTGTTGCGGTGTTGCGAACGATCGGTCTGACACTGAACCACGATACCGCTGGGCTCATGGGTGATGCGCACCGCCGATTCAGTCCGGTTGACGTGCTGCCCCCCGGCGCCCGAGGCGCGATACACATCAACACGCAGGTCGGACGGATCGATATCGATTTCGATGTTGTCATCGACCTCGGGTGAGACAAACACGCTGGCAAACGAGGTGTGGCGGCGATTGCCCGAGTCAAACGGCGACTTGCGCACCAGACGGTGCACTCCGGTCTCGGTCCGGCACCAGCCAAAGGCATGGTCACCCTCGACCCGGATGGTCGCACTCTTGATCCCGGCCTGGTCACCGGCCGAAACTTCGATCAACTCGGAATTCCAGCTGCGCTGCTCGGCCCAGCGCAGATACATGCGCAACAGCATTTCCGCCCAGTCCTGGGCTTCGGTACCCCCCGATCCGGCCTGGATATCGATAAAGCACGGACGATCATCCATCTCCCCGGAGAACATGCGCTGAAACTCAAGGTCGGCCACCTTGCGCTCCAGACGCTCCAGGTCGCCGGCCACGCTGGCCAGGGTTTCCTCATCGTCCTCGGCCAGCGCCATCTCTAGCAATTCACTGGCATCGCTGACCCCGTCGAAGACCTCACGCTGGGCGCTGACGGAGCGATCGAGATCCGAGCGTTCCTTGCCGAGCTTCTGGGCATGCTCCGGATCGTTCCAGACATCCGGGTTTTCCAGTTCGCGAGTGACTTCCTCGAGACGTTCTAGCTTGCCATCGAAGTCAAAGATACCCCCTAAGCGCAGCAGTGCGGCGCTCCAGGTCCGAAATCAGGCTTTTCAAGGCAGTCTGTTCCATGGTCCAGTCTCTAGAATTCTCGGTCAGGGCAAACCGATTATTGTAGCATTGAAGACCATTGAAGCCGATACCCGGGTCACCCACCCGAAAACGAAATCGACGGAGATTCCTGATGAGCGCAAGTATGGCCAGGAAACTGGTCTGGGCCATTGCATTGTTGCCGCTGGCCTTCTTCCTGTCCGGTCTGACGGCGGCGGATTTCGCTGATATCCAGGCATTGCTGAACATGCTGGGCCGACTCACTGGAGTGCTGGGGCTGGCCTTTCTGCTGCTTTCGGCCGCCCTGAGCGCGCGCGTGCCCGGCTTTGACCAGCCCTTTGGCGGACTGACCAAGCTCTGGCACTCGCATCATTTGCTTGGAGCGGCCTCGCTGCTGCTGCTACTGGCCCACCCGGTCCTGCTGATGCTGGCTGCCGCCGGCCACGGCCAGGATGTGGCCATGGCCACCCTGTTTCCGCCGCTATCGGACATCGCCACCTGGAGCGGCTGGCTGGCTCTGGTGCTGATGATGATTTTTCTGGCGCCCAGTTTCGCGTTTTTCGGCCCGCCCAATTACGAACGCTGGAAGCGCATTCATGCCTTGGCCGGACCAGCGGCCATCCTGGCTCTGATCCATACCTTTCTGTTCAGCCGAACCATGCCCATGAATCTGGATACCTGGGTCTGGTCGTTACTGGCGTTGCTGGCGGTTGGCGCCATGGCCTGGCGATTCGTGTTTTCTCGGCGCATCGGCCGGCTCAACCACAAGCTGGTGGCGGTTGACCGAGTCGCCAACAACGTGATCGAGCTGACCCTCGCGCCCGGTCGACGCCGCCTGAAATATCATGCCGGAAACTTCATCTACATGACCCCCTACGACAACCGACTCGAGGCCGGTCATGGTGAAGAGCATCCGTACACCCTGTCCTCTTCGCCGACCGAGGAGAATCTGCGAGTCGCCATCAAGGATCTGGGCGATGCCAGCCGGGCCATACAGACCATCGAACCGGGATGCCGGGTAACCGTCGAAGGACCCTACGGCCGATTCTTCCCAACAAGCGACACAACAGAGTCATCCGAACTCTGGGTAGCCGGCGGGATCGGCATCACGCCCTTCCTGGCGCGTATGCGGCATCTGGTCGCACTTGGGGAGGGCGGCGACATCCAGCTCATCTACTGCGTCCAGGACGAGGCCCGACTGCTGTATGCCAACGAATTGACCGAGCTGGCCGACCGGATTCCCGGCTTTGTTCTCACCCATCACTTTTTCTACCAGGAAGGCCCGATTTCGGTCGAGTTTCTGAAGGAAAACTGTTCCAACCTCGATCAACGCGAGGTCTACATCTGCGGCCCGATGCCGTTGAACCGGACCGTGCAATCCCACTTGCGCTCGATCGGGCTGCCTTACTCGCGAATCCACACCGAGGAATTCGAGCTGCTATGAAAAAACTCATCTTTGCAGCCTTTATCGCCTTCTGGGCCAGCGTGATGACCGTGGCCGCCCTTTCATGGCTATCGCCTGAGCCCGTGGCGCGCGATGACTCGGCATTGCCCGAATACACATTGGAAGAAGTGGCCGAGCACAATACCCTGGACAGTTGCTGGAAAGCCATCGAGGGCAAGGTCTATGACTTTACCGATTACATTCCCGATCACCCGACTCCACCGCGAATCATGGAAGCCTGGTGTGGTCGCGAAGCCACCGAAGCCATGCGCACCAAAGGCATTGGGCGCGATCACAGCCCGGCTGCCTGGGCGATGATGGAGCCCTACCTGATCGGGCGCCTGGTTGAAGAGGATTGACCCTGATTCGAATTAAGTTTGAGGTTGTGGTGGCCGGGCGACGAGCGGCCTTGCCCGGGGCCGCGCTCGAGGTGAACGGCGCGGTTGGTTATTCGACTTCAGTGGCGTTCTGGTGCCGACCGAGTTTTGTTTGTTCCAATGGGTAGGGACTTGCCATTAGCAGGCTTTTCGGGTGCTCCAAGTACGGAAAGGCTCTGCCCGCTTCCGTCACCTCGAGCCCGGCCCCGGTCAAGCCCACTCGTCGCTTGTCGGGTGAGTGTAGATTGATAAGGGAGTCTGGACTCGGCCACCACCAGACTTTCAACCTCCTCCCACCTGTCGCAGCGGGTGGTATCTGACCGATCATGGACTGACCGGGTGGCGGCTGCGGGCAACAAGCTTTACCCGGGCCATGCAGGCCACCCATTGCTAAACGTAAGTCACTCCGCTTCCAAGAATACTCCTCGTGAATACAACCCACCCCAAGGCCACCAATCAGGAGCACTTCGACTTGGCCGATCACCCGGTCAGTCCATGAGCGGTCGGATGCCTCCCGATGCTTACCACCTCCCCATCCCTGTTGTTCAAGACGGCAAGCGGGATTGGCTGCATGAAGTCGCTCGATTTCTGCAGAAAGACCTGGAAATGATTACCAATCGACCGGCTGGCGGGCCAGTGGCATGGTCATACAGCGGCATCCGCCACCGCCGCGCGACAGCTCGGCGCCGCCAATTGTCACGATGACCCGTTCGTCCTGTTCAATGGTGCGCTCACCCGAGATCACGCTGGCCGATTCAACCACGTTGAACCCTGCCTGGCCGAGCGCCTCGACCGTGTACTGGTTGTGGGCAAACCCCAGAATCTGACCCGGACCGAAGGCGAAGAAATTGGCCCCACTGGCCCACTGCTCGCGTTCCTGGTGAAAGTCGTCTTCGCCACCACAGGCAATCGGGCTCAGGTCCAGGCCGAGCGCATGCAAGGCTTCGATCACACCGGAATATTCGGTAATCCCGGTCATGCCGCCGTTGTCGAACACACAGTGATAGGCGCGTGAGCGCTTGGAGCCGGTGATCAATGGCGGAAACACCACGCACTTGTCCTTGTCGACCATGGTGAAGATCATGTCCAGATGAATGGTGGCGCGGGTCTTGGGAATTTCGACCACTACGAAGTTGCGCACCGGACCCTGACCGGCGATCTGTCGCATCAACTGGTCGATTCCGGCCACCGAAGTCCGTTCGCTGTAACCGATCACCACCAGGTCTTCACGAATCACTAGCAGATCCCCTCCCTCGATGGTGACTTCCGAGTCACGATTGTCGGTGCCATCGAAATAAAAGCCCTCACTGTCGATGGCAGGGTGATACTTGAACACCGCCTTGAGCAGCAAGGCCTCGGCCACGCGCGCCTTGTAAGCCATGGAACCGATGATGACCCGGCGATTCAGGCACATCGTGGCATCACGGGTAAAAAAGGTGTTGGGCAGTGGCGGAATGGTATAGCGCGAGGGATCAAGGAAACGCTCCAGGCTGTTGATGGCCTTGGGTGTGCCCTCGATCAACTGGCCGGCCAGGTTCGTCGAGCTCATCTCCACCAATGGCGCTATCAGATCGGGGCAGTCGTAGAGGCGACATAGTTCATTGATCAAGGCCTGGCGAATCTGCTCCTGATCGAGCACTTCAGTGAGCAGATCTCGAAACTCGACCACTTGGGCGACTTTTTGCAGCACGCCCTTGAGCTGTCGATGCTCGGCCAGTGCGAGCGGCAGGCTGAGAATATCGTCGTACAGCACCTCGGCGGCAGTCTGAGGCGTCATGTTTTCCATTTCCTGGCCCGGGGTGTGAACCACCACCGCATCCAGCGGACCGATTTCCGAATCGAGATTGATCTGAACCGACATCAAATGCCCTTTTCCGTATTGATGAGCGCCATTTCGGCCCGAGTAGTGTAAGGCCTGAGCCCGGTTGCGTCATCCAGACATATTGACGATGAGCAAATCTGGGAGGATGATGAGGCAATTGAGCTGAAATCCCTTCGACTGGGAGTTTGCCACCGTGAGTAAATCCTCCGAAACCGAACTTTCCGGTCATGAAGCAGAGCTGCTGGGGCGGCAACTGTTCACCTCGTTGATGAACCTGAGCGGCTATGGAACCGAGCACCCGATCACCCGCCGCACCATCAATGACACCTTTGCCAAGCTGGAGGAAGCAGCGAAGGCCCATGACGGCGTCACCCTGCTGCTCGACAGGGACCGGCTTTATCTCGACAAACATCCCATCGGATACAGATTCAACCCCCAAAGACTGGTCAAATTGATGGGAGATCTGAATCTGGAATCGGTATTGTTCAAGCCGAGCATCAGCAGGGATCAGCTCACGGTTTTCCTGAACATTCTGGCTCATCCCAAGGATTGGCCGACCCTGGATGACGTTCGCACGGAACTGACCAGGCGCCAGATTGATGGACTGAAACTCAATTATGTCTTCTACCGCAAGATCACTGACGACGAGGAAATTGTCTCCAGTGACCAGGCCGAAGCCTACAGCAGGGACGAGCCAGCCCAACGGGACCTGTCTCCCCTGCTGGCCGACCTGATGAGCCGAATTCATGAAAACCCCGCCGAAGCCGCCCGCCTGGTTTCCCTGGCCGCGGAACTTGGCGATTCCGCCGCCGATGAAGACGAACAACTGGTCCAGTCCCTGAGTCGCTACATCGGACGGTTGAGTCGCAAACTGGCCGCCCAGGCCAATGCCGGACGTGCTTCTCCGAATCCGGCTCAGCTTAAGGAGCAACTACAGGAATTTCAGCAAGAGCTGATCGAAACGATGAGTCTTCGCACGGTCAATGCCCGCCTTGCTCGCATTGTCGCGGAGCGCCTGAGCAAGGCCACTCTTCCCGAAGAAAAGCCGACCCCTGACCAGGCCATACCGGAGCGAGTCATGAGCGCATCCAGCATGGCGTTTTTTCTCAACCGCGAAGTGAAATGCTCGTTGCGCTACGACACGCCCTTTGCCTGCGCGATGATTACCGTTGACCGGATCGTCGCCAGCGACGGCAAGGATCCTCATCCACGCAAGCCCCATCGTACCGAAGTCAATCAGGTGTTGCCCGAACTGTATCGCCTGCTGTTCCGCCTGCTGCGCGATCTCGACCTGATCGGTTCACTGGACCGGGAACATCAGGCCGTTCCAATGATCCTGATGCCCATGACCCCGCACGGCAACGCCAATATCGTGAGACTACGCCTGGAAGAAGCCCTAGCCAATGCCCGTTTCGAGCTCCAGGGCCAAACGATACAGTTACTGCCGACCATCACCACGCTGGGCTTTCGAGCAGCTAGCCACAAGGATTTGCGTGGTTACATGACTCACATGCGCAACAACCATGCCCGCGCCAGACAGGCCAATGACCAGTAACCGATTTGGTGCCCGGGGCCGGACTCGAACCGGCACGGAGTTTCCTCCGAGGGATTTTAAGTCCCTTGCGTCTACCAATTTCGCCACCCGGGCGCTGAGGGGCACAATGATACCGGTTGAAGAAGGGAAAAATGGAGGCTAGGCCCGGAGTCGAACCGAGGTACACGGCTTTGCAGGCCGCTGCATAACCACTCTGCCACCTAGCCTGAGTGACGCCTGATTTTAACGCATTCCGTGCTCCAGGCAAGAACATGATGCGCAAATGCGAAGGCCCCGAGATTCGGGGCCTCCGAAAAATCCTGGAGCGGGAAACGAGACTCGAACTCGCGACCCCAACCTTGGCAAGGTTGTGCTCTACCAACTGAGCTATTCCCGCAATCGAGCCGCTCATTCTATGATTTTTTGAGAATCTGTCAAGTCCGAATCGATCAAACCCGTTCCGGCGGCCAGGTTTTCAGCCAACCCACTGACTCGCCCCGAGATATCGGCGACAATATCCGGTTGATTCGGCAGCATGCATGTCGGCGCCAGGTAAGCGAACCCGATGAAAAAAGACGCATCCACATCGTCCCGGGAACAACCCGATCCCGAGCTTTCCGTCGTCATATCCGCGCTTGAGAGCGCACGGGACAGTGACCCGAAGTTCATCCTGGTCGGTTTGAGCGGCATGCTGGTCGACCTGCTGGTCTTCCTTGTCCTGATATGCATTGACGTCCGGCTGGGCTCGGCCCATATCGGCAGTTTCCTGGCCGCCATCACCATCAGCTTCATTCTCTACCAGGGCTGGGCCGCTCGCGGGATGCCGCACAACACCATGAGTCCGGCGACCCAGTATCTGCGGTTGTTCACCGTGGCGGCAATGGCGCTGTTCATTCGCGGTGGCGTCCTGGTCCTGCTTGTCGAAGTGTTCGGCATGTCCGAGATGATGGCCATCATTCCGGCCATTGCCGTCACCGCAAGCGTCGCCTGCCTGGGCCTGGTGTTCTACGTTTTCGCTTCGAACGCTTCAGGCATGATCCCCCATGTTCGCTGGCACCTGGTGGCAGCGGGTCTGTTTGCCTACGTGTTCATCCTGCGTGTGCTTTACATGGGCCATGTCGAACTGATTCCCGACGAGATGTATTACTGGGTGTACGCCCAGCATCTTGCCCTGTCGTACTTGGATCATCCCCCGCTGATCGCCTGGCTAATCGCGGCCGGAACCGGCCTGTTCGGCGACAGCATATTCGGAGTGCGCGCCAGCCTGATCCCCCTGACCCTGATCGGGGCCTGGTTCTTTTTCCGTTACGGGGCAGCCATGGGAGGCCGAACCGTCGGCTGGCTCTGTGTCCTGGCCTTTGCGGTCCTTCCCTTTTTTGCCGCGTCCGGCTTCCTGATGACTCCGGACGCGCCCATGATCGCGGCCTGGGCCGCTGCCCTGTACTTCTTCAAACGCGGCTTGATCGACGATCAGCCGCGCGCCTTCTACGGCCTCGGAATCGCCATGGGACTGGGGTTGCTGGCCAAGTACACGATCGCATTGCTGGCCCCGGCGGCCCTGCTGTTCATGTTGATCGACGAGCGCGCCCGCAAATGGTTTTTCCGTCCCCAGCCATACCTGGCCGTGGTCATTGCGACCTTGATCTTCATGCCGGTGCTGATCTGGAACTGGCAGAACGAATGGGCCTCATTCCTGTTTCAAAGCACCCGCCGCCTGCTTGAGAATCCGAAGACCACAAGTCACATGATTCTCGTGCATTCAGTGCTGCTGCTTTCACCGGTGGCTGCAGTAGGCGGAATCATGACCTTTTTCGGCATTCGGCATATTCTTGCACCGGAACTGCGCAATCGGCGTTTCATGTTGACCATGACGATTGTGCCCATGGCGGTCTTTGCACTCTACGGCTTGTTCACCGAGGTTCGCTTTCACTGGACTCCGCCTGTCTGGATTGCACTCCTGCCCATGATCATGACGCTGATCGTGGGTCAGATCTGGCGAAGCCGGGAGCGCTGCGGTCAATGGCAACGGGCCCTGATGACATTGTGGATACCCTCGATTCCAGTGCTTGTCATTCTGCTCGGGTTGCTGCTGCACTATCTCTCACTGGGCCTGCCCGGGATCAAGACCACCGATTTCGACGGCGGCTACCTGGGCTGGAAGGAAACGGCAGAGGTCGTGACGGAGGTTCACGATGATGTCGCCCGCTCGACCAGGCGGGAACCGGTAATTGCCGCGACTCGCAAGTGGGACGTATCCGCCGCCCTTTATTTTCACGGGCATGCACTACCGCGTGAATCCATCACAGCCAAAAACCTGGTCGGAATGCGCGGCGGAATGTGGGAGTTCTGGTTCGATCCCGACACGGACCCGCAAAGGCCGGTGATCCTGGTCAACTACAGACGACAACTGATCGAAGAGGCATGGATGGAGTTGGTGCTGGTCAATCCGGGTCCATTGCAAAAGCGCATCGTCAAACGTGACGGCCAACCGATTCGCAGGCTCTACTATCGCATTGCAGAGGGATTTCGTCCCGAAGAGCTTCGCCTGCCGGATCAAATACCCGACTCTACTCAGCCTTGATCGCCACCGGGTCGATAAATTTGCGCGGATAGGACTTGCACCGTGCGTGAAAGCTGGCACAATAACGCGGTTTTAACGATTCCTGCGGAAGGCCATGCCGAAAGACGATCATATAGAAATGGAGGGCAAGGTACTCGATACCCTGCCCAATACGATGTTCCGGGTCGAACTCGACAACGGACACATCATCACTGCGCACATTTCCGGGCGCATGCGAAAGAATTACATCCGGATCCTGACCGGTGATCGAGTCAAGGTCGAGATGACCCCGTATGATCTCACCAAGGGGCGAATCACCTACCGAATGAAGTAGCAATCGATTCCGGCGCCCATATCGGGCCTCTCAGGCCGGAGGCGTGGCGGATACCTCGGTATTGTCGCTGTTCGAGCTCACCGTCAGTTCCAGACCATCCTCGGCACGCTCGACATGCACGACCCCACCCACTTCCGACAACGGACCGAACAGCAACTCATCGGCAAGTGGACGCTTGATATTGTCCTGGATCACGCGTTTCATCGGCCGGGCGCCCATCTGCTCGTCGAATCCATGCTCGGCCAGCCATTCCCGCGCCGATCGTGAAACTTCCAGGGTCACACCCTTGTCGGCCAACTGATTTTCAAGCTCCATCAGGAACTTGTCGACAACTTCCAGAATGACACTCATGTCCAGTGAGCGGAATTGGATGATCGCATCGAGGCGATTCCTGAATTCCGGCGTAAACTGCCGACGAATCGCTTCCATGCCGTCCGGGCTGTGATCGGCCTTGGTGAATCCGATGCCGCGACGGTTCATCGCAGATGCGCCAGCATTGGTGGTCATGACCAGAATGACATTGCGGAAATCCGCCGAACGACCATTGGCGTCGGTCAGCTTGCCATGATCCATGATCTGCAACAGCAGATTGTAGACATCCGGATGCGCCTTTTCGATCTCGTCGAGCAACAGCACCGCGTGAGGTGACTGGGTGATCGCTTCGGTCAACAAGCCGCCGCGATCGAATCCGACGTATCCGGGGGGCGCACCCACCAGCCGGGACACCGAATGTGCCTCCATGTATTCCGACATGTCGAAGCGGATGAGCTCGATGCCCATGGTCAGGCTCAACTGGCGAGTCACCTCGGTCTTGCCGACCCCGGTCGGACCGGCGAACAGGAATGAGCCGATCGGGCGATCGGCATCGCCGAGACCCGAGCGTGACATCTTGATGGCAGCGGCCAGCGTGGTGATCGCCTCGTCCTGACCGAATACGACCATGCGCAGATCCCGCTCCAGGGTTTTCAGGGCATCACGGTCGGAACGCGAAACCTGGCGCGGTGGGATGCGCGCCATGCGCGCGACGACATCCTCGATTTCATGCACGCCCAATTCCGTGTGGCGCTCGGACTCGGGCTTGAGGCGCTCACGGGCTCCTGCCTCGTCGATCACATCGATGGCCTTGTCCGGCAGGTGCCGGTCATTGATATGGCGGGCCGAAAGCGTGGCGGCCGCTTCGAGTGATTCCGGGGTGTAGGTGACGCCATGATGGTCCTCGAAACGGTGCTTGAGCCCGTTCAGGATTTCAATCGTTTCGGCGACCGTCGGTTCGATGATATCGATTTTCTGAAATCTGCGGGCCAGGGCGCGATCTTTCTCGAAAACGCCACGATATTCCTCGAACGTCGTCGAGCCAATACAGCGCAGTTCGCCATTGGCCAGCACCGGTTTGATCAGGTTCGAGGCATCCATGACCCCACCGGAAGCCGCGCCTGCACCAATGATGGTGTGGATCTCGTCGATGAACAAGACCGACTTGTCACGCTCGCGCAATTCGGCCAGAACCGCCTTGAGCCTCTTCTCGAAGTCACCCCGGTACTTGGTCCCGGCGAGCAGCGCGCCCAGGTCCAGGGCCCAGATTTCGGCATCGAGCAGCACTTCGGGCACATCGGCCTCGACGATCCGGCGCGCCAGCCCCTCGGCAAGGGCTGTCTTGCCAACCCCGGATTCACCGACATACAGTGGATTATTCTTGCGCCGACGGCACAGAATCTGGATGGTGCGCTCGACTTCCAGGGCACGACCGATCAGCGGATCGATCTTGTCATCTCGAGCACGCTCGTTGAGATTGGTGGCATAGGCGGCCAGCGCCGACTTGTCCTCGCCGCCTTCGGCTGACTCAACCTTTTCGGCAGCCTCGGAGCCGCCGACATCGCTGCCCTTGCGCGTGATGCCATGGGACAGAAAATTGACGACATCCAGACGCGACAGATCCTGCTTGCCCAGCAAATAGACCGCGTGCGAATCCTTCTCGCCGAAGATCGCGACCAGCACATTGGCGCCGAGCACTTCCTTGCGTTCGGCGGATTGCACATGATAGAGGGCGCGTTGCAGGACGCGCTGGAATCCGACCGTTGGCTGGGTATCGCGCTGATCCCCGGCCGACAGCACCGGAATGGTCTCATCAAGTATCTGACTCAGCTCGTGACCCAGCACCTTGATATCCACTCCACAGGCCTCCAGCACGCCTCGCGCTGACTGGTTATCAAGCAGGGCGAGCAGCAAATGCTCCACGGTCAGAAACTCGTGGCGTTTGCTGCGGGCCGTGTGGTAGGCCTGCGATATCGAAAGTTCAAGATCCTTGCTGAACATGATCGGAAATCAACCCGCGTAGTCGTTATCGCTAAGACCAGTATGCCGCAATATGATTCCCGGATGTCGACAAACGTTCATGCCGGCTCACAAATCAGTCGCCGGCTTCCTCGAGGGTGGACTGCAGGGGATGCTCGTGCTCGCGTGCATACTCATTGACCATGACCACCTTGGTTTCGGCGATTTCATAGGTGTAGACCCCGGCCACGCCGCGACCGCGCGTGTGAACATGCAGCATGACGCTGGTGGCCTTGTCGTGTGAGAGCCCGAAAAAGCGTTTCAGGACCTTGACGACGAATTCCATCGGTGTGTAGTCGTCATTGAGGATGACGACCTTGTACAGCGGGGGTTTCTTGACTTTCGGCCTGGCCTCCTGAAGGGCCAGGCCACCGGTGACTTCGCCGGATTTCTGCTCGTCTTGACTCATCGGATGCCGCAACAGCGATCATGATTTTCCATCAAGCATACTGCGGCACAATGAATTTCTTTTCAAGCCGCCTTATTAACCCGGCAGGTCTGTAGATCGCATTCAGCCGCAGTGTGGCTTTCGACAGCAAGGCAGCGAAACGCCGCTGTAGTACTCCTACAGCAAGTTTCGATAACGCAGACTGACGAAAGCCACACTGCGGCCTCTCTTTTAAATTCAATTAGTTAGGGACTTCAAGCAGGCCCCAACTCTGCGTTCTCGCTCTTGCCAATGGAATC
>SL_3KL_010_SEDDRAFT_10001198_pt1 | contig 23241 bp, 19 predicted proteins | sample SodLakKL_010_SED_2_FD_10381 | JGI IMG/M metagenome (IMG submission 10381) | reverse complement strand
GGATGAGCTGATTGAAAATTTGTGGGGCTGGGATTTTGAAGGGGAGGACCGGGTCATTGATGTGTACATCAAGCGCCTCCGTAAACGTCTGATTCCCATGGAAAAGAGCTCCTGGAACATTGAGACGGTGTGGGGGATCGGTTATAAATTTCGTTATGAATAGATGAAGCTTGAGTAGAAGCATTATAAATTTGCGAAGTATATAGGCAGAAGCAGTATAGCTGGAAGAACTATAAATAGAAGCAATGTAAATCGATGAAGTATGGATGAAGTATGATTGAAGAAGGTGCAGAAGAATGGACGGCATTCAAAACAGCGTAAAAAAATTTAAAAAAACCTATCAGGAACGGGGGATGCGGACCACCATTTTTCAACGGATGATGGTCACCTATTTTTTGATTTTGATCCTCAGTCTGTTTCTGATCGCCTATATCACCAGTCACTTTATGGAGCAGCAGGTCATTGATCAGCGCCGTGCCACTCTGGAGCGGGAGGCTTTGAAGGTCCATCGCCTTTTTGAGCAGTTAAACGAGGGAATGATCAGCTCCCAGCACTTTTACGATACGCTTAATATTCTTCAGCAGTCGGAAAATATCAATATCTCCATTATTATTGAGGAGACCCAGGAAATCGTCGCCATAGAGAGCTTCGGTCGACTTCCGATCCAGACCGGTCAGCCCCAAGGGAGTACAGGGAACCCCTCCAGGCAATACTTTACAGCGGAGTTTGAAGGGGAGGAAGGTGAGGAATATCTTCAAATGTTAACCGTAGCGGTTCCCTTGACCGACGACGGGATCACCATCGGGGAAATCCTTATTTACACCCCCATCGCCAATATGCAGTTGATTATTCAGCAGATGAACCGGATCATTATGGCCACGTTTATTGGAATTATTATTCCTGTATCCCTGCTTCTCTACTTTTTCTCCAAACGCTTTGCAACACCCCTGACACAGATGAGCAATGTGGCAAAGAGAATCTCTGAAGGGGATTTTTCAACCCATGCGAAGGTGGAGGGGAATGATGAGCTGACGGACTTGGCGGAATCCCTGAACAGCATGGCCTATAAGGTCAAGAACCTGGAGGATGTCAGGCGGGATCTCATTGCCAATGTGTCCCATGAGCTCCGAACCCCAATCACCACGGTGCAAAACTTTATTCAGGGGATTCTGGACGGGGTCATTGAGAAAGAGGAGGTTGAAAGCTATCTTGGGATTGCACTGGATGAAACCAAGCGACTCGGGAAGCTGACCAACGAGCTGATGGAGCTTACCAGCTTTGAAAGACGGATCAAGCAGATTCACCTTGAAAGGTTCTCCATGGAAAAGCTGATCAAGGAAGTGGTGATGCAGCTCCATTTTGAGATGGATGCAAAAAACATCATCTTTGAAGGGGACTATGAAAAGGGAATTAAAGGGGAGATCGATCGTATCCGGATCAAGCAGGTGCTGATCAACCTTTTGAATAATGCCATCGAGCATACTCCCGAAGGCGGGAAAATCCGCATAAAGCTTCAACGGGGGGAAGAAGGATTTTTCAATGTCCATGTGATGGATTCGGGACCGGGAATCGATCCCGAGGATTATCCCTATCTCTACGAACGGTTCTATAAGGGTGATAAGAGTCGCCGAAGAAGTGCCGGTTTCGGATTGGGGCTGACCATCAGCAAGCATATTATGGAGGCCCACGGAGGCGCCATCGATATCGTAAACCCCGGAAATCCCCAGAGGGGAAGCCTGGGAGGAGCCCATATTATTCTTTACTTCAGAGAAGTGGAGGAAAAAACGGACGTTGAGGAAATAACGAAAGCAGAGGAAACAACGAAGGTGGAGGAAGCAACGGAGAGGCAGCTTGCAAAAAGTTAAACTCCGCAGCCAAGGGGGAGCCCTAACTGCGGAGTTTAGTTTATTCACTTAAAAGGAGAAGTAAAGTGAAGAAAAAGCTGTATTGTTATTGTACCGTTAATTAGCGTAATGTTTTGTCTGTTCGATGCTACAACTTCATCCTAACAGAGAAATATGTCATAGTTATGTCGACTGTGATTTTTTTAGAAAAAAATATTTATTTTTTCCGGAAATTCCGTTCACTTCCGAAAAGACCGGTTCCCCGTCTTATGATACAATAGGAAAAGGATGTAAAGAAAGAAGAATCCTGATGATGGAAATGAACAATCAGGTGAAAAAATGACCAAGAAAAACAGAGCAGAATATGAACAAGAAAAACAGAGCAGAAAATCAATAAAAAGGACAGAGAAGAAAATGAACAAGATCGAAGAACGGGAGTTTAGGATAAAGAGGATGATACGATGAATGTCATGAGTTTGGAAAACATACAAAAAAGCTATACGGAGCGCATGCTTCTTGACGGAGTGAACCTGGGAATTCAGGAGGGGGAAAAAATCGGCCTTATCGGTGTGAACGGTGCGGGGAAAACCACCCTTCTCCGAATCATTGCGGGAAAGGAAGTTCCCGACGGAGGTCAGGTGATCAAGCGGGGAGACGTGAGGGTTCACTATCTTCCCCAGGATCCGGAGTTTAATCCGGAGCACCGGGTGTTGGAGCAGGTGTTTTATGGAGAGGATCCCACTGTGCGTCTGCTGTATGATTATCAGCGAGAGCTTAGGAAAGAGAGCCCCTCCGATAAGAAGATCATTGCCCTGAGTGAGAAGATTGAGGAAAAAAGCGCCTGGGATCTGGAAAAGGAGGCCAAGGGGGTTTTGACCCGTCTCGGTATTTATGACTTTGAGCGCAGTGTGGGAACCTTATCGGGAGGAGAGAAAAAGCGGATTGCCCTGGCGTCAGCCCTGATTCAGCCGGCGGAGCTTCTGATTCTGGATGAGCCCACCAACCATTTGGACAACCGGACCATCGACTGGCTGGAATCCTATTTGAAAGAGAAGAATGAGAGCCTGGTGATGGTGACCCATGACCGGTATTTTCTTGACCGTATCGCCACAAAGATCGTGGAAGTGGAGGACGGGGAAATCGCCGTCTATGAGGGAAACTACAGCAAATATCTGGAAGACAAAGCCCTTCGCCAGGAAATGGCGGAGAAGAGCCTTGAAAAAAAGAAGAATCTATTCAGAAAAGAGCTGGATTGGATCCGGGCCGGGGTTCAGGGCCGGGGAACCAAGCAGAAGGCAAGAATTCAGAGGTTTGAAACCCTGGAGGAAGAGACAAGGGGCGGCGGCAAGGATGAGATGGATCTTTCCCTGCAGGGACAGCGTCTCGGGAAAAAGGTCATCGAGATAAAGGAGTTATCCGCGGAGGAGCTCTTCGGACCCTTCAGCTATGCCATGACCCAGCGGGACCGCATCGGGATGATCGGCCCCAACGGAAGCGGAAAAACCACCTTCCTGAATATTTTAGCGGGAAAGCAAAAGGAGTATGGAGGAGAGGTGGAAGTGGGGGAGACGGTGAAAATCGGTTTCTACGCCCAGGAGACGGAAGAGATCCCGGAAGATCAGCGGGTGCTTGAATATATCCGGGGTGTGAAGGAGAACATCAGGACGAAGGATGGAGGACTGGTGTCCGCCCCCCGGATGCTTGAACGGTTTTTGTTTCCTCCCGAGACTCATGGAACCTTTATTCGAAAGCTCTCCGGGGGAGAGCGGCGAAGACTGTATTTACTGAAGATCTTAATGGAAGGGCCCAATGTCCTGTTTTTCGATGAGCCCACCAACGATCTGGATATCAAGACCCTGACGGTGCTGGAGGATTATCTGGAGGAGTTTCCCGGAGCCCTGATTGTGGTCTCCCACGACCGGTATTTTCTTGACCGGACCGTCGAGACCATCTTCTCCATCGAAGAGGGGGAGATCCGGAAGTATCCCGGAAGCTACGAGGATTACAAGCGTCTGAGGGGAGAAGTTCAGCGGCGGGAGACCATCGAGAGAAAAGAGGAAAAGGAAAAGCAGAAGAAGGAAGAGAAACATAAAAGGCAGGAGCAGGAAAAAGACAGCGCTGCTTTTACCGGAGCACCGGTTCCTGACAAGGAACCCAAGCGGGATAAGGACGGAAACATAAAGCTCTCCTATATGGAGATGCGGGAGAAAGCCTCCATCGACGACGAGATCGCCGCTCTGGAGGAAAAGCTCGAGGAAGTCACCGCCGCCATCAATGAATCGGCTCATGACTTTGAGCGCCTCCAGGAGCTTCTGGCCCAAAAGGCCAGGCTCGGGGAGGCCCTTGAACAGAAGATGGAGCGCTGGTTCTACCTGAACGGGTAGAACCGGTAAAAACCAAAAACCAACCATGGGGACGGTTCTCGTGGTTGGTTATGCCAAATAATGTAAAAACCAACCGCCAGAACCGTCCCCCTGGTTGCAAGATTCCAAGATTGCTAGAGTTGGACTGTGGGGGAATAGCCAATGCTGAAGACCAGAACACAACAGGTGACCGCCTCCGCCATGGGAGTCATGCTTTTCACCGCCCTCAGCAAGGTGGTGGGCTTCGGGCGGGAAATGCTGATCAGCTACCATTTCGGTATCGGAATGGAAGCCGATGCTTTTTTCATGGCCATGGCCATTACGGGAGTGATGGTCAGCATCCTGGCTGCGGGATTCAAGCCCGTCATGATTCCCATTCTGACCGAGCTTGGAACGGCAGAGGAAGAGAACCGCTACATAAACCGCTTAACGAAGCTTCTGTTTATCGGCTCCATCATCGGGGTCATTCTTCTTTATTTTCTCGCCCCCCTGCTGATCCGGATTTTTGCCCGGGGGTTCGGGGATGAGGCCTATGAGCTGACTGTGCGTCTTGTGCGGGCAGGGCTTCCGGCGGTGATTGCCATTATTTTCAATGATCTGTTTAACGGATATCTCCAGAGCAGACAGAAATTTATTTTTCCCGCCATTGTGGGGATTCCTTTTAACATTCCCTATTTTATTTTTCTCCTTCTGATGACAGACCGCTACGGAATCCTTGGTCTGATGATCGCAGGAGTTGCAGGAAACGCCCTGCAGTGTGTCCTGACTTTGCTCTACAGCAGAAAGCAGGGCTGGAGATACCGCACCGAATCTTCCATCAAAGACCCCGTAATGGATCCGAAGATCCGGAAAACCTTTCTTCTTGTAGGCCCTGTGATTATGGGAACCATGGTGAGAAACGTGAATGTGATCGTCGACCGCGCCCTGGCATCAGGATTGGTGACAGGAAGTGTTTCCGCCCTTAATTATGCAGAGAAAATCAAAAGCATGGTCTACGGGGTGTTTATTTTAACCGTGGCAACGGTTCTTTATCCCATCCTTGCCAGGGAGGGAAACATTGATGAGCCCCAAAGCTTTATCCGGGTCCTTCGAAAGGGAGTCAACGTCATGGTATGGCTGACTCTTCCCATCAGTGTGGGAACCATTCTTTTTGCGGAGCCCATTGTCCGGGTGTTTTTTCAGCGGGGAGAGTTCGATGCCTGGTCCACAGGCATGACCTCCTTCGCCCTGTCCTTTTACGCCGTGGGCTTCGTCGGCATCGGTATCCGTGAAATCCTCATCCGTGGATTTTACTCCCTCAGCGACACCAAAACCCCGATGAAAAACGGCATGATCATCGTCGTGATGAACATTGCCCTGAATCTGGTTTTGGTGCGCTATCTGGACCATGGCGGCCTCGCCCTGGCCACAGGCATCGCCTCCACCCTTGGAGGCCTGCTGCTCCTCCACAGCCTCAGGCGGAAGATCGGTCAGCTTGGAGGCCGCCGGATGGCGGCGTCCTTCCTCCGATCCGCCCTGGGCTGCGGGCTGATGGCCCTGGGGGCCGGAGGCATTTACCACGCTCTCATGGATGGAGCGTGGGGCATTACGGTCCCCCACGAAAGTATCGCCTTGCTGGCCGCAGTACTTTCGGGGGTTTTGATCTACGCCCTCTGGGCATACATCAATAAAAAGGCGATCCTGGAATAGGATCGGCGAAGAAAACCAGCCGCAGGGGCAGCGCAGTTTCTTGCGCAGTCAGACGGTTCTCGTGGAGGGTTTTCCATATTATGCCAAAACCAACCACGAGAACCGTCCCCGTGGTTGGTTTTTTGTCTCTATGGCTGGTTTTTTCAGAATATAAAAACTTTGGGGACGGTACTTGAATTTTATAAAATAAGGTGTATAATGGGGATAAAGAAGGTGAGAAACATGGCAAGAACCTCGAGAGAGAAAGATCAATACGGAATCTACTACCTTCGGCAGCGGGGAGCAGAGAAATCGTCTCTGTTTCGAAACGCTGTGGACCGGGAGATGTTCTTAAAGCTTCTTCTGGAGAAAAAAGAGGAAGTGGGATTCAAAATCTACGCCTACTGCATCAGGAAAAGGGATGAGTATCATATCATTCTGGATGCCAACGGCTCCGACATCTCGAAGGTGATGAAAAGCCTGAATATCTCCTACGCCCTTTACCGAAAATCGAAACACTCCCTTTTTCGGGACCGCTATTATTCCGAGCTTCTGCCGGACCATGCGTCCATCAAAAAGATTTTCGAAGAGATTCACAAGGAAAGGGACAGTGAAGGATTCAACAGCTACTGCTACTACAGCAAAGAGCGGATTCAGGAGTCCAGCCTGATCGATATGGAGGATCTTCACACCATCCTTCTTTCCGATGGAAACTTTAAACGGGACGCCTCCTGTCACGGATGCATCGAATCCTTTGAGGAAGCGGAAGAAGAGCTTCTTCGGGAGATCGGAAGGCAGGGACTTACGCCGAAGGAGTTTTATAAGAAGAAACAGCTGAGAAATCAAAAAATCTGGGAGTACCGACGGAAAACCACCCTCTCTTTAAAGGAGCTGGGCCGGCTCTTCGGAGGTCTCAGTGAATCAAGCATCTGTAAAGTTTTGAAGAATCGATGATAAAAAAAAAAAAAAAAAAGCGATCAATGACGAAAAAGAAGCACTTAAAGGAGGATGTATGAGATGGAACTGAATTTTAACATGACAAAAGACAAAGGATTAACCCCGGAAAAAGACAAGCTCTACGACACCCTGGTAATCGGAGGGGGCCCTGCAGGGCTGAACGCCGCCCTTTACGCAAAGAGAAAGGGATTGGACGTTGCAATAATCTCCGAGCGGATGGGTGGACAGGTAATGGACACCTCAACGGTGGAGAATTATCTCGGAACCAAAAGCCTTTCGGGTGAAGGTCTTGTCAACACCTTTATCGAGCACGTTGAAAGCCTTAAAATCCCGGTATTGAAGGAAGTGAAAGTCGAGAACATCGAGAGACGGGACAACATCTTTCACCTGTCCTTAAGCAACAGGGAAACCTATTTTACAAAAACCCTGATTCTTGCCACGGGATCAAAACCGAGAAAGCTCAATGTTCCCGGGGAAAAGGAATTTTCCGGCAAGGGCGTGGCTTACTGCGCCATCTGCGACGGCCCCTTCTTTGAAGGACTGGAAGTAGTGATTGCAGGAGGAGGAAACACCGCAGTGGAATCCGCCATTGACCTGGCGAAAATCGCATCGAAGGTAAAGCTGGTACACCGAAGTCAATTGAGAGCGGACAATATCCTTGTGGATCAGCTGTCTTCCTATAAAAACATTGAAGTCCATCTGGAGACCCAAATCAAGGAAATCCTTGGAGAGGCAATGGTTACAGGCATCAAGGTTCTGGACAGAGCCTCCGGCGAGGAGAAACTCATCAGCGCCAACGGGATTTTCGTGGAAATCGGATATCTTCCCAACAGCGACCCCTTCAAAGACTTGGTCGATCTTAACGAACGGGGAGAGATCATCGTGGATGACTATGGACGAACCAATGTGGAGGGAGTCTTTGCCGCAGGGGATATCACAACCATTCCCTACAAGCAGATTATTCTCTCGGCGGGAGACGGAGCGAAGGTCGCCCTGGCCGTGAACGATTTCCTCAACACCCATGAAGCGATTAGAAATATCACCCTGGACAAACAGAATGTGATTGCAAAATAGAGATCAGTCAATGCATCAACCAATCGATCAATCAAACGATTAATCATGATCAAAATTGATCAAAATTTTAAATCCAAAGGAGAGATACACTATGGCATTGCTTAATGAAGAAGTACGCGGACAATTAAAGGAGTTTTTCGGATTAATGAAGGATGATGTGACCATCGCCCTTTTCACCAAAGAAGAGCCCTGCGAGACCTGCAAGGAAACAAGGGAGTTTATGGGTGAGATTGAAAGCATCACAGAGAAGATTCATCTGGAGGAGTTCGATCTGGATAAGGATCATGAAAAGGCCAAGGAGTATAACGTTGTGATGACTCCGAGCATTGTTCTTCTTGACGGAGAGAAAAACCATCGGGGAGTGAAGTTTAACGGAATTCCCGCAGGCCATGAGGTCAATTCCTTTATCAAAGGGATTATGGAGATTTCCGGAGCGGCGGATCAGCTGCCCGAAAGCTATCAGGAAGAGCTGAAGACGATCACAAAGCCCGTGAACATCAAGGTGTTTGTGACCCTGGGATGCCCCCATTGTGCGGGAGCTGTGGAGAAAGCCCATAAGCTTGCCCTGGGAAGTGACCTGATCGATGCGGAAATGATTGAAGCTCAGACCTTCAGCGAGGTGGCAAACAAATTTCAGGTCTCCTCGGTACCGAAGGTGGTTATTAATGACGAGTTTGAATTCGTTGGAAATCAAACCCTGGATACGTTTTTAGAGGAAATCCGAAAGACCCAGTAAAGACCCGGTAATGACTCAGTTAAGACCCGGTAAATCCCATGTAAATACACCTTAACCTTAGCGGAACCGGTAAGAGAAATCTTGCCTGTTCCGTTTTTTTTCGTTGAAAATCGTGAATCCGGGGTATACTAGAAATGAGCACGGAAGAAGTTCGGAAGGAGGAATGACCCATGATGCTGCAGAAGGAACGGGAAAACATTGTGAAATACGGAAAAAAAATGATTGCTGCCGGCCTTACCAAGGGTACGGGAGGAAATTTAAGTTTATACATCCCCGAGGAGAAGAAAATGGTGATCACCCCCAGCGGTGTGGAGTACGAAGCCCTTCGACCCGAGGATATTTTAGTGATGGATCTCAATGGAAATATTCTGGAGGGAGAGCTGAAACCCTCCAGCGAGTACGGGATGCACAGGATTTTTTATAAAAACCGGACGGACATCCGGGCAGTGATCCATGTTCATTCCACCTTTTCCACCACCATCGCCACCCTGGGATGGAAGATCCCCGCCATGCATTACCTCATCGCAGTGGGAGGAGGGAAGGATATTCCCATCGCCCCCTATCATACCTTCGGCACCGAGGAACTGGCGGAGGCGGCCTATGAGGCCATGAAGGGACGATTCGGAGTCCTGCTTTCCAACCACGGTCTGCTAACGGGAGGAAACTCCCTGGAAAGCGCCTTTTCCAAGGCGGAGGAGATTGAATTCTGCGCGGAGGTGTACTACCGGACAAAGGTCTGGGTGAGCCGAAGCTTCTCTCCGACGAGGAGATGGAGCGGATGGTCTGGCGCTTTGGAAGCTATGGCCAGGGAGGGGAGGAAAAACTGTAATGAACATTGAAAATCGACGGGACGAAGGTTTGGCCTTCCTTCTCCGCTATGAGAATGTGGCCTGGTACGACAGTGATGAAAACACCGTAAAAATCCTTGACCGGAGGGTCTACCCCCGGGAGGTGCGCTTTGAAGTGTGCAGAACCCACAGAGATGTGGCCGCAGCCATCAAAGAGATGGTCACCCAAAGTGCGGGACCCTATACCGCCGCAGGAATGGGAATGGCCTTAGCCGCCCGTGAAGCCATGGACAGGGGTCTTAACGTGGAGGAGGGACGAAGATACATGAGAGCTGCAGCGGATGCTCTATCCACCGCCCGACCCACAACAGAGAACCGTATGCGCCACATCACGGGAAGCTGTCTTGCGATTTGGGAGAAGGGGATTCAGGAGAATCAGCAAACATCGCATCACAGTGTGGATCAGCAAACATCCAACCACAGTGTGGATCAGCATATTTTCCTCCACACCGTGGAATCCCTCAACCGACGCTATGAAAAGATGGAGAGGGTGGCGGAGCACCTGGTTGACCGCTTTCCCGAAGGGGGAAGAATTATGACCCAGTGCTTCGGTGAAACCATCGTGGGAATGATGGTGAGGGTGGCAAAAAAGCGGGGGAAATCCCTGTCCTTTTACTGCCCCGAAACCCGGCCCTATCTCCAGGGAGCAAGGCTTACAGCCAGTGTCATCAAAGATCAGGGCTACCCCGTCACGGTAATTACCGACAATATGATGGCGGCGACCCTCCGGGATAAAGGAATTGATGTGTTCACCTCCGCCGCCGACGGAATTTATCTGGACGGCCATGTGGTAAACAAGGTGGGAACCCTGCAAATGGCTATCCTTGCCAAGTATTTCGGCACTCCCTACTTTGTCACGGGAATTCCCGATCAGGACAAGACCTCCATCGATGATGTGGTCATTGAAGAACGGGATCCCGGGGAGGTCCTGGAATTTTGGGGAATGAGAACCGCCATGGAGGGGGTTCAGGCCTACTACCCCGCCTTTGATATCACGCCGCCCCATCTGGTTTCCGCAGTGGTGACGGATCGTGGAGTCTATACGCCCTATAATGTAAAGGACTATTTTCAGGAAGGAAATGGAGATTTCTATTAACAGACCATCATGGTTCGATCAAAGCGTGAATATGATTCAATCATGGTTCGATCATAGTGTATGGTTTGATCATAGTGTATGGTTCGATCATAGTGTATGATTTGATCATAGTGTGATGATTCATCAGTCCTATGCCACAGTAAATCGAAGACGAGAGAAAATCGAAAAAAGAGAGGTGCAGCCATGAATCTACGCAGCAACCCGGAAAAATTTCAAAAGCACTTTTTACTGACATTAAAGGATGCCATTGAGTACACCCAGGAGGTTCTCTATTACTTCCCCGAGGGATCAAAGCTGAAGGGAGAGGAGATCGGGGACGGAAACATCAACTACATCTACCGGATCTGGGAGACCAGCAGCAAAAAATCCCTGATCATCAAACAGGGGGACAAGCTCCTTCGAAGCTCGCAAAGACCCTTAAGCTTAAAGCGCACCGAGGTGGAGGCCAAGGCCCTTATGGGCTATGCCGAACGAAGTCCCGGCCTTGCACCGAAGATCATCCATTTTGATCCCGCNATGTCCATTATCGCCATGGAGGATTTAAAGGAGTTTGAGAATCTTCGGGAGGCCCTGATGAAGGGGGAAGTGTTTCCCACCCTTATCGATGATATCACCACCTTTATTGCGGAGAACGCTCTGGGGACCTCCGTGCTTGTGATGGCACCCAAGATCAAGACCCAAATGGAAAAACAGTTTTTCAACGACGAGATGGAGGAGATTACCGAAACCCTTGTCTTTACCGAACCCTACAACGATTACCGGGGACGGAACAACTATACCGAAGGAAACAAAGAGTTCATTAAAAAAGAGCTCTATCAGGATAAGGAACTCCACGGGCAGGTGGGGCTTCTGAAGGAAACCTTTATGAACCGGAGGGAAGCCCTGATCCACGGGGATCTCCACACCGGCTCCGTGTTTGTGACGGAACATCAGACGAAAATTCTGGATGGGGAGTTTGCGTCCTACGGTCCCATCAGTTTTGATATCGGAACCTTTCTCGGGAATCTCTTTTTCCCTATGGCCTATCACCGGGTGGGAAAATCCGTGGATGATCAGGACACCATCCAGTTCCTCATGTGGCTGGAAAAATCCGTTAAATCCCTTTTAAAGACCTTCTCCCTCCACTGGTGCCGGCGATTCAACGAAGAGGTGAAGGACCCGATCTTTAAAACACCGGGATTCCAGGAGGCCTACTTCAACCGGATTTTAAGGGAATCCATTGCAATGGCAGGGCTGGAGATGATCCGNCGGGCCATCGGGGATGCAAGGGTGCCGGAGGTGGAATCCATTGAGGACCTCAACCGGAGAAAGAAGGTTGAGCGGGTCCTTGTTCTTACAGGGAAGGCCTTTATCAAGAATCATCTAAACCTTCGACGGGGAGAGGAAATNATCGAGGAGTTTGAAAAAGCCATGTTTGACGTGGAGAAAATGGAGGAGGAACAGAATGGAAGGGATGGAAAGAATGGAAGGGATGGAAAGAATGGAAAAAATTAAAGTGGGTGTAAGCACCTGCCTTTTAGGGGAAAGTGTACGGTATGACGGAGGGCATAAGCTGGATCGGTTTATCAGGGACGTCCTTGGCGAGTATTTTGATTACTACGCCGTCTGCCCTGAGCAGGAGGCGGGTCTCGGAACACCGAGGGAGGCCATGCGCCTGGTGGGGGATGAGGAGGATCCCAAGCTTCTCACCAATAAAACCTTTCAGGATAAAACCGGAATCATGAAGGACTATATTCAACGAAAGCTCCCGATTCTTGAAAAACAGGAGCTCCACGGATTTATCTTTAAAAAGGGATCTCCAAGCTCCGGGCTTTACAGGGTGAAGGTCTATCATGAGAACGGAAACCCCATCGGGAAAGGGAGCGGACTCTTTGCCAAGGCTTTCACCACAGCCTTTCCCAATCTTCCCGTGGAGGAGGAGGGCCGACTGAATGATCCCCATCTCCGGGAGAATTTCATTGTCCGGGTCTTTGCCCATCATCGGTGGAAGGAGTTTTTGAAAAAGAATCCAAGCGTGGGAGACTTAGTGGAGTATCATACGAGGGAGAAGTTTCTGATGATGGCCCACAGTGTGGAGCACTATAAAGCCCTTGGAAAAATCACCGCCAAGGGAAGCACCATCCCCCGGGAGGAGCTTTTCGGAGAGTTTGAACGGGTCTATCTGGAGGGTCTTGAGTCCCATGCCACAGCAAAGAAAAACACCAATGTCCTCCATCACATTCTGGGGTATTTCAAAGAGGAGTTAAGCCCCTGGGAAAAGCAGGAGGCCCTTGATCTCATTGAGCGTTACCACGATCGACAGGTCCCCTTAGTGGTGCCCCTGACCCTTTTGAATCATTACATCCGAAAGTATGAAAAGGACTATCTGGAAAAGCAGCGGTACTTAAATCCCCATCCCCGGGAGCTGATGCTTCGAAACCAGTATTAATCAGGCTGGGATTTTTCTTTTCCGTTGTGATATAATGGGTCTCAAATGGCGGTCCCTCCTCCGGAGAACGATGGGGGAGGGGAGCCTTTAACGACGAAGCGAGGAGATGACGACCCAATGATCATTGACTTCATGTTACAGCTTTTCTCTGTCCTTTCCGATACGGTGCTGCTGCTGGCCATCGGAATTCTTGGATGGTTTGTCTTTTCCCTATTGAAACTGCCGGTTCCCGGAATTCTGGGAACCATGGTATTTATCGGGGGTCTCCGGATTATGGAGGTGGACCTGCCCTTTGCCCCGGGATTTATCTCTCCCGTTGTGCAGATTGTTCTCGGGATCTTTATCGGGTCCAAAATCACCCGGGAGACGGTGAAGGATCTGGGATCCCTCATTAAACCCGCGGGAATGATCATCACCTGGACCATGATCATTGTCTTTTTTTTCGGGTATTTTCTACATACCGTCACGGAGATGGATCTTTACAGTGCCATTCTTTCCTCCAGTATGGGAGGGCTGCCGGAGATGACCATTCTCTCCATGGAAACCGATGCGGATATTACCTCCGTGGTGATTATGCACACCATCCGGATGATGCTGACCATGTTTCTTTTCCCCATCATTTTTAAGGGATATATGGGAAGACAGAGAAAAATCAACAGAGAAAGGCTTTCCGGAAACAGCCTCGATAAAACCCTAAGCAAACCGGATAAAACAACGGATACAGAGGAAGAGACCATAGGAAAAAAATCTCCTTTCGAGTTTCTCTTTGCCCATAAGGCGGAATTTCTCCGTTTTGGCCAGCGCATGAGGGATTTTTCCGGCAATCCCCGGCGATTCTGGGGAAGCCTTCGGGTGAGGCTGATCTCGGTAGCGGTTGCGGCTGTTGGAGGGTATCTTTTTTACCGCCTGGGAGTGCCTGCAGGAGGAATGGTTGGAGCCATGGTGTTTATCGCCGCCGCCTCCATCGGAGGAATCCGGATCAAGCCTCCCTCATCCTTTACCTTTGAATTTCTTTTAATCGGAATCGCCATTACCATCTCCGATAATTTTTCCAGAGAAACCCTGGAGGTGGTGGCCTCGGGAGATCTTCTCCTGCCCATCCTTCTTTCAACGATTGTGGTGTTCGGATCCTCCCTTTTGATGGCCCTTCTTCTGACGAAGGTCACCAAATGGGACTTTCCCACCTGCTTTCTTGCAGCGGCTCCCGCAGGGTTTACGGTGATGAGTACACTGGCCATAAAATACGAGAAGGATGCCTTTGTGGTGTCCATGCTGCACCTTGGCCGAATCATGTCCATTAAACTTGTGGTCCCCTTTGCATTCATGGTTTTGATGAGGTAGCACGGGGTACAAGCAGGGTATAACGAAAATCCGAAGGGAGGCGACGTTCATGAGAGTCGACCGGTACATTGAATATTCCAAAGAGGTACGTGATGCATTGCAATCGGGAAAGCCTGTGGTGGCCCTGGAGTCCACCACCCTCGCCCATGTGGTTCCCTACCCCCAGTCCATTGAAATGGCCCATACCATCCGGGATGTGATCCGGGAGGAGGGAGCGGTTCCCGCAACCATAGCAATTATCAAGGGAAAGATTAAGATCGGCCTTGAGGAGCGGGATCTGGAGCTGATCGCAAAGGACGCGGAGAAAAACGGGGTCCGACGGGCCAGCAGAAAGGATCTGCCTCTGATTTTAGCCAAGGAGGGAAATGGGGCCACCACAACGGCGGCAGCCATGATCCTTGCCAATCTCGGCAAGATTAAAGTGTTTGTCACGGGAGGCATCGGAGGGGTTCACGCAGGAGTGGATCATACCTTTGACGTGTCTGCGGATTTGGAGGAAATGGGAAAGACCAATATTGCCGTAGTCTGCTCAGGCTTCATCTCCAGCCTTGATGTGGGAAAGAGCCTGGAAATTATGGAGACAAAGGGAATTCCCGTTGTGGGCTACAGAACCAATGAGCTGGCGGGGTACTATTCCCGATCCACCGGATACCCTGTGGATTTCTGTGTCAATTCCGTGGAGGAGCTGGCAAAGGCCATCCGCTTTAAATGGGCTTTAGGNCTGAAGGGCGGTCTTCTGGTTGCCAATCCCGTTCCTGAAGAGTTTGCGCTGAAAAAGGAAATTACCGAGGCTGCCATCGAAACCGCATTGAAGGAGGCGGCGGAGAAAAGGATCCGGGGCCAGGAGCTAACCCCCTATCTTTTAACCCGGATGATCCAGATCACCGGAGGAAAATCTCTGGAGAGCAGCATGAATCTCACCTACAGCAATGCCCGGCTAGGGGCGCAGCTGGCAAAGGAAGTCCTCAGAACCCTGCACGAATAGGGAAAAACCAACCACAAAAACCAACCACGGGGACGGTTCTCGTGGTTGGTTTTGGAAATAGATGGAAGGGGAGAAAGCGAATGAAGAAAAATCAGGTGGTGACACTGATTACGGGAACGGAACAGACCCGAAGGGCTCTTCTGGGTCAGATTATGGAATTTCTTCCGAAGGAAATGAAAGTCTTCAGCTACGCCATTGACGAAGGTCTCCCTGAGGGGTACGAAAAGGGACTGACCATCGTTTCCAGTCAGGTGGTTCTGGAGGAGCTTGAGGAGCTTGGAAAAATGCCGGAGGATAAAAACATCCTTGTGGCCAAAAGAACCATTAATTACAACGGAGTGGCGAAGATCCTCCGGATTCCCAAGGGAACCGAGGTTCTTTTTGTGAATGATGTGGAGGAAACCGCCCTGGAAGCCATTGATTCCCTCATGGCCCTGGGTCTCGACGAGATCTCCTACCTGCCCTATTATCCCGGTAAGAACCTTCCCCCTGACAGGCGACCGGAAATTGCCATCACTCCCGGAGAAGGAGAAATGGCACCGGCATTTATTAAAACCGTCTACGATATCGGTCCGAGAGAGCTGGATTTCACCACCATCACGGAAATTCTCAACCGCCTCAATCTTCTGGATCAAAAGGCCGGGGAGCTTTCCAGAAAATACCTGAGCAAGATTATTGCGATGTCCAAGGAGATAGCGGAATACAGTAATCAGGTGATCCGTCTCAACTGGCATCTGAACTCTGTGATCGACGGCCTGAGCGAGGGACTCCTGGTCTACGATCCTGCAGGGATCATCAGCGTCTTCAATGAAAATCTTCAGGCGATCCTGGGTTGTCCCGGTGAGAATTATGAGGGAAAGCGGCTGAAGGATGTTCTCTATCACAAGCCTCTGATCGCCTATCTCATGGATCCAGGGGAAATCGCCGAGCAGATCGTTCAATTTAACGGAAGTGAAGTGGTGGTCAAAAAAATCCACCTGAAGGGAAGCGATTCCTATGTGGCTACTTTCAAGAATGTGAAAGAGGCCATTGAGTCCAACGATCAGCTGAAGAGGGATCTGATCAAAAAAGGGCATTTCGCCAAATACTCCTTCGGGGATATCATCGGTCACAGTGAGAAGCTTCAACGGGCCAAGGAGATCGTGGGGAAACTGGCGGATACGGACTTAACCATTCTGATGCAGGGAGAGAGCGGTACGGGAAAAGAGCTTTTTGCCAGTGCCATTCATAACGCCTCTAAGCGGGCGAAGCAGCCCTTTTTGGCAGCAAACTTCAGTGCCCTTCCCGATGAGCTGATCGAATCGGAACTTTTCGGCTATGAGGAAGGCGCTTTCACCGGAGCAAAAAAGGGTGGGAAAATCGGACTTTTCCAACAGGCTGAGGGGGGGACGATTTTTCTCGACGAGATCGGGGATGTGACACTGAAGCTGCAGGCAAGGCTTTTGCGAGTCCTCCAGGAAAAGGAGATTATGCCTATCGGAGGCCATACAATCAAGTCCGTGGATGTACGGGTCATTGCCGCCACCAATAAGGATCTTGTAACGATGGTGAAGGAAGGAAAGTTTCGGCAGGATCTCTACTACCGCCTGAAAATGGGATACATACAGATTCCCAGTCTGAGAGAACGAAAAGAGGATATCCGGGACCTGGTCCGATACATTGTGGGGACGGAAAGCAAGGAGCCCATCACCATCAAAGAGGACGTGATTCAGCACCTTTTAAACTACGACTGGCCGGGAAATGTAAGAGAGCTTAAAAACACCTTGGAATATATGCTTGCCATTCGTGACGGTGATACTCTGGAAGTGAAGGATATCCCCGAAGCGGGATTCTTTATGGGGCAAAACCTTGTGGTGAATGGAGGGGAGCAGCCGATGCCCTTAAAAACCCTGAACAAAGATCCAAGGCCCGACGAGATTCTCATTCTTGAAGCCATTTACCGGCGGATGGAAAAAGGAGAGCTGGCGGGACGGGAGATTCTCTCAAAGGATCTGGAGGAAACGGAGTTTCCCTTAACCCCAAGTCAGGTGCGAAACCGGCTGGAGAGGCTGGAATCCCTGGGACTGATTATTAAGAAAAGGGGAAAGCACGGAACGGTGCTGACCGAAGGAGCCTTGGAATATGTAGAGGACTAGTTGGAAAGTTGGAAAGTTGAAAGGTTGGAAGGCTGGAAGGCTGGANGGTTGGAAAGGAACAACAGACAAGAGAAAAGAGAAAATAAAGCAGAAAAAAAGGACGGGATTGAGATTCCGTCCTTTTGTACGTTGTTATCATCTGCATAACCGTTCTGTTCATCTGTATAACTGTTTTACGAATGAATAGAGGATCTTCCCTAAAATTTCAATTCATCAAAATGCTTTTCCGCTTCAGCCCGGTTCAGACCATAGCGGTCTTCCAGGATCGTAGCGATTCGATCACGATCCCCGTCGGTCTCATCCAACTCTTCATCGGTGAGATCATGCCATTTCTTTTTAAGTGCGGCTTTAAAATGTTCCCAATTGCTTTCCTGATTTTTCTCTTTCATGGAGCACACCTCCGCTTTATTCAGATATTCAATTATACCCTGAAATTCGGTTTTCAATCCCATCATGAAGACCCCGGTAAAAAGAGGGCCTTTCAGACCCTTGAAATTCCATAGGAAAGTGTGATATAATTAGCCTGCAAAATATTTAGACAAACGAAACAATCCGATTCGGATCCGATGAGTCGGAGGCGTACATAAAGTTAATCAAAGGACGTGAGAGCGATCGAACATGTATCCGAAAAGAAAAAACAGGAAAGCAGAGAGTCAGCCCGGGAAAGGGTTCGAAGGGAAGAGGGGATCTCCATCAAAGAGCAGCTTTTCTTCTTTCTGCCTCTTGGAGCAACCCAGGCAATGATCGCCCTGACCCACTCCCTNTTNAATGCGGCCCTGGCCCGATTTCCCAATCCCGAAGTGCTGATTGCCGCCTTTGCGGTAACCAAAAGCATCCTCCAGATGATTCAGAANCCGGTATCCATGGTGAAGCAAACCGTTACCTCCCTGACGACGGATCGTGAAAGCTATTATAAGGTAAGGCGGTTTGTCACCTATATGGCCTTTACCATTGTGGGTTTTTTTATCCTGTTTAATTTCTCCGGCATTGCCCGCTGGATTATGAGCAGTCTGATCGGAATCCGGGGTCAAGTCTTGGAGGAGGCAGTGGTGATGCTTCGGATTCTCGTGGTGTTTCCCCTCTTTGTCTCGATTCGTGATTTTCATCAGGGAGTGGCCATTAAGCTCAGGATGACCCCCGTGGTGACCATCGGAACCTTTATGCGGGTATTATTTGTAGGAGTCATGGTTCTTCTGGCGGACTATTTCAGTTTTCTGCCGGGAGCCTACTATGCACCGGGAATCTTTGCGATTGCTCTTTTTATCGAAGCGGCAACGGTGACGATGATCATGCATAGGCAGGTAAGAGATATTCCTCTGGCGATTGAGCGGCAAAGTGAAAAGGCGGGGGACTTTGATGAGGGAAGAAAGGACATGAATAACCGGATCATCTTTATGTTTTTCATTCCCCTGCTGGTTACTGCATTTCTTCGGACCTTTGCAAGACCGGTGATTAATGCGGGACTTGCGAGAACCCTGACACCGGAGATCTCCATCGCCGCCTTTGCGGTAGGCTGGTCCATCGGAGTTTTGGCAATCGCCCCCTTGATGATGTTTCACCAGGTGCCGATAAACTATCTGAAGGAAAAGGACCACCCGGAGAAATACCGCTCGGTAAAACGATTTGCGGCTCTGGTGGGAGGAAGCTTATCGGCAATTGTTGCCATCCTCGGCTTTACACCGATCGGTCTTTTTGTTCTTCATAACATTGTAGGGACCAGCATGACAGTCAGCTTACTGGCTTCCGATGTCCTGAAAATCATGGCGGCTCTTCCCATTTTCTTTGTGATTCGTCAGTATCTCTGGGGACTTTTTATGAAGCGTCAGAGCACATTGCATGTGAGCATCGGAAAGATTGTGAATGTGATTGTTCTTGTTTTGACGGTGGTTCTCGGAACCCTTCTCGGACCCCGGAACCCGGCCATCATCGGAGCCAGTGCCATGGTGGTTGCGGAGATGGTGGAATGCGTGTATCTTTTCGCAGCGAAGCGGAGTGCCTTCGGTTTTTCAGGAGTTGAATAATCGCATAACACCTGATTGTTAATGCCCTCTTCATTGTTAATGTCCTCAACATTGTTAATGCCCTCAACATTGTTAAAGCCCTCAACATTGCTAAAGCCCTCTTCATTGTTAATGCCCTTAACATTGCTAAAGCCCTCAACGTTTTAACAGTTCAACATAAAAAAAGAGCAGATTCTCAAGGAATTCCCTGAGGTCTGCTCTTTTGTTTTATTACTCTTTTGTTTTATTACTCTTCTATTTTACTGATTTTTATCCGGCAAGACTTAGTTCAGCTGCTTGGAGAAGATTGCCAGTAAAGCAACAATTGCGACACCAAAGATAAGTACTGAAGTCTGCTCGATATCAATAATTCCTGCAACCGCTACGATGGCAACCGCTGGAGGAATGATGAACTTGATCAGGACATACCATACTTCAAACAGTTTGAATTCTGTCGTTCCGTCGTTGGTCAGTTCTTTCTTCAGAGTATCCTTGTTGACAACCCAACCGGTAAAGATGGCGATGAACATTCCACCGAGACCGAGGAAGACCTTATCGGAAAGAATATCAAACAGGTCGAAGAATCCAACGTTGAATACAGGCAGCGGATCGAAGACACCAAGGGAAAGAGATGCTAAAACTCCCATGATTGCAAATCCGGCTCCCGTCAAATAGACCGCTTTCGGTCGGGCCATATCCCGCTGGTCAATAAAGTATGCAACCACAACCTCCATCAATGATACGGATGAGGTAAGTGCCGCAACGGTTAATGCGACGAAGAAGATGATTCCCATTAAGGTACCGATGCCACCCATTTGAGAGAATACGATGGGGATAACCACGAATACAAGTCCCGGTCCCTGAGCGGGCTCCATGCCGAAGGCAAACAGTGCGGGGAACATTGCGATCCCTGCTAGTAAGGCAACTCCAACATCCAGTCCGGTAACGATTAATGCATTGCTTGCAAGGGTTTCTTTTTTGCTTAAGTAGGAACCGTAGGTAATCATACAACCCATTCCTAAACTAAGTGAGAAGAAAGCCTGTCCTAATGCTGCCAGGAAGGTTGCTCCCGTTACTTCAGAGAAGTCAGGTCGGAAGATAAAGTCGATTCCCGCGCCTGCGCCTTCAAGGGTTAAGCTTCGAACTGCGATCACTGCTAAAAGAACAAACAGTGTAGGCATAAGAATCTTTGCCGCTTTTTCGATTCCGCCTTTGATTCCTTTTGCCACAATCAGGATGTTCATTCCAAGGAAGATGAGCATCCAGACCAGGGGCAGTATTGAACCGGTGATAAAAGCACCGAAGCTGTCGCCGATCTGATCGGGAGTCTGAGACATCAATCCCGTAATAGATTCAAGAACATAGGCGAGAGCCCAGCCTCCTACCACAGGATAGAATCCCATGATCAGAAATGCTGCCAAAACTCCCATAACACCTGCAAATGTCCATCGGTCACTATAGGTTTTGAACGCACCTACCGCTGCAAGTCCTGTGCTTCGTCCGACGGTGAATTCCGCGATCATTACACTGAGTCCGATAGCGAAAACAAACACTAAATAAATTAGAATAAATGCACTTCCACCGTTTTCACCGGTCAGATACGGGAATCGCCAGATGTTTCCCAGTCCTACTGCGGATCCTGCTGCTGCAAGGATAAATCCTATACGGGATCCCCAATTTTCTCGTTGTTTTTCCATTAATAGTTTCCCTCCTTATAAATGTAGTTCATGCATGATGAATATTCAGTACAAATTCACCTCCTGAAATGGATAAATATGAAATAACCAATTCAAATGTTGGAAAAATCTGCAAACTCCGAAAACTCGAATTGATTGATATGATTATACTCTCTTCATGCTGAAAAATCAAGGGAAAAAGCGGGATTTATGCCCTGAAAATTTTTTATTATGGATAAATATTCTTAAATGCTTGAATTTTGAAGGGGGTTAAAGAAAGAATCCGTTTAAAAATTTTTAAATACTCCTGCAAAATTTTAAGATATCCTGCAATTTAGTGAAAATATTAACAATAAATGCCGCTGAAAATGGTTCTGTAAAGGAAATTCGCCTGAAAGCGGGTGGTATATCCCTCCGGGATGTCATATAATAAGAGTAGAAACGGGAAAACGGAGAACAGAGCAAGGGAAATTGAAGGAAGTTCTTCACCGAAAATGAAGGGAGTCGATGATCAATGAAAGCAGTAATTCGTGTACGAATGGGGAACCATGATGCCCACTATGGTGGAAACCTTGTGGACGGAGCAAAGATGCTTCAGCTTTTCGGAGATGTGGCAACGGAGCTTTTGATTCGAAACGATGGAGATGAGGGACTGTTTGTGGCCTATGACCGGGTGGAGTTCAAGGCACCGGTGTATGCGGGGGATTACATTGAAGCCGTGGGAATGATCACGAAGGTCGGGAATTCTTCCAGAAAGATGACCTTTGAGGCAAGAAAGGTGATTCGCCCCCGGCCGGACATCAGCGATTCCGCCTGTGACGTGCTGGAGGAACCGGAAATCGTCTGCATTGCTGAAGGCACCTGCGTGGTCCCCAAGGACAAGCAAAGAAAATAACAGAATGTAATGCAAAAACCAACCACAAAAACCAACCACGGGGACGGTTCTCGTGGTTGGTTTTGGAAATTAATGGATGCTGCAGAGGGAAGTACAGTGTAAGCACAGAAAGAAGCATATAAGATAGGAAAAATAGAAGATAAGCAAATATAGAAGATAAGCATTCTAAAAGACAGGTATTATAAAAGACAGGCATTCTAAAAGATAAGAAGAGTAATGTAGCGCACGGAAAGCACAAAAGGAGGGATTATATAATGGAGAAATTAATTATTACTGCGGCGATTACGGGAGCGGAAGTGACCCGGGAGATTCAACCGGCACTGGCGGTTACGCCGGGAGAAATTGCAGAGGACGCATATCAATGCTATTTAAGCGGAGCATCCATCGTTCATGTTCATGCCAGGGAGGAAGACGGAACACCCACCCAGGATAAGGAAATGTACCGGCGGATTAAGGATGCGGTGGAGGAGCGCTGTGACATTATCTTTCAGCCTTCCACGGGAGGAGCAACCTGGCACAGCCCCGAAGAACGTCTGCAGCCGGTGGAGCTGAAGCCGGAAATGGCAACTCTCAGCTGCGGAACCAGCAACTTCGGATCGGAAGTCTTTTTTAACAGCGAGGAGTATATCGAAAAATTTGCCAAGCGGATGCAGGAGCTGGGGGTCAAACCGGAAATCGAGGTCTTTGAGCGGGGGATGATTGAAAATGCCTTAAAGCTTGTGAAAAAAGGTCTTATCAGTGAGCCCCTTCATTTTGATTTTGTTCTCGGGGTGCCGGGAGCCTGTCCGGGGAATCCTGAAGATCTGATGTATATGAAGGATAAAATTCCTGCAAACTCCACATGGACCGTGGCGGGGATCGGCCGGCACGAGCTTCCTTTAGCGACGATGGCCATTCTTCTCGGAGGTCACGTTCGTGTAGGATTTGAGGACAATGTCTATTATAAAAAGGGAGAGCTGGCTCTTTCCAACGCCCAGCTGGTGGAGCGGATTGTCCGCCTTGCCAAGGAACTGGGACGGGAAGTTGCAACTCCTGATGAAGCGAGAGAGATATTGGGTATAAGTAAGAAGTAGCTGGTCAGTTGTACAGTTGGTCAGTTGGACAGTTGGAAAGTTGGTTAATTGGACAGTTGGAAAAGCCGGTTAGCTGGAAAGGACAGGCAGCAGGAAAATAGAGGAACAAGGTAATAAGGCTG
>SL_3KL_010_SEDDRAFT_10001197_pt1 | contig 23247 bp, 20 predicted proteins | sample SodLakKL_010_SED_2_FD_10381 | JGI IMG/M metagenome (IMG submission 10381) | reverse complement strand
AATGAAAGAATTAAGACTTTTGAGGAAGCAGACCTGGTTCTTCAGGAAGAAGATGCGCTTAGAGAGTCAAAACGATGCCTTGTGTGCTGCCGCATCTGTTATAATAAGGATGTCGCTGCTTAATTTTGCAGTAAAATTATAATAAAAGGCTTTGTTGTCAGTTCCAAGAACGGGAACAACAACAAAGCCTTTTTTTATGTCAATTCATGGAACGCGGTAAATCATCGAATTGATATTCATTCCGGCACCCACCGAAGCAAATACCACAATGTTGCCTGAAGTTAGTTTGTGATCTTCCAGTTTTTCTTTTTGTATAAGATCCAGAAGTGTAGGAAGGGTTGCTACCGAACTGTTACCGGACCATGAAATAATCATTGGCATAATGTTCTGTTTAATGTTATCAATTTTGAACAATTTAAAAAGCCTGTTCGCAATTGCCATATCCATTTTTTCGTTTGCCTGATGGATCAGTATTTTATTGACATCTTTAAGGTCAAGCCCTGCTTCATCTAAATTTTTTTTGACCACAAGGGGAACCGTTCTTACCGCATATTTGTATATGAGGTGTCCGTCCATTTTAACGAACAGTTCGTTTTTATTTCGACCCGGCTTGTATGAATGTCCCAGGCGCAGAAGGTAAGCTTCCTTATAGGTGTCGGAGCGGGTGACATGGCAAAGGATTCCGCAGTTTCTATCAGTAGCCTCAATAAGGGTAGCCCCGGCACCGTCGGCAAATATCATGGAGTCAATATCGTGTGGATCTGAAACACGGGACAATATTTCCGCACCTATTACCAGAATTCTTTGAGCTTTTCCTGATTTTATAAAATAATCAGCCATGATTGCTCCCTGCAGCCATCCAGGGCAGCCAAAGGGAAGATCAAAACATACCGTATAGGGGTTTTTTATGGCAAGTTTATGCTTTACTCTGGAGGCAACGGTTGGCACTATATCGGTTTGATTGCTTCCGGTTCTCACATCTCCGAAATTGTGAGCCACAATGATATAATCCAAAGTTTCCCTGTCAAAATTTTCCAGTGCCCTTTCCGCGGCAATTGCGGCAATATCAGATGTGTTCAGTTGGTTTTCAGCATAGCGGCGTTCCCGGATACCTGTTATTTCATGAAGCTTATTGATTATTTCCCGGTTGGACCTGTCAAGCTTGCGCCCATCGGCATCGTAAAATTCATGATTTAAAAAATAATCGTTGGTGATTTTCCGGGATGGTATGTATGAACCAGTCGAGGTGATAATTGAATTGAGCATAGATAAAACCTTTGGAAACATAATTTAGATATTTCGTTTAATACGGAAAGAAAGTCCAGATAGCCTTCTATGGGGTTTATTATTGCGGATGGCAATATTCATGGCTTTCTGTGTTCCCACGATAACGACCAATTTTATTCCACGAGTGATTGCTGTGTATAGCAGGTTTCTTTGAAGAAGCATATAATGCTGAGTTGTCATGGGTAAAATCACAGCCGGATATTCAGAACCCTGGGATTTGTGGACGGATATGGCATATGCCAGGGTAAGCTCGTCTGTTTCTGCATGATCATACTCGACAATCCGCCCATCATAGTTTACGCTAAATATTTTTTGGTTAATGTTCATAGAACAAATGATGCCGATATCTCCGTTAAAAACATCTTTCTGATAATTGTTTTTAAGATGCATGACCTTATCTCCGAACTTGAACGTATTGCCGAGAACTTCTGCCTGGGTTGTGGACCTGTTCATTTTTTTCTGCAGTAAACCGTTCAGGTTGATAGTGCCGGCATCACCTTTATGCATGGGACTTATAACCTGTATATCGGAAAAGGGATCGAGAGAATATTGCTTTGGAAGAATTTCGCAGCACAAGGAAACGATTGTGTCTGCTACTTTTTTGGGATCATGCTGTTCAAGAAAATAAAAATCGGTTAAACCCTGATTATCCATACACGTATCAACATCCGGAAATTCACCTTTGAGGACTTTGTGTGCATTAATAATGATCGTGCTTTTCTGAGCCTGGCGGAATATTTCATTCAGATAATATACCTGAATAATATCTGATTCAATAAGATCGGATAAAACATTTCCGGGGCCGACAGAAGGCAGCTGAAAAATATCACCTACCAGAATTAGTCGGGATGTTAAAGGTACGGCATTGAGCAGATGATACATCAATATGGTATCAATCATGGACGCTTCGTCAATAATTATTACATGAGCTTCTAAAGGATTGTCCTGATCTCTTCCGAAATAAGATTGTCCTGAATTTTCTGGAGAATATGTAAAACCCAGTAGTCTGTGTATTGTAAAGGCTTTTTCTCCTGATACCTCCGAAAGTTTTCTTGCAGCCCGTCCGGTGGGGGCCCCAAGAATTACTTTTTGGTTCATGGCCTTGAATGCAGCAGCTATGGCACGAATTAATGTGGTTTTGCCGGTACCGGGCCCTCCGGAAATGATAGCAGCCTTTCGGGAAAAAATATCTTTAAGGATTGCCGATTGGGCAGGTGAAAGTTCTATGCCCAGTTCGTGATGAATTTGTTTATGGATAAAATCAGCATCCCTTTGTGCAGGTTCAACCGGTATGGACACAAGTGCAACCATTCGTGAAGCAACGCTGTTTTCGGCCACATAAAGTGATTTGCGATAAACCATTGAAGTGTCTGAAAATGAAGTGTCTGAAAATTCCGGGGTATCATCGCAAAATTCAAAATTTCTGACCTCATCTTTATCCAGATTAATTTTTTCGACAAACACCTCTCCGGATTCGGACAGGCTTTCGATTTGTTTATGAACAGCATCCTGAGGAATTTTAAACAGATGCTCACACCGGATTGCCAGATGGTTCTTTAAAGCAAACGTGTGGCCTTCATTGGCATAAAGTTCAAGAGCATGGAAAATACAGGCAATAATTCGAACGGGGTTGTCATTTTGAGTTCCCAGTTTTTTGGCAATGGTATCAGCCATTTGAAACCCCGCGTACGGAATATCTTCAGCTAAACGGTAAGGGGTTTCCTGAAGTATTTGGAGGGCTTGGCGACCGTATAGATGAAAAATTTTAGCCCCGTATGTTGTTTTAATTCCCATATCCTGTAAAAAGTTCAGCAGTCCTCTCAGAACATGGTGTTCATTCCATGCTTCAGTAATAAGAAGTGCTTTGTTTTTTCCAATTCCTTCAGCTTCTGTAAGTTTTTCGGGATGCTTTTCTATAATCTCGAGGGTTTTATCTCCAAAATGCTTAATCAATCTGTCCGCCAATCGGGAGCCTATACCCTTAACAGCCCCTGATTGTAAATACTTTTTGATCCCCTGGATGGTGGCGGGGAGTGTCACTTCACAGTTTTTTACTCGAAACTGTTGTCCAAATTTAGGATGAGTTTCCCAAGAACCAGAAACTTTCAACGTTTCTCCCGGTTGTATCCCCCCCAGAAAGCCGATGATTGTCACTGGCGTAACAGCCACAGCTGTTTTCAAATGGGCAATGGTGTAATGTGTCTGTTCATTGAAGTAGGTGATTCTTTCCAGCTCGCCTTCAATGATATTCATGCTGTTGGTTCTGGCGTTCATTTTCCTCAATAATAATGTCTACCGCCTGAAAAAGATTGCCTGTATTACGACAAAATTCCAAAGGGAACTTTTTTGTATATATTTCCTGCTGTTTATCTATGCCGGTCATGACCAGATATGCGCACTTGCACCCGGCCCTTTTGGCGCATTCAATATCGGTATATTTGTCGCCGATCATAATGGAAGATGAAATATCGATACAGTTATCCAAAGCTGCCTTATAAATTAACCCCGGTTGGGGTTTTCGGCAGTTGCATCTATGATCGGGGTGGTGGGGGCAATAATAGATGCCTCCAAGATGACCACCGGCTTTGTGAACGGATTCGATCAGGTAACCATGGATATTATTTAGTTCATGCAGATCGATAAGGTTTCGGGCAATACCGGATTGATTGGTGATAACATATACGGAATATCCATATCGGGACAGTTTACAAATGGCAGAAAGGCTTCCGGGAATAAAAATAAATTCCGCCAGGTTTTTTATATAGCTTGGGGAATCCCGGTTTATAACACCATCCCGATCTAAAAAAACGACTTTTTGCAGCAAGTGTTATCTCCGGTTACTCGGCAACACTGAATGCACCCTTATAACCGTTTTCGAGCAATTGTTTTTCAGAGGCCATGACTTCATCCACTGATGTGTATTGGCCTACCCGAACACGATAAAAAGTGTCTGAGCCATCTTGATAAGTAACAATGCGGGCGTCATCATAATTGGAAGCCAGGTCTTTTCTGAGCTTTTCGGCATTATCCCAATCCTGAAAGGATCCCACTTGAACACTGAAAATTCCGCTGAAATATTCCGTTGTTTTAAAGTTATGAGACTCTCCGCTGGCTGTTGATGAACCATCTGCCGACAAAACAGTGATTTTCACCGGCGCAGTACCGGGTTCAATCATTTTTATTTTTTTTGCTGCCTTATAAGAAAGATCGATTATCCTGTCGCCGACAAACGGCCCCCGGTCATTGATTCTTACATCCACGCTCCGACCGTTTGTCAGATTTTTAACCCGAACATATGTTCCAAATGGAAGTATTTTGTGGGCGGCGGTCATATCGTACATGTCATAGATTTCGCCGGAGGATGTCTTTTTTCCGTGAAAATCCTCGCCATACCATGATGCTATGCCTTTCTCTCTGAATTCTCCAACCTGGCTGACCGGATAGTACCAGTTATCTCCAACCCGATAGGGCTTTGGTGAAAAATTGGAAGGCGGTGAAGAGGATACCGAGTCCTGCGTACCGCATCCGAATATGAGAGAAAAACCAACCATGGCGGCTAACCAGAAAAAGATATGTATTTTTATGAAAAAGAAAGTCATGGTCAGCATCATCATTTTTTTTACATTATTTTTCGATAGCAATTTTTAGTACGTCCCGCATTTTGTCAACAAAATGAAACTCAATATCTTTTTGAACTTTTTTGGGGATTTCATCCAGGTCCTTGGCGTTGAACTTGGGAAGAATGATGGTTTTTATACCGGCTCTGTGCGCCGCAAGGACTTTTTCCTTGACCCCTCCAACCGGCATTACCTGACCACGGAGGGTAATTTCGCCTGTCATGGCCAGGTCTTTTTTAACCGGTTTATTTGTTAAAAGGGAGGCCAAGGCGCTCAGCATGGTCACCCCGGCCGAAGGGCCGTCTTTGGGGATAGCCCCGGCGGGAACATGAATATGAATGTCGTGTGTTTCAAAATAATCCTCATCAATTCCCAATGAAGCTGCATTGGCACGGATAAAGCTCAGAGCTGCCGTTGCTGACTCTTTCATGACATCACCAAGCTGGCCGGTGAGTGTCAGGCCTTTTTTCCCTTTCATAGTGGTTGCTTCCACGAACAAAAGGTCTCCGCCTGAGGGAGTCCAGGCAAGGCCCATGGTAACTCCGGGAGTCATGGTTCTGGCTTTGACTTCGGAAGTTATTTTGATGGGGCCAAGGTATTTGGCGATATTGATCATTTTGATATCAACGGATTTTGCTTCATCGGAAGCAATTTTGGCGGCCACACCTCTGCAGATGGTTGCAATTTCGCGCTCGAGGTTTCTCAGGCCCGCCTCCCGGGTGTATCCGCTAATGATTCGTCTGACCGCCCCCTTGGTAAACTTGATTTGACTGGCTTTCAAGCCATGGGCCTCACGCTGTCTTGGAATAAGGTAGCGTTGTGCGATCTTTATCTTCTCATCTTCTGTGTAGCCAAGAAGCTGTAGAACTTCCATCCTGTCCCGCAAAGCCGGAGGAATGGTATCCAGAATATTGGCGGTAGTGATAAACATCACATTGGACAGGTCAAAAGGAACATCCAGATAATGATCCTGAAAAGAATAGTTTTGTTCAGGGTCAAGAACTTCGAGAAGTGCAGATGACGGATCACCGCGAAAATCACTTCCTACTTTATCGATTTCATCAAGCATGAATACCGGATTTTTGGATTCTGCACGGCGTAAACTCTGGATGATTCTTCCGGGAAGAGCCCCCACATAAGTTCGGCGGTGGCCCCGGATTTCCGCTTCATCCCGCACACCTCCCAGGGAAATTCTCACAAATTTTCTTCCCAGTGCCCGGGCGATGGATTGTCCCAGAGAGGTTTTTCCGGTACCGGGGGGGCCTGCAAAGCATAGTATGGGGCCTTTGGATTCAGGCTTAAGTTTTCTTACTGCCAGATACTCAATAATTCGCTTTTTGGGTTTTTCGAGGCCATAGTGATCCTCATCGAGAATTTTTTCAGCTTTTTTAATATTAATGTTGTCCTTGGTGAATTCGTTCCAGGGAAGCGTGGTGATCCAGTCAAGGTAAGTTGATACCACCGTGTATTCGGCTGAAGAAGGATGCATGCGTGAAAGACGGTCAAGTTCGCGCTCAGCTTCTTTTCGGGCTTCTTCAGGAAGCTTTTTTTCCTCGATTTTGGCCCTGTATTCTTCAACTTCCATGGTTTCTTCTTCAGATTCTCCCAGCTCGTCCTTGATGGCTTTTAATTGTTGACGCAGATAATATTCCCGCTGTCTTTTATCCATGTCGCCTTTAACCTGGGTCTGAATCTTGCTGCCGAGTTCGACGATCTCCAGTTGATAGTTGGATAATCGGGTGACCTCTTTGAGTCGTTCCTTTGTATCGATGGTTTCGAGTATTTTTTGTTTTTCTTCGGGTGTCGAGTCCATTGTAGAGGTAATCATATCGGCCAGTGTGCCGGCTTCCTTTATGGATTTTGCCATGCCAACGATTTCCGGCTGAAGTGCCGGTGAAAACCCTACAATTTTAGTAAAAAGACCCAAAAGATTGCTCATGAGGGCCTCTACTTCCTTGTCCTTCTGTTCCTTTTCTTTGATTAACTCAACTCTGGCCTTCAGATAAGGCTCTTCTTCAACGGTTTCCAAAACTTTGAAACGACTCAGGCCCTGCACAAGCAATTGGGCTTTATTATCTTCCGTTTTCGCCATCTTTAAAATCAAAGCGCTGGTGCCGATATCATATAAATCTTCTGCAGAATAACTCGATTTCATTTCTTTTTCTTTGGAAACAAGAAGACCGATAATTCGGTTTTTGCTCATGGCTTCATCGATAAGTTGAATAGATTCTCCCTGCACAACCAGAGGTAAAACCATCTTGGGAAAAAGTGCTGCCTCAAACAAGGGTAAAATAGGAAGTACTTCAGGCGATTTTTCATTTTGAGTTCCCGTGCTTGTGTTTTCATTATCTGTCATGCAAACCTCCATTAATGGAATGGGTGGTAACAAGTGAGCTGGATAGTAAGAATGAACAGCCCGAAGAATAAATCAAAAAAACATCAATCTTCAGCAATGGGTATTTTGATTGCTTTTTCCATGGGTTTTTTTATCAGGCTGATTTTTAAAAATCCGTTTCGGCAGGATGCATCTACGTTATCCGTATCAATTAAAGTCGGAAGCATGAGGATACGTTCGAAAGTCCCATACTGAATCTCGGCAAGTCGATATTTACAGCTTTCCATTTTAGAATCTTCTTTACGGTTTCCACTGATTTTGACAGCTTTGCTGTTAATTTCAATCTCGAGGCAATCCAAATCAACACCGGCAACTTCTGCAATAATAATAATTTTTTCCTCAGTTTCAAAGACATCCATCGATGGTTTCCAGGTGCGCTCCTTAAGTCTGAACCTGGGGCCCATGGAACGAAACATATCCTCAATAGTTTCTTCGAATCTGGAACCCAAATGATCAAACTCGTCTCCAAATCTTATTTTGATATAATCCATCTTTAAGGCTCCTGCTTTCTATATTTGATTTAGATCCAAAATCATAACCACCAAGTCTTCATGCTTGCCTGTCTGGTCTTTGATAAAATTTTTCAACACGGCAGCTTCCTTGAAACCCATCTTTTCGAACAAGAAATAAGCTTCATCAAGACTCGGAGCAACCTCCGCAGTCAGCTGTTCAAGGCCCATCGTTTTAGCAATTTCAATAAAATTTTCAATCAATAGCGTGGAAAGACCTTTTTTACGATATTCAGGGTCTACCGTTGCCCGAATCTCTCCCTGATGTTTTCGCCAGCCGACAGGATTGAATTTGAGAGTGCCACTGGCCACAATACGATCCTTGTCGGTTGCAATGAGGGGAAAAACGGCATCATAATCAAGGTCGTAAATCCACTTACTGATCAATTCGGGATCAGTAACATCGTCTTTCAACCGGGCAACTTCTTCGGCGGGTAGCTTCAGAAAATAGTCGTGAAGTGCTTTTTCATCAGCTTTTTTCAATGGACGAATAATCAGCTCGGTTCCATCATTCAAGTGTATATGTTTGGGATATGCATATGGATCCATTTTCTACTCCGTTTATAATAAAACCATTATTACGAATCCCTTTCAATGATGGTTGCGATTCCCTGGCCGCCACCGATACAAAGAGCAGCAAGTCCGACCGAGGCCTGTCTTTTGGCCATCTCGTGAACCAGAGTTGTAAGAATTCTGGCGCCGCTGCAGCCGATGGGATGACCAAGGGCAATGGCACCCCCATTGACATTGACAATCGAAGTATCAAGGTTTAAGTCCTGAAGGCAGGCCATAGCTTGAGCAGCAAAAGCTTCATTGAGTTCAACCAAATCAATATCCTTTTTCAGTTGATCCCGCACTTTTACAATGGCGCTTCTAACAGCGTATATCGGCCCTGTTCCCATTAGTTCAGGTTCACAACCCTGATAGGCATAAGCGACAATTCTTGCAAGGGGCTGTATCCCCATCTTGTAAGCCTTTTCGGCACTCATAATCAACAAGGCTGCCCCACCGTCATTAACACCACTGCTATTTCCCGCAGTGATTGTCCCGTCATCCCTGAACGCCGGTTTCAGTTTTCTGAGTGTTTCGACCGTTGTTCCAAATCGGGGAAATTCGTCCGTATCAAATATGATCGGGTCTCCTCTGCGCTGGGGAACGGTAACCGGCACAATTTCATCCTTGAAACGACCCGATTTTATAGCGGCCTCAGCCTTTTGTTGACTTTTTGCAGCAAATGCATCCTGGTCCTCACGGCTGAAACCGAACTTTTCTGCAATATTTTCAGCCGTAATCCCCATATGTGTATGGCTGAAAGAACACCAGAGCCCGTCCTGAATGACGACATCAACAATTTGATCATGCCCCATTCGATGTCCCCAACGGGAGTGGGGAAGCACAAATGGCGCCTCGCTCATGTTTTCCATACCACCGGCGACAATGATATCCGCATCACCCGCCTTTATGGCCTGGGCCGCTAATATGACCGCTTTCATTCCTGAACCACAAACTTTATTGATCGTAACAGATGGGATGTGCTGGCTGATTCCGGCACGAATGGCTGCTTGTCTCGCAGGATTTTGGCCCAATCCCGCCTGAAGCACATTTCCCATGATGACTTCTTCAACTTTGTCCGGGCCTATTTTGGCTCGTCTCAGAACTTCTCTTATAACCAGTCCGCCGAGTTCAACAGCAGTTACGTCCCTCAGGGTTCCTCCAAAAACACCTATAGGGGTGCGCACAGCTTCTGCAATCACCACTTCTTTCATGTATTATCTCCTCAAAAAACAACTAACCCTTAAAAGGCTTTAAATCTCTGACTAGGATAACAACATCCTGATAGCTGCTATCCTGTATGCTTTTTACATAGTTTTTAAGTGTCGCCACCGCTACAAAATCGTTTTGCTCAAAAAGCTTGATGACATAATCCCGGGATGTTACCACCCATGCCATAATTTTTTCAAGTTGCGCTTTTTGCGCTAAAGTAACAATTTCATCCACCAAAAGGGAACCCAATCCCTTTTGCTGATATTGCGGTGAAATGGTCATTCGAATTTCTCCGATGTGTTTTGACCAGCCATGGGTTTGCCGGTGAAGGGTAGCGTTCCCGATAATTTTTTTGTCTTTTTCAGCCAAGATCGGCAAGACCTTATCATAATTGAGTTCCCGGCACCATCTTTCAATAAGAACCCGATTTTGGGTGTCGTTTCTCAGGTGCTTCCGGTCATATTCAGCCAAAGATACGAAAAAACGATAAAGAGCATCATCATCGTACTTGGTCATGGGCCTCAATGTGAATTTCAGGCCATCTTGTAATACAACCTCTTTTGGATAATCTTCTAACATGTACTCTCCTAAATTTTACCCACAGTAAACATATAATAGATTATATAATGAGAATCTGAAAAAATATAATAAAAAAGCTGAATCAAGTTTAAAGTACTGCGGAAGAGGTAAAACTATTATAGATAGTTATCAGGCTTAATGGTTTATGTCAAATAAAACGATAATAATTGGCAATCGTGGATAAAGAAGCTTGAAAGTTGATAACCAAATGATTAAGATTGAATGTTACACCCGTCTTCCAAGTAACTTGGGTCCCGTGTTCAGTCTTCAATGTTCAACACCCAGGTTCGGGACGGATTTTAAAGCGTTAATAGGAGTGCGAAAGCTGTGCTTTCGCAAAAGAGGTGCCTGAGCGAAAAGTCCATAATTCCCTTTGAAAAAGGGGACATGGTGTAAAAAATACTTCAAAGTAGCCCCTTCCTATATAAAAACAGGAGATTTTAATGCCAATTGTTTCGATAGAAGAAGCCATCAAAGATATTGCAGAAGGACGGATGGTCATTCTTGTTGATGATGAAGATAGAGAAAATGAAGGAGATTTGACCATTGCGGCCGAAAAGGTGACCCCGGAGATCATTAATTTTATGGCGAAATACGGCCGTGGTCTCATCTGCCTTACCATGACGAAAGAAAAAGTTGAATCTTTGGACTTACCATTAATGGTCATTGACAATACATCACCCTATCAAACCGGGTTTACGGTTTCCATAGATGCACGCTGCGGAGTGACATCGGGAGCATCTGTGCAGGATCGTGCCAGAACGATTTTGACGGCAACAGCGGATAACGCCAAGCCAGGGGACCTGGTCCGGCCCGGCCATATTTTTCCTCTCAAAGCCAAAACCGGTGGAGTAATTGTCAGGGCGGGCCAGACAGAGGGTTCCGTGGATTTGGCAAGGCTTGCCGGCTTGAATCCTTCCGGGGTTATCTGTGAGATTATGGATAATGATGGAACCATGGCGCGGATGCCTTCTTTGGAAAAATTCAGCGAAGAGCACGGTATTAATATCTGCACGATTCAGGATTTGATTGAGTACCGTATGAAGACTGAATCTTTTGTTCACAGGGCTGTGGAATCCGTTATTCCAACGGCTCATGCAGGAGAATTTAAAATCATCATATACGATAATGATGTGGAAGATTTTCAGCACATCGCTTTGGTAAAAGGAGAAATCGATCCTGAACAGCCGGTTTTGGTTCGGGTCCATTCAGAGTGTTTTACAGGGGACGTTATTAACTCACTTAGGTGTGATTGTGGTGATCAGCTTGCAAAGGCAATGATGATGATGGATGGTGCGGGTTGCGGCGTTTTACTCTATGTTCGTCAGGAAGGCCGCGGGATCGGGCTGGTCAACAAGCTCAAAGCATATTGTCTGCAAGATAAGGGATGGGATACTGTCGAAGCTAACCAGAAGCTTGGTTTTAAGGCTGACCTCAGAAATTACGGCATAGGTGCTCAAGTGTTGGTGGAACTGGGGGTCAGAAAGATTAGATTGTTGACCAACAATCCGAAAAAAATAATCGGACTTCAGGGATACGGGCTGAGTATTGTAGAACAGGTTCCAATTGAGATCGAAGCTAATGAATACAACCGCTGCTATCTGGAATGTAAAAAGTTGAAAATGGGGCACTGGTTGAACCTGGATGCTTGCCCGTAGGTAATCTCAGAGGAAATGGGTTTTTAATGAATAATATTTATTCAGGAGGATAAACAATGGCTTCAAAAATGATAGCATATGGCGCCAAAGCCAGAGAATATATGCTGGAGGGAGTAAATACTCTGGCAGATGTGGTGAAGGTTACCCTTGGCCCCAAAGGAAGAAATGTTGTATTTGAGAAGTCTTTTGGAGCTCCCGCAGTCACCAAAGATGGTGTAACCGTGGCCAAAGAAATTGAAATAAAAAATAAATTTGTAAACATGGGCGCACAGATGGTCAAGGAAGTGGCTAAGAAGACCAATGATGTGGCTGGTGATGGTACTACTACTGCGACGTTGCTTGCGCAGGCGATCTATGTGGAAGGCCAAAAACTTGTTGCGGCCGGTGTAAATCCCATGGCTTTAAAGCGTGGAATCGATCAGGCGGTTGAGAAGGTGATAAATGAACTGAACAGAATTTCCAGGCCCATCAATAAACAATCAGAGATTTTTCAGGTGGGAACTATCGCATCCAACCATGATGAAACCATTGGCAAATTAATTTCAGAAGCCATGGAAAAAGTTGGCAAAGAAGGTGTTATTTCGGTGGAAGAAGCCAAAGGGATGGAAACCTCTTTGGATTTTGTAGAGGGTATGCAGTTTGATCGCGGTTATCTTTCCCCTTATTTTGTTACCAATGCCGAGAAGATGGAAGTGGAACTGGAAGAGCCGTTGATTTTAATCCATGAGAAAAAAATATCCAGCTTGAAAGATATGCTTCCCCTTCTCGAGTCGGTGGCCCGCGCAGGAAAGCCTTTGTTGATTATTGCCGAGGACGTGGAAGGTGAAGCTTTAGCAATCCTGATTGTCAACAAACTTAGAGGCACCATAAAAGTGGCGGCCGTTAAAGCACCGGGATTTGGGGATCGCCGTAAAGCCATGCTTCAGGACATCGCCGTGCTGACCGGCGGAACGGTGGTTGCCGAGGAAGTGGGAACCACACTGGAAAAGGTGGAGATAAATGATCTTGGAACTTCTAAAATAGTTAAAATTGACAAGGACAATACCACGATCATTGACGGAGCAGGAGACCCCAAAAAAATTGAAGACCGGATTCGGCAGATTCGCAGCCAGATTGAAGATACCACTTCGGATTATGACAGAGAAAAACTTCAGGAACGTCTTGCCAAGCTGACAGGCGGCGTGGCTCTAATCAGTGTCGGAGCTGCTTCCGAAGTCGAAATGAAGGAAAGAAAAGCCAGAGTTGAAGACGCCCTTAATGCGACGCGGGCAGCCGTTGAGGAGGGCGTTGTGCCTGGCGGCGGGGTTGCACTTCTCAGAAGTGCCGCTATCCTGGAAAATTTGGTATTGGGCGGGGATGAAAAACACGGGGTATATGTCATAAAGAGGGCTTTAGAAGCACCGCTTCGTCAAATTGTTGAAAATGCCGGTTATGAAAGTTCTCCGATTTTGAATAAAATTTTGGAGGGGTCCGATGATTATGGTTTCAATGTATCTGAGGATAAATTTGAAAATCTTGCGAACTCCGGAGTTATTGATCCAACCAAAGTCGTGCGCTCTGCTCTTCAAAATGCGGCATCGGTTTCAGGCCTGATGTTGACCACTGAAGCCATGGTTACTGAGAAACCTGAAAAGAAAAAAAATGATGCCGGAATTGAGGATTATGATGAGGACATGTATTAAAAGTAACCCCCTTTCGGTTTGCGATACTCAGCTGTGCGAATCAATTCGCACCTACAAGTTATCTACATTACTTGCAGATCATCGGGATTTATCCGCAAAACGTAAACCCGTTTCTGGTTTACACATCTGTTTTTCATGTGAACCGGCTTGCAGCCGGTTATGCGAAAGTACAACTTTCGCACTCCAGCATTACTGAGAAAGTACAACTTTCACACTTTTTCTGCAAAAAAAGGGCGATTTTTTTTCATCGCCCTTTTTTAACATCAGTCTATTTAATTAACCGTACTACAATAAATCCGGTATTGACACGGTTAATAAACAAGTTCATGGGTTGTCCTTCTTTGATGCTGCCGAAAATCTTTCTATAATCATCCACGGTTTCAACCCGATGACGATTTATTTCCTTAATGACATCCCCCGCCCTCAGACCGGCCATGGCCGCTTTACTTCCTCTTTCAACCTTTGTAATCACGATACCTTCCCTATCTGAAAGATTGAATCGATCTTCAAGTTCGGGAGTGATATTCGATACACTGATGCCCAACTCTCCGGCATCTTCATCATTGAACATCCGTTTTGATGCCAGTTTTTCTTCTTCGCGCTTGGCAATTTGAACAGTGAAAGTTTTTTCTTTGTTGTCCCTGAGTACAGTAACTTTTGCCTTTTCTCCAACCGGCAAACCGGCTATGAAGGAGGTGAGTTCACGGCTGCTTTCAATTTTAGTTCCATTTATGGAAATAATGATATCCTGAGGCTTGATACCGGCTCTTTCAGCAGGATTATTCTCAAAAACATCGGCCACCAAAACCCCTTTGTTGTCTTTAAGATCGTAATATTCCACCATTTCTCTGGAAAGATCCTGAATAGCGACGCCAATCCAGCCCCGGGTTACTTCTCCTTCGGTCTTAAGCTGATCGATAATGCCCTTGGCGAGATTGATGGGGATAGCAAACCCAATTCCCTGTCCAGTGGCGACAATCGCCGTATTGATGCCGATAACTTCCCCTTCCATGTTGGTGAGAGGGCCTCCACTGTTTCCGGGGTTAATGGAGGCATCCGTTTGAATGAAATCATCGTAGGGACCTGAGCCGATAACCCGGCCTTTTGCACTGACAATTCCGGCTGTAATGGTCTGTTCCAGTCCAAAAGGACTGCCAATTGCCAGTACCCACTGCCCAACTTGCAGCGCATCGGAATTTCCAAGTCTTGCAGCTTGAAAATTCTCAGGGGATTCAACTTTTAGCAAAGCCAAATCAGTATTGGAATCTTTCCCCATGATCGTGGCATCAAATTCCCTTCCATTTTTTAGTTTCACGACAATTTCATCGGCGCCGTCGATCACGTGATAATTGGTAACGATATAGCCTGCTTCATCGATAATAAAACCGGACCCCAGACTCCTTTGTCTGAATTCCGGCTGGTGTTCTTCACCAAAAAAACGTTCGAAAAAATCCCTGAACGGATCATTGTCCCCGAAAGGATTACGCTGGAAATGCCTGAACACAGGCCCTCCCCCCTTAATGGTTCTGACAGTACGAATATTGACAACTGACGGGCTGACCTCTTCAGCAAGTTCAGTAAAACTCTGAGGCACCATAGGCGCAGCGACGGTTTTTGCCTCGACAGTTGAAAGACCCATGGTAACCATCGCAAATAAAAGGGCAGCCATGAATACATATAACCTAGGGATTAATTTTTTTCGGTTGCTTCCAAAATACGCCATGTTATTTTATTCCTTTCTTTTAGGATAATTAGAAGAATAATCTTATTGTTGCATAAAAGATATCTGTGTCTTGTTGCAAGCAAGATGTTCGAGTCAAATTATATGCACATGGATCAAAAGATGCAAATATTTTTCGCGGGACAATGCAATAGATGTTTTGATTTGACTGCCATGGGTCAAGTTTGGCGGCAAATCAATTTCAACGGATTTTTCTACGATTGTTGTGCCTGATCCATTGCAGCGGGAACACATGAAAATAAAATCAGAGCCGGTGCCCCCGCATAGCCAGCAGGTGGCATTTACACCGATATTAAATCGGGCGGATGTCCCTGAGCAAGCCTCCAGAGAAGTCATATATGCATCCATTTCCACCACATGAGAATCGGCTTTACCCTTTTCAAACTCACGCGGCATACTCTCCCAGTGTCTATTAAAGCTGCTGTCTGATGAATGCGATGCAAAAAAAGTATCACGGTTTTTTTGCTTCCTGGAGGCTTTGTAAACAGGGACACGGTCTTTCTTCTTCTTTTCTTCTTTTAACAGTTTATTGTTGTAACATTTTCGCTTTTCAGGATCTGAAAGCACTTCATAAGCTTCTGTTATATCCTGAAAAGCTGCTGTTTGATCGCATCCGGCTTTATCCGGATGAAACTTTTTTGCCAATTGTCGAAAAGCGGCTCGAAGACCCTCCCTGCTTGTGTCGGGGGAAATTCCCAGAATGAAATAATAGTCTTTTAAAGCCATTTTTACCAAGCCCTTTTTTATTTCCTGCAAAATTTTTAATAATTAGTGATCATCTCAGGTACCACACATTCTATATCCTAAATATCACAACGGTAAAAGGCCGGTTCGGCTGATATCCGAAACGGCCTTTTAACCCCGGCACCTACTGCTCGTATACTATACAATTTTTATTTGTTTTTCAATGGAGTTCATCCGTCTGAAATGCTTCAAAATTACCCTGCCTGCACGGTGATCTTTTTAGGTACCGCCTTTTGCACCTTGGGCAGCTTGAGTCTTAAAACACCATCTTTGAGTGAAGCTTCAATCTTTTCCTGATCCACAATCTCCGAAAGGGTAAATTGTCTCAGATATCGGCCGGTCCTGAACTCTCTAACAATATCGGTCTCCCCGGGGCTTTCCGGAGCTTCGACATCACCGATAATGCTCAGTGTATCTTTTCGCAAATCTATTTCAAGATCTTTGGGTTTAACTCCCGGCATGTCAGCAATGACTGTCAGTTCTTTTTCATTTTCGAAAATGTCAACTGCCGGTGTAAAAAGCAAACCCGGTTTGGTTTGTTCAGCTGGGTCGGCAACTTCTTTTTTTCCCTTTGCTTGAAGCTCTTTGTTTCCAGTTTCTGCCATGGTTATCCCTCCCTTCGAAATTTTCAAAATATTCTTTATTTCACTTCAATTTGTTTTGGTTTCATGGCCTCGGATTTAGGAAGAACGATGGTTAGAATACCGTCCGTAAATTTTGCTTCAACTTTATCCGAGTCGATGGTGCCCGGAAGGCTGATTACTCTGCTGAATTTTCCGGATTCTCTTTCACGCCGATGATACCTTACGTTGTTATTTTCTCCGGGGATAACCCGTTCACCGGAAATGGATATGTTATTGTCAGTTGCAGAAATGTCGATATCTTCCGCTTTCAGGCCCGGAAGTTCCGCTCTTACATAGTAGTTGTCAGTGTCTTCGCTTAAATTGGTTAAAGGAAAAACTCCCGCAGGAGTAGAAAAAGGTGCGCTTCTTCTAAACCCTTCAGAAAGGCGGTTCATTTCCTGACGCATACGCTCAAATTCAGAAAATGGATTCCTGAAATTCCAATCCGAAAAATCAATGAATCTTCCTGGAAACATTTTATTACCTCCCTTCTCTTTAATTTGACTTTACAGTGATTTTTCTTGGTTTTGATTTGTCAGATTTTGGAAGCACTATCCTGAGGACTCCGTTTTTCATATTCGCTTTTATGCCCGATTGATCAATATCAGCAGACAAGGCGAACGTTCTGTAATAATTTCCAATAGAATACTCAGAAAGTACGTATTCCCCAGGTGCATTTCCTGATACATTGCCTTGCAGTCTTAAAATACCTTCTTCCACATGAATATCGACATTATCCTTTGAAACACCGGGCATATCCGCCACCAAAACAATTTTGTCGCTATTTTCAATAATGTCTACACTTGGTACGAAAAATGGACCTTCCTGGGTAAGTTCGCCCGGGGATTCAACCTCTTTTTTTTCTTGAATCTGGATATCTTTACTGTCCATTTTGCCCTCCTTACAGTAAATATCTGACCGGCAAATTCGCGTCAGATCATTAAAACCTTATCCTGTCTTGACTGAGATTTTTTTGGGTTGAGTCTCCTGTGCTTTCGGCATGGTTATGTTTAAAATACCATCTTTAAGCTGTGCGGAGACGTTATTTGTGTCAATTTTTGTTTTAAAAGACAACTTTCTGGAAAAAGTCCCCCCCTCTCTCTCCCGCCTGTGATAAGATACTTTTTCTCCCTCGCTTTCAATTTTTCGTTCACCACGTATCTCGATGCCGTCTGCATCGACCTTCAGGTCCATATCTGATGATTCAATTCCGGGAAGTTCTGCGGTAATATAAATATTTTTTTCGTCCTGGTATATATTGATTGGTGGAAATGCGCCCGCAGATGCCGGCATAAGGTCTCTTCCGTAAAATTGCTTGAAAAGACGGTTCATTTCGTTTTCGAAAATGTTTGATTCTTTTCCAAAATGGCCTCTAGAAAAATTAACTCCTGGATAAGCCGGTTGTCTCAATCTGATAATTGCCATAGTTTACCTCCTTGACCACACAAAAAGGCTCTAAATATTGTTAAATCAAAATGTTAATGTCAATTGTTTAAGAAAAAAATAAATCATTTAATTTTTCTGTCAAGCCGATTAAACAGGGAAAAAATATTTTTAATCCTAAAATATATTGTGTGTTTTTAGGGTTTTATGCTATGCACTTGCGATAATTAAAATTCGGAAAGGCCCTGGATCTAAATGAATTTTTCGAAAAAACATGCCCCTGCAAAAGACTGTAAAAATCAACGCATCCAAACTGAAAGGCTGGAAGAAAACCGCCGTTTAAAAAAAGAAATTCAAAATCAACAAGATACCATAAAGGCATTGCAGGCAGATCAAAACCGCCGGGAATTCTACAGTCTTCTTGTGGAAAATTCGCTAACAGGAATTTTTATTGTTCAGGATGATAGAATAGTCTTTTGCAATCATCGCTTTGCAAAAATGTACGGTTATACTCGGGAGGAATTGATCGGAAAGGATTCTCTCGATCTGGTTCCCTCTGCGGATAAACAGTCTGTTGCAAACTTGAGAACTCAGCGTCTAATGGGGAAAAAGGATATGCTTTCGGAGTATGAGGTTCGAGGTCTCAGAAAAGACGGGCAAATCATTTGGACTATGCGAAAAAATACCCTTGTAGATTACAATGGAAAACCTGCAATACTGGGAAATTCCATTGAAATTTCAGAACGAAAAAATGTGGAATCCAAGCTTAAAAAATCTGAGCAAATCCTTCGTTTTTTATCAAGCCGGTTATTAAATGCCCATGAAAATGAACGAAAACGGATAGCCAGAGAACTTCATGATACCATTGCGCAGATGATCAAACATAGCGCTGCGGATAGCGTGTGGCTATGGATTAAGAAGGAAAAAAATAAACTGATATTTAAAATAAAAGACAATGGATCGGGTTTTGACATCAAAGAGGCACTTTCTCCTAAGAATCCGGAAAAAGGATAGGGGATTCTATAGTCATTGACTCAGGAAAAAATCCTGAGTCAATGACAAAAAAACAAAATTAATCGAATTTTTTATACTTTTTGATTTCTGCTTTCGCCTTGAGATTTTCAATCTCTTCTTCCAGAAGTTTCTGAACTTTTTCCCTGGTCAGCATTTGCTGAATTTGGGGTTTTACCTGCTCTTGGGGAAAAGCGCCTTCGGCCTGTTTTTCGGTGACTTTGATGATATGAAAACCAAAGGGTGTCTCGACTACGGAGCTAACTTCGCCCGGCTCCAAAGAAAAGGCGGCATCTTCAAATGGTTTGACCATCTGTCCTTTCGAGAAAAAACCAAGATCACCACCGTTGCTGCTGCTTGGACAATCGGAATGCATTTCGGCAAGCTCCGCGAAATCTTCTCCATTTTCAATTCTTTTTGCCAGATCTTCAACTTTTTTGCGTGCCTCGGCTTTTTGATCGTCATTCACTCCGGCATCGAAGCTGATTAAAATATGGCTTGCCTCAACCATTTCAGGATGCTTGAAAAGGTCGGGGTTCGAATCATAGTATGTTTTTATCTCCTCATCTGAGATAGTGGCCTTGGATACGAACATATCTTCAACATAAGTCTGGATGGCCAGTCCATGACGAATCTGTAATTTTAATTCATCCAGTGTTACATTTTCCTGCTTCAAAACAGATTCAAAGGTTTCTTTGTCAGGAAACCGCGCAATGGTCTGCTCTATGTTTTCGTCTACCTTTTTTTCATCGACTTCTATTTGAGCATCCTGACTGGCTTTATAAAGCAAATGCCGGGTGATCAATGTGTCCAACGCTTTGCTTTCTAAATCATCAGGAAGAGATTGGCCTTGCATTTGGCTGGAGTATGCGTGACTGATATTGACAATTTCGCGGTCTAAATCATCCTGTGTGATCTCTTTTCCGTTTACTGATGCCACGACTTTGTCTTTAACGCTCTCGGTTTCGTCCTTTGCAAAAGAATATAAAACCAGAAAAAAACAACACAATAATGAAATTGAAATATACCCGATGGTTTTTTTAAAATTCATTGACATTGAAAAGCTCCCTCATTTTAACTGTAATTATTTGGAAATAAATCTCGATTTGTTTTTCAAACATTAACACTTTTATCATCACATGAGCAACCTCAAAAACTAATACGGACTGCTTCATATTGCAAGATTTACTTTTTTTTTAAAGCCAAAACCCAGAGCGCTACTTATCCTGTTAATTTTATTTGACAAATCTAAAGAATTCTAATAAAACAACCGGCGCTGAATTGGATGGATAATGCGAAGAGGTGGAATCTGTTGGAATCACGGTTTGAAGTTATAATGTTTTAAAGTCCATTCATCCTTTTCCCGGTACGGTGAAAGGTTAAAAAAGAAACAAAAATCCGTGGTTTGTTTTTTAGTTAAACGCACTGCGGCTTTTTTTTTGCGAACCAGCAAAAAAAATATTGGTGAAAACAGGATATGTCTTGGTTGAGAGAGGTTTCCGGCTTGGCAGTAAACACAGCCGAAGAATTGAAAAATAAGGCCGGAATCTACTTAATTGGATCTGACCTTCAGGGTTTGACATCGCCCCTTGATTCCCATGTCCTTGCAGCAGCTCATTGTGTGTGGGAAAAAGAGGTTCAAAAGTTCGGTCCCTGGCGGCGACACATTTGCAGGTTCTCTTCCGGAGATCTTTCGACTATGTGGCGGGCCGATGGCTATTCCGGGATGTCAACAGTATTTATTGTTGGCCGGACCACATCATCGATGGATGTCATCAGGAAATTGCTTTCAGAGAACCTTTTGCCTTCCTGGGGTTCAGTTCTTGCCGTCGAGCAAAGCAGAGGACGTGGCCGCCGATTTCGGCAATGGATTTCACACCTGGGCAATATTTACGGCAGCTGGTACTGGTCCGGGGCTGCTTTACCCTGTTCCTCTGGGGCATCGTGGGCAGGATTGACACCACTTTTAGCTGCCGAATCACTTGTTGCTTGTTTAAAGTCAAAAGGCCTTTCAGCGCAAATCAAATGGCCGAATGACATAATAATTGATAATCGTAAGGTTTGCGGAGTACTGGTAGAAGATTGCGGAATTGATCAGATCATCGGAGTCGGACTCAATTTGGTCCATGCGCCAACGGACTGCCATCTTCGCAAGGATTTTACTCTGTCCGCTGGCTGTGCCGAAGCCGAAGGGTTTGACAAACTCACGCCGCTGAGTTTTTGGATGGAATGGGTTGATTGCAGCCGTAAACGAATCCGGGAAATGATATCCTGCCTTTCGGCATCCGATTTTGTCAAAATGCTTGAACGGCATCTGGTCTGGCATGGAAAGAAAGTCTTGGTACAAACAACCCAGGAAAAGGAGTTTTCCGCCAGGATTGTCGGGTTGGCGGAAAACGGAGGCCTTCGTTTATGCCGGTCGGGAAAAGAAAAAATAATTTGTTCGGGAACAACAATACCAGATTTTTGAAGGAACATAACATGAACGATTTATTGCGGGAAAAGACATTTGAAGAGGTTCAATTTGAAATCAAGGGTAAACCGATTCTGATCGCCAATCGAGGAATTCCGGCTCGCCGAATCAGCCGCTCAATCTCCGAAAGGCTCGAAGCAGTAGCTGTAATGACAGCAACGGATGTCGACAAAACATCGCCGTCGACCCTGGGTGCACGTGAACTTCTTTTGCTGGGTGACGACCCCAAGGCATACCTGGATCTGGACAGAATCATCAGACTGGCCAAACGTCGCGGGGTGATAGGAATTCATCCGGGATGGGGATTTGGGGCGGAAGATGATACCTTTCCTTTAAAATGTGAGGCGGCTGGCATTACGTTCATAGGGCCGCCGGCAGAGGCCATGAGAACCCTGGGAAACAAGGTGGCGGTGCGCCGTCTGGCTGCAGAGCTTGGCATACCGGTAATTCCAGGTTCAGATGCCGCGGTCTGTGTTTCTGAAGCCAAAAAAATTGCACGGGAAATCGGATTTCCCGTCATGCTCAAAGCCGAGGGCGGGGGCGGAGGACGAGGCATTTATGAAGTTTACTCCGAAGAGCAGCTGGAATCGGATTTCAAAAAGGCCTCGGTCATGGCTGAGGCTTCCTTCGGCAACCCCCGTGTTTATGTGGAAAAATATCTTCCGTCGGTCCGTCATATCGAAATCCAGGTAATTGCAGACATGTACGGCAATGTATTCGCCTTTGACGAACGTGACTGTACAGTGCAGCGTAACCATCAGAAACTTGTAGAGATTACCCCATCGCCCTGGCTGAAAATGACCGAACTTTTGAGAGAAAAACTCAAAAATTACGCACGCCGGTTGGTTGAGGCTGTCGGCTATTATTCCCTGGCCACAGTCGAATTTTTGGTNGATNNCGNCGCNAACCCTTATCTCATCGAGGTCAATACAAGGCTTCAGGTGGAGCATGGCATTACCGAATGCCGTTACGGTATTGATCTGGTGGAAGAACAGATCGCCGTGGCTTTTGGTGCCCGCCTGGGTTTTACCGAGGAAAAAACCATTCCTTTTCTTCATGCCATGCAAGTACGCATCAATTGCGAAAATCCTCAAAAAGGTTTCGAACCCAATTCCGGACTCATTACACGCTATGTTTCGCCTGGGGGCCAGGGAGTTCGTCTCGATTCATGTGTAACGGAAGGGTATGAATTTCCGTCCAATTACGATTCCGCAGCATCGCTTCTGATTACTTACGGAAACAACTGGATGAAAACCGTTAAGCTGATGCAAAGGGCCCTTCGCGAGTATATGCTCAGCGGGGTGAAAACCACCATTCCTTTCCACAGGCAGATTGTAAAACATCCGACATTTGTCTCGGGTGATTACGATACCCGCTTTATCGAAAAGCACCCCGAATTGATGTGCTATTCGGATATCGAACCCGAAGGCCTTCGGCTATCACGTCTGGTAGCTGAAATCTCCGCCAAAGGATTTAATCCTTATGTGGAACTTGGGCAATATCGTGGAAGAGAAGACAAACGTCTTGGACGATTTCAAATTGCTGGTATGGAACAGGAGGATACTGGAGGCCGGGCGATTTANCCCAGNGGAGATCGGGATGCCTTGCTGGATTTTGTAAGATGGACCCGAAAAGAAGGTTATGTTCATTATACGGATACAACCACCAGGGACATTACCCAGTCGAATACTGGAAACCGCTTCCGGTTGGCAGAAGACCGGATTATCGGCCCTTATCTCGACAAATCCGGGTTTTTTTCCATTGAAAACGGCGGAGGTGCA